>Ga0307435_1001317_pt1 | contig 10374 bp, 5 predicted proteins | sample SalMarWE160470MG_FD_202164 | JGI IMG/M metagenome (GOLD analysis project Ga0307435, IMG submission 202164) | Salt marsh sediment microbial communities from the Plum Island Ecosystem LTER, Massachusetts, United States - WE1604-70 | ecosystem: Environmental > Aquatic > Marine > Intertidal zone >... | reverse complement strand
GCCGAGAAGATTCTGGCCTCTGTAAAGAAACATAAATGGGACTGAACTTGTCGCTCGATGCTCGTGACTCGTACGTACACCAGATCAGGATTCACGCTTCAATCTTTAATTTGCTGACAAATTGATGAGCCAGACGTGTTGGCTCCGGTATGCGGTACTTTGTTGTCCAGGCGAGGGTGATTTCGATTGCATCTTTTAGCAGGCACTTATTACCCACCGAAACGAAAACCGGCTCTACATTAGTGCGTGTTCTAACTACTGCGCCGATAACATCATCTCTATCATTCAGTGGACTATAAGCTCCCTTTTCTGCTGCCGGTTCTTCGAAGCTGCCGGTGAGTCTGCTTTTTGCGCAGCCAATGGTCGGCTTGTCGAAAAACAAACCTAAATGTGCTGCTATGCCGAATCGGCGGGGATGCGCAATACCCTGGCCGTCAATCATGAATACGTCCGGCTCATTCTTGAGCTTTTCTACGGCTGCGATACAAACTGGAGATTCGCGAAAAGAAAGCAGACCTGGAATGTAGGGGAAGGTAAGTTGTTGCGAGGCAGTTGCTGTTTCAATAAGCTCGAAATCAGGTTGTTCAAGGGGTGCCCAAAGGCCCGGCGTTACGTTAGGGATTGCCAAAACAATAGCAGTAGCGACAATTCTTTGCTTATCTGGACTTAAAGCACAATCCAAGCCGGCTATGGTCTTGGGCTTAGTTTTTAACTCAGTTTGTTGTACCTGCTGGGCGAGCTGTTTTTGCAAAACCACCGCCTGCGAATAAGATAAATTCCAATCATGTAACTTCTTTATTTGCATATTTTGTTCCTTGAAAAACATTTTATCTTCTTGTGCTGTTGTGTTACAATTCTTATTTTGGTTAATCTTGGTTTTACACTTATCTCTATCAGACTACCAGAACGACATGACTCAGAGGACAGAAAAAATCATTAGAATAACAGGAGCGGCGGAGCACAATCTCAAGAATGTCAACCTGAGCATTCCGCGCGATAAGTTAGTGGTAATTACCGGCATAAGCGGCTCCGGCAAAAGCTCCCTTGCTTTTGACACAATTTACGCCGAAGGGCGGAGAAAATATGTCGAATCGCTCAGCGCTTATGCTCGGCAGTTCCTCGAACAGATGCAAAAACCGGCAGTGGCCGACATTTCGGGCCTGCCGCCTACAATCGCAATTGAGCAGCGTAGCGCCAGCAGCAATCCACGCTCAACGGTAGCGACAACCACAGAGATTTACGACTATTTCAGACTTCTTTTTGCCAGGGTGGGTCAGCCGCACTGCTGGGTGTGCGGCAAGGAAATTACCAGCCAGCACTCATCGCAAATAGTAGATTCTATCCTTGCTCATCCGGAAGGTACAAAAATCCAGGTTTGTGCCCAATTAGTGCGTGGTAAAAAAGGCGAGCACAAAGAAATTTTTGCCGGCATACAACGTGAGGGCTTTGTTCGTGTGCGTGTTGACGGGGCCATCTATGATGTACGCAATGTTCCGTCTTTGGACAAGAATAAAAAGCATAATATCGCAGCAGTTGTTGATAGATTGATAATCAAGGACGAGATTCGCACCCGATTGGCTGATTCGGTAGAGACAGCACTGAAATTGGCTGATGGGGTGATTTTAGTGCTGACGGCTGCGCCGGATCAAGGCACATCTGAGCAGAAGGGCGCAGGTGCGACAGATTTACAATGGCAGGAGATTATATACAGTGAAAAGTTTGCTTGTCCTAAGCATCCAGAGGCATGTCTTGAAGAGCTGTCGCCTCGGCTGTTTAGTTTTAACAGCCCGTACGGTGCATGTAAAAGCTGCGATGGCCTGGGCAGGATTTTGGAGTTTGATCCCGACCTGATTGTACCGGACAAAAGTGTCTCGTTGGAACACGGGGCAGTCGAGGCTTGGCGCAAGGGCGGCAAAAGAATGAATATTTTCTACAATCGGCTTGTAAAGAGATTCTGTGCCAGGCTCAGTATAAGTAAGACAATACCTTTTGAGCAGATACCGGCTGAAGCGAAAAAAATTCTTCTTTACGGTACAAGTTACGCTGATGAGCGAGAGCATGGCCTGTCTTTTGAAGGCGTCATTCCAAACCTGCAAAGGCGATGGGAAAATACTACCAGCGAATACGTTAAGACCAGACTGCACGGTTATCTTTCGGAACAGCCCTGCAGAAGCTGCGATGGCGCACGCCTCCGGCCCGAAGCAGTGGCGGTAACTTTAGGAGGTCAAAACATACATCAATTGGCCAGGCTCACCATCGAAAAGGCACAGGTGTTTTTCAATAACTTGAAATTGGACAAAGAACGAGCTATTATTGCGGCGCAGGTTTTAAAGGAAATAAAAGCACGGCTGAAATTCATGGTTGATGTTGGGCTGGAATATTTAACGCTGGACCGGAGGAGCAGCACCCTTTCCGGCGGTGAAGCCCAGCGAATCCGATTAGCGACACAGGTCGGCAGCGGCTTGGTGGGAGTCTGTTATGTGCTTGACGAGCCGACGATAGGTCTGCATAAGCGTGATAACGACCGATTACTGGGGATATTAAGACAGTTAGTAAGGCTTGGCAACACGGTTATTGTGGTGGAGCATGATGAAGATATTATTAAAAATGCAGACCATATTATTGACATCGGACCCGCAGCCGGAGCTCATGGAGGAGAAGTTGTCGTGCAGGGTGACTTGGCAGCTATAGCTAAGTGCGACAGGTCTCTGACCGGCCAGTACATAACAGGCAAAAAGAATATACCCACTCCCTTGAGCAGAAGAAAATACAATATGAGAAAGTGTATAGAAGTAAAAGGTGCCTGTGAGAATAATCTTAAAAATATAGATGTGAAATTTCCATTGGGTGCGTTTATCTGTGTCACAGGTGTCTCAGGCTCCGGCAAGAGCACACTTGTCAGCCAAATTCTGCTGCGGGCGCTGCGACGCCGACTCTATACGTCCCGTGAAAAGCCAGGTAAGCATCAGAACGTTCTCGGCACTTCACAAATTGATAAGGTTATTGAAATAGATCAATCACCCATCGGCAAAACCCCCAGGAGCAATCCGGCTACGTATGTAGGTGTCTTCGATGAGATAAGAAAACTGTTTGCATTAACCCGCGAAGCCAAGATTCGCGGCTATAAACCAGGCAGATTCAGCTTCAATGTCAAAGGCGGACGCTGTGAAGCCTGCAGAGGTTTTGGAACAAAGAAAATTGAGATGCACTTTTTGCCGGATGTTTATGTCACCTGCCAGGCCTGCAAAGGCAGCAGATACAATCCGGAGACTTTGCAGGTCACCTACAAAGGCAAAAATATCGCCGATGTGCTCAATATGAGGATCAAAGAAGCGCTTGGTTTTTTTACGAATTTCCCCACGATTGTCAGGCTGCTTAAGACACTCAACGAAGTTGGGCTGGGCTACATGCAGTTGGGCCAGCCCTCAACGACACTTTCCGGTGGAGAAGCACAAAGGGTAAAGCTTTCTGCAGAATTGGGAAAGGCTGCCACAGGCCGTACTTTTTACTTGCTTGATGAACCGACCACGGGGTTGCATTTTGCCGATACGGAAGGTTTGCTATCGGTTTTGTCCCGGCTTTGCGATATGGGTAATACCGTTGTGGTAATCGAACACAACCTTGATGTTATCAAAATGGCCGATTATGTTATAGACCTTGGCCCTGGAGGTGGTGACGCCGGCGGCAGAATCGTAGCCCAGGGGCCGCCAGAGGAAATTATCAAAAACAAAAATAGTTTTACCGGTAAATACTTAGTTAAGAAACTTCGAGCAGATACAATCACCATAGATTTGCAGACACCTGTAAAGAGAACCAGGCGAAAACGTGCGGCAGGTTAATATAATAACCGTGTAAAGACCCCCCCAATAAACCTGTTCTGAGCAGGGTCGAAGGATTGGTGGGCTAAATATTTAGCCCCGCGATTTATCGCGGCCGAACGAATTTTTGGAAGAGGAAAATGTGGGAATTTCAGTTAAGCTCGATTGATGATTTGAGGCGGCTAAGTAAGCAGCTTAATGTTTCTGTTGAGGCTGTAGAGGATGTTTCGATTTTAACAGAGCCTGTGCAGGCAGGTTGCTTAACGATACCGAATTCACTGGCGATTCATCCTATGGAGGGTTGCGACGGCGATTCGCAGGGTCGTCCTGGACAATTGACACTGCGGAGGTATAAGAGATTTGCCGCAGGCGGCGCAGGTTTGCTCTGGGCTGAGGCGACAGCGGTTGTCCCTGAAGGTAGAGCCAATCCGAGACAGCTGTGGATTAATGAAAAAAATAAGGACAGCTTTGCTGCAATGGTTAAGATGATACGCCAAACAGCAACCGAGAGCATGGGGCCGAGCCATAAGCCGGTAGTAGTGTTGCAGTTGACTCATTCAGGCAGATACAGCAAGCCCGAAGGAATTGCATATCCAATGATTCCTCAGCGCGACCCATACCGCGACCCTCTTGTCCCGCAGAATCCGCCTAATCTTAATGGAAAGAGCAAGATACCAGACGATTGGCCCCTCGTAACAGATGAATACCTTGATGAGCTTCAGCAGTCATATGTTGAGGCGGCCAGAATCGCATTTGAAGTCGGTTTCGATGCTGTGGATGTAAAATCATGTCACGGATATCTCATAAATGAGCTTCTGGCCTGCCGTGACAGAAAAGGAAAATACGGCGGTCCATTTGAGAACCGGACAAGATTTTTATTAGAGGTTGTTGATAAAATTCATAAAGAGCTTGGTGAAGATAAACCGATAGTCACGAGGCTTGGCATTTATGATGCCATTCCATATCCATTCGGCTGGGCTGTTGACAAAAATGATTATACTAAGCCGGATTTGACTGAGCCCAAAAAACTGATCGCCCTTTTACAAAAACGGGGCGTCAAGCTCTTCAACATCACAATTGCAAATCCGTATTACAATCCGCATATCGGCAGGCCTTTTAATGAGCCGATAATCGGTGGATATGAAGAACCGGAGCATCCTCTTGTTGGTGTGGCCAGGCTTATCAAGCTGACAGGTGAAATACAAAAAGAATTTCCAGACATGGCCTTTGTCGGTACCGGCTATAGCTGGCTCAGGACATTGTTTGCCAACGTGGCAGCAGCAAATAAGACCAACGGCATGGTTACTTTAGCCGGCGGCGGGCGAATGTCTTTAGCATATCCGGATTTTGCCAAAGATATTATCAAAACAGGTAGAATGTTTCCGGAAAAGGTTTGTGTGGGCTGTAGTGCCTGTACGCAGATAATGCGTGATGGCGGAACGACGGGCTGTGTGGTGCGGGACAACAAGGTGTATGGCCCCATATTCGAGCATGGTCGGATGAGTGACAGGGACAACCTGGCAAGACTGGCAAAAGCCTGGAGCCTACGTGCCAGTTAGCATGTCCCGCCGGTGTTGAAATACCGAAATTTATCAGCTTATTCTTAGATGGAAAGGACCAGGCAGCTTACGAGGTTTTAAAAGAAGCTAATGTATTTCCAGAAGTTTGTGCTTGGCTGTGTCCTGTTGAGCAACAGTGCGAGGGCAACTGTTTGCAGGGTTTTATAGGTGATGGACCTTTGCCGATTGCCGATATTCAAAGGTATTTAGCTGAGCAGGCCAATAAAAAAGGCTGGTCAAAACTGCAAATGCCCAAAAAGGCAACAGGCAAAAATATTGCAGTAATCGGTGCAGGGCCGGCAGGTCTGTCTTGTGCCGCTAAATTACTTGAAGCAGGTCATACGGTGACAATCTTTGATAAGCATACGGGATTCGGCGGCATGGTGGAATCCGTGATACCTCCTGATAGGAAGTGTAATTCACTAAAGAATGAAGTTACAGCCGTTTTTAAGGATATACCTGAAGACAGGCTTGTTTTGCGTCTGGGGAAAGAACTAACAGCCGAATTCGATCTGGATGCTGTTGTGAATGAGGGATTTGATGCGGTCTTTGTCGGTATGGGCTTGCCGAAGTCGGTTGGTATAGGCGACAAAGATGAAGACATAGGTGGTTTATTCAATGCGATGGATTTTCTTTTTGCAGCCAAAGAGCCGTGTAAGCTGAACTTGAAACATAAAAGCGTAGCGGTCATAGGTGGCGGTAATACTGCGATGGATGCATCGGTTATGGCCAAACGTCTTGGTGCTAAAGATGTTTACATTATATATCGACGCTCATTTGCGGAGATGCCGGCCTGGGGTGCCGAACGCGAACGAGCGATGAATGAGGGCGTGCACTTTTTGATATTGACGCAGCCGCTAAGATATAATCACGCCAACGGGATGCTGACGTCGGTTACTGTTTGTCCGACCAAGCTGGGCGAGCCCGATACTTCTGGACGGCGCAGGCCGGAAACGGTTGAGTCGAGCGTTTATGACCTTGATATGGATATTGTAGTAGAGGCCATAGGCCAAAAGTCACCAAAGGATATTAAGGAAATTCTACCCGGTGTGGAATTGAAAGATGGCCTTATTAAAACGAAAGAAGGTTCATTGGTAACCTCTCGACAGGCAGTTTTTGCAGGCGGTGACCTTGTCCGAGGAGCATCGACCGTCGTTGCAGCAGTTGCTGATGGAATGAAGGCAGCAAAAGAAATCAATGAATTTTTGAAAAAAGCCAGATGATTGGTTAGCCCTGCCACCTGCGGGCAGGGCATTAAATATTAAAAAAGGAGATATTAAAATGGCGGAACGACCAGTAGCCATCGTAACAGGGGCAAGTCGAGGCATTGGAAAAGGTATAGCAAAGGAGCTGGCATCATTAGGTTATAATTTGGTTATCAATTACTTTGATTTTACACCTGAGGGTAAGCCCGATGATTCACGTGCGGTACAAACACAAAAGGAAATCAAGGAGCTTGGGGCTAAATGTGAAATTCTGCGAGGTGATGTAAGTAATTCTGCAGACCGCAAGAAACTTGTTGATTTGGCTAAAAGCAAGTTTGGCCGATGCGATATGCTCGTGAATAATGCGGGTGTAGCACCCTTGAAAAGGATGGACATCCTCGAAGCCACAGAGGAAAGTTACGACAGAGTGATGAACATAAACTTGAAAGGTCCCTACTTTCTAACACAATTGGTGGCCAATTGGATGATTGAGCAAAAAAAGAAATTTCCCAACAGGGCGTTTCGGATTGTAAACACAGGCTCAATGTCAGCATACACAAGCTCACCGGCGCGGGGGGAGTATTGTGTGAGCAAGGCCGGCATCGGTATGATGACAATGCTTTATGCGGACAGGTTAGCTGAATATGGCATTGGAGTGTTTGAAATAAGACCGGGAATTATCGCGACCGACATGACAAGCGTGGTCAAGGACAAGTATGATAAGCTCATAGCCGAGGGACTTACGCCGATAAAGCGATGGGGGCAGCCGGAAGATATAGCGAAAGCAGTCGGTGCCATCGCTGAGGGTAGGCTCGATTTTTCCACCGGTCAGGCCATCAATGTCGATGGCGGTTTTCATCTAAGAAGACTGTGACATTAATTGCTCGTGTCCCGTCGCTCGTTCTAAGAATCAAGGGACACTGGTTATGGAGTACGAATTATGGATATTAAAAGTACAATTACAACACTGTTGAGAGATGGACTTATTCTTGTCTTTAATCAGGATAAGCTCGATGTAGTCAAAACTGCTGAAGCACTGGCCAAGGCAGGCGTAAATAACATGGAGGTGACCTGTCGGATAAAGAAACCTCTTGAAAAACTTGAAAGATTATGCAAGGAGCTTCCGGACTTTGTGGCTGGTGCTGCAAGTCTTATTGATTCACCTGAAATGCTCGATGTTTATAATAAAGTTAATCCGCATGACCCGCTGCCTTCGCTTTCGCAGGTGGCTGATGCCGGTGCGAAATTCCTTGTTTCGGCTGCGAATTTCCGGGACGAAAGCTACGGCAAATTTACTGGTGAACTACCCCTGATTCCGGGATGCGGCACAGTCACGGAAATTATCGACCAGTTCTCTAAAGGAGCGAATCTGTGCAAGATATTCCCTGCCAAGGAGTTGGGCGGTCCGGCTTTTGTTAAGGCGATTGACCCCGCTATACATAAGACCATCAGCCTTGTACCTACCGGCGGGACAAATGCCGGCAATATTCCAGATTATGTTGATGTGGGTGTTCTGGTATTTGGTGGTTCGTTCAGCATGATTGAAAAGGCGACGATGAAGAAGATCGTTGATGAGCAGAATTACAACCTCTTGGCCGACGAGCTAAAAAAGATTAAGCAATTGATAGACCAGAAACGCTCGGCAAAATATGCGAATATAGATTTCACTAAAGCATCACTCGAACAGATAAGTAAATTAACCGGCAGAAACTTCAATCTGAATTGAAGGGTGTATGAACTATGAAAATAAAGAAAATAGGCAAACATTTGGTTAATATTCATCAGGCAAATAGTGTTGTTGTTGGCGCCGGTGCTGCCGGCATGAATTGCGCGGTGCATTTGTATGAGTTTATGTCACAAAAGAGTGTAGCAAGGGCTGAAAAAAGAATAGCTGTGATTACCGCCGGCATCGGCTTGGGGGCTTCACGCATGAGCGGCTCGGATAAGCAGACATATTATAAGATAGGTACCAGTCCTGATATTTCTGATTGTGCTGAAGAGTTTGCAAAAAGTTTGACCGCCGCTGGCTGCTGTCACGTTGAGCTGGCTCTTGCAGAAGCTATCGGCTCGCTTCGAGAGTTTTATCATCTTGTCCAGGTGGGTGTCCCCTTCCCCCATGATATGATGGGTACCTACATTGGTTACAAAACCGACCATGATCCGTACGAACGAGCCACATCAGCCGGTCCCAAAACGAGCAGGTTTATGAGCGAATGCTTACAAAAACAGCTCCAGCGTTACGGTGTACCAATCTACGACAACCAGGAAATTGCCCACCTTCTTACGGTTGGCAGCGGACAGTCCAGGCGTATTGCAGGTATTGTGACGGTGGATAAAAAAAGCGCAGGCAAATCAAATTTCGCCATAAATATCTTTCTGGGTAAAAATATCGTTCTGGCTGCGGGTGGGCCTGGAGAGCTATACAAAACCAGCGTTTATCCAAGAGAGCAAGTCGGCATTCACGGCCTCGCATTTAAAGCGGGTCTGCCGGCTGAAAATCTGACAGAATCGCAGTTCGGCCTGGCGAGCATAAAATTCCGCTGGAATGTCTCCGGCACATATATGCAGGCCATACCGCGAATTTTTAGCACCGACGCCAAAGGGAAAGACCCTCAGGAATTTTTGGTGAACTTTTTCCCCTTGATGAGCAGGATGGCCACCAATATCTTTCTGAAAGGTTATCAGTGGCCTTTTGACCCACAGCGTATTGAAAACCTTAAGTCTTCTTTGATTGATATTCTTGTCTTTAATGAGACACAAAAAGGCCGACGTGTCTTTATGGATTTCCGGTGCAACCCGATTGGTAATCAATCCATGAAGGATTTTAACCTCGACGACCTTGGGCCTGAGGCTTATGACTATCTGAAAAAAGCGGGCGCATTTCAGAAGACGCCTATCGAGAGACTTGCGCACATGAATCCTCTGGCTATCGATATTTACAAAGAAAACGGTATTAATTTATATAAAGAGCCGCTTGAGATTGCAGTCTGTGCGCAACATAATAACGGCGGCTTCTCGATAGATAAATGGTGGCAATCCGCCATACCGGGCACTTTTATAATAGGCGAGATGGCGGGAAGTCATGGAGTCAAAAGGCCGGGCGGTTCCGCCCTTAATGCCGGCCAAACGGGGGGGCTGCGTGCCGCGGAATATATCGTCAATGTTTGTGGTTGTGATTTGCCTGATTATGCCAAAGAAAGGAAACAGATTGACGAACAACTGGCTCAATTAATTAATCGGCTGGATGCTTACATACCCGCCAAAGGCAAGCTGAAAAAGGAAACATCCGGATTAATTCCGGGGAAAGTAATCGACCAGATTCAAAACCGAATGACAACCTCAGGAGGGCATATTAGAGAGTCGAATGATGCTCGAAAGGCTCTTAATGAGGCGATTGAGCTTTATAAAGATATACAACAGGAAGGTTTTGCTTTGAAAGAACAAAAGGACATTATAAAAGCGATACAGGCGGAGCATCTTGCTTTGGCAAGTGTCGGATATCTAAAAGCGGTTGTGGAGCTGCTCAGCCGGGGCAGCGGCTCACGTGGCTCGCATCTTGTCCTTAGTGAGGATGGAATTGAAATACATCATGACGTAATTAATAAAGCTACAGGCAAACAGTTGAAATTCAAACCCGAAAATGAGTCGCTGAGAAATTCTATACTGCGAATTGAATATGATGAAAATGAGCCTGACCTGTTCAAGTGCCTGGAAATAGAGCTGAGAAAAGCACCTACCGAGAGGAAGTCATTTGAGCCGGCTTGGCAGGATTACAGGGAAGGGAAAATTTAT
>Ga0307435_1001315_pt1 | contig 10392 bp, 8 predicted proteins | sample SalMarWE160470MG_FD_202164 | JGI IMG/M metagenome (GOLD analysis project Ga0307435, IMG submission 202164) | Salt marsh sediment microbial communities from the Plum Island Ecosystem LTER, Massachusetts, United States - WE1604-70 | ecosystem: Environmental > Aquatic > Marine > Intertidal zone >... | reverse complement strand
GGCCACTCTTGGCCGGAACATGGCGTGGTTACTAAAGAAGATAAAAACGTAAATGCTGCTGATTACTCACCGCTGCCTCATAGGGCGGCGAGCTACATTTTCCTGCCGGTCAGTTTGAAAATGTAGCCAATTATGCGGAAGTATCATATTTGATGAAATCGGTTTGACGCTATAAACGTCTAATTTAGCTTTTCTATACCGGCTGCCCCCTTCCAGGCTCTTACATATTCAATGCTGTAGGTGGAGGGCAGGTCGCTGTCTTTCGGAAGGCCGAACCATTTAGGCATTGTTTCGCTATCAAAATTCAATGTCAACGGTTGGTGCCAGTGTGTATTTTCCACCCACCTGACAAGCACCCCGTCAAAATACCATTTGACCTTGTCCTTATCCCATTCCAGTCCGTAGACGTGATAGTCATCAGCCAGATTTGAAGGTGCAATCCATTCTCCGTGAGTAGACCAATGCTTCTTCTCAGTAGGCGTTCTAAAGACATGCACGTTCATATTGTATTTCTTCTCAAATCCGGGCGCCGCCCCACCGATCTCAAACACATCAATTTCCGTCCACAAATCCGGCGTATTGTCATAGAACCAGAAAGAGCTGGAGCCGTGGGATTTCATTGGCCTGCATTTGACTTCAAAATATCCGTATTTGACCCTGGTCTTGTTTTGAACCGCAGCAGAAGTATAGGTGTGATAGCCCTTATCTTTCGGCATCTCTGGGACTTCTTCCTTCTTCATAGCCAAATGCAGTTTGCCTTTGCTGACACTTACATTACCGGGATAGAAGTAGGCCGGCTGTCTGCCTAACCACCTTGGATTTTTAGGATACCACTTATTGGAATCAAGTTTTGCACCTTCAAACTCATCGCTCATCAATTCATACTTTTTCCAATGTCCCTGATTGCTCTGGTCGGATAGGGGGAATTCATTGTTAATACTTTTTGGCTTTGGGCCGAGCTTTCCCACTCTTATCCAGCTTTTTGGGCGCTTGGCCTCGGCAGCAAATACGCTGATGCCAATTAAGGCACTGACTAAGACAATAACAACGCTTTTGAGAAAGTATCTAACTTCCATATAGTACCCGTAGTCAAATTATTCAAAAAAACCGTGTTAGTTCACTTATAAACTCCAGCCTTCGCGATACGGAGTGCGAATATATTTATTGGCCTCCGGCAGATTTGTTACCTTCATGTTAACCGGGTCCCATTCTATCCTGGCGTCAACTCGGCGAGCAACATTGCCAAGCAAACATACCTCTGTAAGCATTCCTGAATACTCAAAATCGGCACCAGCCGGCCGGCTCTCCTTGCAGGCACGCACCCAGTCCTGCTCATGTGAACCTTTAACTCTCGGGATGGTTTTCGAAGGCTGTTTGTACTCTTTCATTCTGCTCTCGGGTATCAAACGAGCCCCTTCCCCATAAACACCAGCCATGAGTTTGCCCTTATTTCCTTTGAAAAGCGCACCGCCCTCCACATTTCCCAAACGCCTGCCGTCTTCTATGTCTATCGGTCGGGGCGCTCGAAGACCATCATACCACGTCAGCTTGACCGGCGGCAAATCACCACGGGCGCCGAATCGGTAGACCACAATGGATGCCACCGGATGCGTATCGGAATTCAAATCCACAGATGTGGCCTCCACACTTGTGGGATGTCCCAGCTTTAATGCCCAAAAGACCGGATCCAGAGTATGAGCACCTCGGTCTCCCATCATCCCACAGCCGAAATCCCACCAGCATCGCCAAACACCCGGATGGTATGCCTGATGATAGGGACGCTCGGGTGCCGGGCCCAACCACAAATCCCAATCCAGGGTTGAAGGTACGAGCGGTGTATCCTTGGGACGCCGGCTCCATTTGGAGCTCCACCACGCATGGCCGAAGGGATAATAGGACAAACTGCACCAGGCATCGACTTCGCGAACTTCACCAATTGCGCCATCCTCAATCCACTCACGAATCAGGCGGATACCCTCGCCGGAATGTCCCTGGATTCCCATCTGAGTGGTTACACCAGTCTCTTTAGCTTTCTGTGCCAGCATGCGTGACTCATAGACATCGTGTGTCAGCGGCTTCTGGCAATAAACATGTTTTCCCCTCCGCATCGCTTCCATAGAGATAACTGCGTGCGTATGGTCCGGCGTGGCAATCACTACGGCGTCGATATCTTTCTGTTTGTCCAGCATTTTCCGGTAATCGGTATAGAGCTTTGCTTTCGGATACCTCTTGATTGTTTCGGCCGCATAGTTGTGGTCGACGTCGCACAAGGCCATGATATTTTCGCTCTCAAGCTGCCGCAAATTACTTTTACCCATACCGCCTATACCAATGCCGGCGATATTGAGTTTATCGCTTGGCGCAATATTGCGAGGTCCGCCCAGAACATGGCTCGGGACAATAGTGACGGCGGCAGTTGTTGCTGTTGCTCTAAGAAAACGTCGTCTGCTGATATGCTCACTTGACATAACAAATCCTCCTAACAATTGGCCTCAACGGAAAGAAAATATCATAACAGGACGATTCTTCCAGTGACGGTATTTAACAGTGCAGCTATTTTTTCAATATTCAGTATATTACCAAATCAGCTTAGAAACCGAAACTATTTTGATTCTCTGTCCAAGCTCTGCTGCTAACAATGACAAAAACCTGCCTGGTTATTACTTACCTGCCGACCTCGCGGAACGTGCAATCTCCACATCCTTTTTGACATCATCCAAAATTTTCATCCAGTCAAGTACCCGTGTCCGCGCCAGAAGCTGCGGTTTGTACATTTTGCCGGCGACCGATGCGTAATCTTCCCAATGCTTTTGCGCTTTCATAAGATGCTGAATCGCCAGCGTTTTATTGGATTGATTCCCCGACTTCTCAAACAAATGAAGCTCTACGGCACCAAGGATTTTCGAGGCATAATAATTTCCAAGATGAGACATCGCCTCAATATCTGACAGCGTCAGACGAAGTTCTTTGCTCATCTGTTTTATCTGATGCCGAATAAGGCCAACCTGATTCAGAGACTGGTTCGCATAATTCCGTAATTCTTCAGCTGCCTTGAGCGGTGTCTTTTTCTTCATCTGTTCATTAGCGAGATGTTTTTCCACATATTCCGGAATCGACATCAAATCGCTTTCCTGCATCGGTTTGGTTTTGATGAAGTCCTGCACTGTATGAAAACCCTTTCGCTGGTCGAAACATCCTTCTACCGCCCACATAAAATCCCAGTTACACCAATGGAACCGGTTAACAAGCGGAATAATCTTTGATGCCGCTGCCCAGGCATCATACAAATCCAAACCTCGCGTTTCAGGAAACCGCCAAAGCAGAACTTTTTCAAAAAAATCCCGCTTCAAATTAAGGTCATATCCCAATCGTCCCCAAAGCATAAAGTTATACCAGTGTTTCCTGATTTCCAGCTCACGCGGAGTCTCAGGCTCAAGACTTGTAAATTCCCTGCCCCAGACATACCCATCCGAACCCATGTGATAACCGGCAGTCTTTTCTTCCGGTGGAAGATTAGACAAAAATGCCCGCACATACTCCGGGTCGCCCCAGCGTAAATTGAATATGTCGTCGTTGCGCAAATTCCACCAGCATTTCACTTTGTACGGTTCCATTTCCTTCAGCAACGGCTTGCAGAACGGCGGCTTTGTCGAGGAGTACATATGCGCCCTGGCATACTTGAAACCAACCTCAAAAGAACCCGGGTAGTTATCGGCAAAATCGGCCATAATCTTACCGAGGCCCGTATTCCAGACACGATGAATAAACTTCACCTCCCGGCCCGGCTGATGTTTCTTGGCGTCCATAATACCCAGGCCGTAAGTCTTCCACAGCCACTTCTCACGGTCATATTCATCGTTTCGGTTCCTCATATTCTCGCCGGCAGTTACGCCTATACCGGCAAGGAGAGGATAAGTCAGCACGGTTTCACGAACACATTGACGCAGATAGGCGATTGTATTCGGATTGTCCTGCGCGTTGGTAATACCGTATTTGCCTTCAGCGCTGTTCATCAGGACGTTCCAGGTAATAATATAGATATCAATCCCCCGGCCTTTTGCATACTTCATCACCCGCCGCCAGAATTCGATTTTCTCATCAATAGAGAGCTTCTTAACAACCTTCAGATTTTTTAAAACCTCCGGCGATACAAACTGCGGGTCTCTCCATTCGCCGGATTCATAGGTCGGCTTTAACGTCGTTACGCAGACATCTTCCAAGGCGGCATCGGGATAGTCGGGCAGTTTAACAATCGACGGGAAAGGGTGCGGATTCCAAAGAGTAAGTATGTTATAACGATAGCGTGCCATATCATCCAAAAACTCTTTCCAAAAGGCAAAGTTCCACATCTCGGCATAATTGTTTTGCGCCGCGTCACCGGTGTCATCGTAACTCGGCGTCCGCGCATCTAAAGGAATATTAAACTTAATCCCGCGTTTTAGGATACCCGGCTTGCCCTGCGACTCTCGAATGTCTATTAGCTCATCCCCAAGCCGTATCTTCTCTGCCAACTCGAGTCCACCATACATACATCCAACAGCATCTGAGCCGACTATCCGTATCCGGGCCGGGCTGGGCCTGCGAATCTGATAGCACTGCGGCCCCAGCGTCCCCAATTCCAACCCCAGAGTAATCCACGCCCCACCGACAGGCTTGTTGGTGACCCTGTACTGCCTGTCCTCCAGCGCCCTTTCGATCTCTTGTGCCCCGAATCTGATTGGCTCAAGCGGCTCAGAAAAGAGCACCGATACCAACTCTTTCGCACCTGCCTGTGTCCCATAGGCACCCAAAATTATCACACAGCACATAAAGATTTGCTTATACGATTTAACCTGAATCCGCCAATTATCCATTTTGTCACCTTGCTTTCCATAAACGTTTTTACTACTACACTTCTGTATATACTTTTGTAGCACAGCCGTAAAGATTAACGACAACCTCCAAAACCCTTTTACATCAGAAACTGCTTGCAGCAATCTGCAGGAAATAGTAGATTTTGAACCTAACAAAAACAACGAAGATATCACCATTGCTCAATGGTGAGTTTTTCAATCGTATTTTCAGGATAAAGAAATACTATCAGATGTATGCACTAATTGCAATGGCTTCGGCGTTGACGCTACTGGTTGTTCTGCTGCGGCTGAAGGTCAAACTTGGCCTTTCAATGGTTCTGTCATCGGTCGCTCTGGCGATACTATTGGGAGTAGCCCCAGGCGAGTTTTAGAATGCGGCTGTTGATGAATGGCACAATAAGCCCTTGAACCAGACAACAGGATATCTTTTCGCTACGCTGACAGTATTGGTAATCTCAGTCAATGTTCTTGGGCTCGCTATGAAAGAGACCGGCGTTTCACAACGCCTGGTCCCCGCACTTCAGGGTCTGTTTAGAAGCCGACGTTTTGCTTTGGCGGCAATTCCCCTGATGATGGGCATGCTGCCCACACCAGGCGGGATTATGCTATCAGCGCCGATGGTTCGGGACTTAGGTGACCGTATCGGCGTGGAGCGGTCCCGCTTAGCAGCCATTAATTTTTTCTTCCGTCATCAGTGGGAATCGGTCTGGCCGCTTTTCCCAGCGGTACCTTTGATACAGAGTATGTTCGGCATATCTGCGCACATTATTTCCCGCTCAGAAACCGTCAACTCGCTTTCGGTATGTGCCCCCTGCCGACAGTGCCAGGTCCAGGCGCGGTTGGTTTCCCCGGGCCACTCAAACCGTGCCGCAAAATCGAATCCTTCGGGACGTTCCAGCAGATAGAACCAGCTATCACGCCCCGGCTTCTCCTCCCTCGAAATGTGTGCGCCCCGGCTTAGCTCTGACTGCTCGAAACCTAATATCAGCTTTTCAGCTTGATTTGAAAGGGCTGACCGTGCACAGGGTACGTGCGAGAAGAATATGCCGGCCTGGATAAACAGAATGAGTATTACTTTGCAGGTCCCGGAAATTCTTGTCATCTTATGTCTCATTAAATTGGTCCAATGTAGTCACGGGCGATAACCACATCGTCGATATACAAATTGTGGTCGCTTTTGGCAACCCAACTGCCGCCCAGGTAGACATTCAGCCAGACCGCCTCAATCCTGAGTGTATCAACATCACGCATACGAACGTCTGTCTTTTCAAAGGCCGGCTGTCCGTCGACCCAGCCTCGCAGAATACCATCGTTTTTGCCTGGCGTATTCATCTTGACGTACTGTTCAATGCAGTACCAGCGATTGTTTTCCAGATAGCCCCGTTTTTCCGCATCCCATATCCAATCAGAACCGTATCGGCCCTTCATATCCGCATGGTAACAGTAATAGCCGACAGGCGTTTTCCCATCGAGCTGTCTTTTAAACAGGCCACGAGCCGACCATCCGTTACTTCCATCCGAGGGACGGCCACCCCAACCAGCCCTTCCATAGGTCCCTGAGATACCGGGCAGTTTGCCCCCACCTGCCGGATTCCAGTCGTCGGCTAATCTCAGATAGTAGCGGAAGTAAATCTCCTGGGGTTCGGTACCTGTCTGACTTTTAAAACGGTACATGATGCTGGCGCCATAATGGCCGCCGCGGTCAACCTTAATTCGCATCGCCTTGCCTGCCAGCGGCTCGAATTTTCTCGCCGGATCGGATGAGACTACCTCGACGCGTTCGGGGTTGCTGCGCATACCGAATTGCTCGTACCATTTGTCCGACTCGAAATCGCAGAAGAAAACGATATCATTTCTATCGCGCGAAGACGGCTTAGCTCGTTTGAAGTGTCTGTCGGCAAAGTCCATGTACTGATGCCAGTCGTATTCGGTCAGGCCATGCCCGCCGGTGCGGATATGATAGCCGATTCTGCCCTTTTGGATGGGGCTATTTAGAGCAGGCATATTCTCGACATCCAGAGCCTTAAGCCCCAGAAGTTTATAGACCGGCTCGGCATTCTTACAGGCAAGAAACTCGCCACGCGGGTCGGCCCAAAGGTCCTCATCGGCACTGGCCACATATACCGGCCGAGGCACCATCAATGCGATGAGCATATGCTGATCAACAGGCAACCGGCCTTCTTCACCGTTGTACTTCTTGAAATTATCGCAGAACCAATGAGGAAAACTTGTGTTAATTTGCCTGACGGTTTCGCCGAAGCATCTCTGCGATAATGCAGCGCCTCCGCAGCCGGAGTTGTTGGAAATCACTATTGCAAACCGCTCATCACGGGCCCCTGCCCAAAGCGCAGTCTTGCCAAGGCGCGAGTGCCCCAGAACGGTAACTCGGCTTTCATCTATCCCTTCATCGCTCTCGAAGTAGTCCATAGCCCGGCTCAGCCCCCACGCCCACGCACAGATAGAACCCCAGGCATCCGGCGCGCGTTTGCCTTCGACGAGCTTATCAAACACCGGATGTACACCGTTTTTGAAATCGTCGTGGTAGTCCGGGTCAATGTCCCCATAGTAGATTGTCGCCAGTCCGTAGCCGCGGGCGAGAATATTCTCCACCGGATAGGATGAATAATCCCTTCCTCGTGACTGCTCCGTAGCCTGCCGGCCATCCCGCATCCAGCGCGTTGACAGCTTGATGGCGGGATCGGGATGAATGGTATGGTTGCCGCCAAAATTCAAGATAACGAAAGTCGGTACAGGCTCCCTGGCAGCGCCGGGCAGATAGATGAGGATGTCCATACTCGGCCCGTCTTCTTTGCCGGTAAAGTTGACAGTTACCTGTTTACGAGTAGCCAGGCCGTTCAGGGCCTTGCGGTCGAGGTCAAAGACCTTAAAAGTCATTCCTTTCGGTCGGCCAACCGGCGCCCTTCCGTAAACGTGATTGCGGAAAAGCTCAAGAATCTCAGGCCTGCGTCTCATACGCCACATCTCGGCACTGGAAACCTTTGTCCCGTCAGACATCACCAACGAATTGGGCAAAGTATAATCCGGCACCTTTTCCTCGTAGTAGATAAACTCCTTCCGGCTCCGGGTGGCAGCATCGGATAATTCGCGCCTGGCCTGCCAGCTTCCTTCGGCCTCTACTTTCGAGGCCTGTGCACGAACCTGAATACAAATAACAACGGAAACCATCAAAAAAAACAACTCAACGGGTAAATTATTTCTGCGCATCGAAGACCTCCTTTCCAGGTCGAAAGTACCGCCTTGCTCATCTACAGTAAATCGGCTCGGCCGGGCAATACTACAGCAGCCGAAATACTTCTGCCATTTGCAGACTAACAGGTATGTATCATCAACATTTTCTAACGTTTTGGCAAGTTTTTTTAGCGGATTCCTTTCCAATCCAAGTCAACGCTTTCAGGTCTTCAATGATCTTGCCTTCCTGCTCAACGTGAGCAAAAGATAACAAAAATATTTCTCCCTGGAAGACATGATGCCAACAGAGGGTATTCTCTTATTACCATTGGATTTTCAGGGTGAATCGCATACAATAACACATACAGTGCTCAGCAGTGTAACTGAGCGATTTCAAGTGTGAAATGGTGAATATTACTTGAGGAGACCGTTATGAAACGACACACGTTACTGTCTCTTAATTTTTTCGGGTTGTTAGCAATAACTGTATTTGGTCTTGCTGGCATCTTATGTATAGCCGCCATCGAGAAAAAAGGCGACAAGGGAGAAATTAGGCTGATTATACGAGGCGATGATATGGGCAGCTGTCACGCAGCGAACGCAGCCTGCATTCAATGCTACAGAGAAGGTATTATGAGAACAGTCGAGGTGATGGTACCCTGCTCGTGGTTCGAAGAGGCAGTCACAATGCTAAATGTTAATCCGGGACTTGATGTCGGTATTCACCTGACTTTAACAAGCGAATGGGACAACTGCAAGTGGAGACCGTTGACGTATGCTCCCAGCCTGGTCAATAAGGACGGCTATTTTTATCCTCAGACGAGGGAGTGGAACCGCTGGCCGGCAGGAACCGGCTTTTATGATGCGAACCCAAAACTCGAAGAAGTGGAAAAAGAGCTTCGAGCACAAATTGAGCTGGCTATGAAGAAAATCAAAAACGTAACACACCTGTCGGCACATATGGGTACAGCCACGTGCCGACCGGATCTGAAAAAGCTGGTAAAACAACTGGCAAAGGAATACGGCCTTCACTCCGGCGGGGAAGGACTGGCAGTGCAAGGTGTAAAATATGTTGGAAATTGGGGTTCCAGCGAAGACACGCCGGAACAGAGGGGGGCCGCGTTAATAAATACACTGGAAAAGTTAACTGCCGGGACCTGGATTTTAGTTGAGCATCCGGGATTGAACATACCTGAGATGCGAGCTTTAGGTCATCGGGGCTATGAGAATGTTGCAGCCCATCGGGATGCTGTTACCAAAGTTTTCACAAGTCCTAAAGTTAAAGAAGTCATCAACAAAAAGAACATTAAGCTCATCAGCTACCGTAAACTCGACAGAAAATTGCAGTTCATAATGACGTTGGATTTGCCGGTTGAAATGGTAGTGCTGAGGATTGCGCAGATTAACATGATTGAGAAATGAAATTTTTTAAATTTTAAAAATTGGGGGAAAATTCTGTTTTTTTTGGTTCTTCTCGCAGGGATGTTTGTTTTTGGGCTACAAATAGATGTTGATTAGCAGCATGGGTGGTTTGGGTAAAAAGGGCAAGAAAAAAACGTCAAAAAATGGTGCAAAAACGTGCAGAAATATATCGGAAATTTGACAAAAGTAATCAAAAGCGCGCACTTTTTTGCAGAAATTTGACGTTTTTGTATTTTAACATTATGTTAAACTGCGCAGGATAGGAAAGCATTGCGCAGGGTTCGTTGTTCTTAGTTCATTGTTCGTGGATCGTAGCTCTGCATCTGAAATCCTAAATTCTAATATCTAAATCCGAAACAATATCAAAATTTAAATTACCTAAATTCAAAAGTTTGCCTTTCAAGGCAAATAAATGGTTTTTCAAACCGGGTCCCTGCCTACCGCATGCAGGGATGTGGGCACCGCTAATCTGCCATTTCTATGGCGATTGTAATTATACCAAACATGGTTGAAAGGTTCAATGAAAATCGAACAATTTTCTAAAAAAAACGGAAGAACCTCAACTAAGGCGGCTATACCCCTACCCATTGTCAAGACAAAAACTTGGGGTTTTTAAGGTGGAATCATCACCATCTGTTAAAGCAGTTGGAACGAAGGGAGCCCGGAGGGCGACCGGAGTGCCAACTGCTACGCCATACACCTCGGCTGGAGTGCGGTAGCCCAAAGCCTCGTGTAATCGCCGATTATTATAAAGTTCAAAATACCGGCTAAGGTTATACCTTGCCTCAGCCACCGTCTGACAGTCCCGCAGATAAACCTCTTCTACTTTCACCGTTCGCCATAAACGCTCTGAAAATATATTATCAAATACTCGGCCTTTGCCATCCATACTGATTTGAACACTTGCATTCAGCAATATCTTTGTAAA
>Ga0307435_1001314_pt1 | contig 10402 bp, 7 predicted proteins | sample SalMarWE160470MG_FD_202164 | JGI IMG/M metagenome (GOLD analysis project Ga0307435, IMG submission 202164) | Salt marsh sediment microbial communities from the Plum Island Ecosystem LTER, Massachusetts, United States - WE1604-70 | ecosystem: Environmental > Aquatic > Marine > Intertidal zone >... | reverse complement strand
ATACTGTTGACCTCACCAAAACTTTTAACAGGGAGAGCGAGGTAAAAAATCCATTTCGTCAGCCGCACTACATAATCCTGAATCTTGCCATCGGAGGCACAAACGGAGGCGATCCCTCCGCAACGAGCTTCCCGGCAAAATTCGAAATAGACTATGTGCGTATCTACAAAAAGAAAACTCACAATAATACTGCTAAATGAGGAACGTTACAGGAAATGCAGCGATATGACCTGTTAATCTACGTCTAATTTCTCCTCTTTATTTTTATGTTCCTCTGTTGCTTCATTTCTATTTTCAACTCTTCTCTTTTCAAAAAACCGTTGCAGCAGTTTACTGCACTCGTCGGCAAGAACACCGCTGGTTACTTCAATTTTATGGTTTAGTCGGCCGTCTGTTACGATATTATAAAGACTTTTTACTGCTCCTGTTTTCGCATCGTCACAGCCGTAAACCAATCGCTTGATTCTGGCAAGCACAAGTGCACCTGCGCACATCGGGCAGGGTTCCAGCGTAACATACATCGTACAGCCGTCAAGCCGCCAGCTCTCAAGAGCCGCTGCCGCCTGTGTAAGTGCGATTATCTCCGCGTGAGCGGTAGGGTCCTGAAGCTGTTCTCTCTGGTTATATGCCTTTGCAATTATGGTATTATTATGAACAATCACCGCACCAATCGGTACATCACTGTTCTCTTGTGCAATCCCCGCCTGCTCAATCGCAATCTTCATAAATCGTGCATCTGCTTTACTATCTGCCATTATTTTCTTGATTAAATTTGTGAAATTGGCTTTATCAGATTCTGCTCATCAATTTTGATTTTTACCATTTAATTTTTAAAATAATAAAAAATACCCCCAAGGGGAGTCGAACCCCTGTCTCCAGGATGAGAACCTGATATCCTAGGCCGCTAGACGATGGGGGCATTTTTGTCGCCCTATAATCGTATCTCGTCGCTCGAAATTGGAGTCCAAAAGCATTGACATTTTTTACGAGAAACGAGCATCGAGTCACTAATTAATAGCGGCGGTCGGGCTCGAACCGACGACCTTGGGCTTATGAATCCCACGCTCTAACCTGCTGAGCTACGCCGCCAGATATCTTCTAACAGCTTATAGAATAGCAGTTTCACGCAAGACTTGTCAATCGTTTTAACCGCGAAAATTCCGCCGGTTATCTCAAAAACTCCTTTTTATCAAGCCCGATTAATCGTAAATTATTCTTCTAAGCTTGAATCGGCTTTTTGCTTCAAAAAACTCTTTTAATAGATTATCATTTAGACTGATTAAGCAATTGTTTTTAACTTTGTATTTAGGAGCTCATTTTTTGAAAGTGGCCCTCGGACAATTTAATGCGACTGTTGGCGACCTGAAAGCCAATGCAGAAAAGATGCGCCGTATATATTCAAAGGCTGCAGAACAGGGCGCTGATTTAGTCGTTTTCCCGGAACTGGCCCTGTGCGGATACCCTCCGGAGGATTTACTGCTCAAAAAGCATTTTCTCGAAAATAACCGACGAGCACTTGAAACTCTTGCCGCCACTTGCACTCACATTCCTGCGATAGTCGGTTTTGCCGAGGCCGATGCCGAGATTCTCTTTAATTCAGCCGCAGTTCTGCAGAACGGCTCCGTAAAGAATATTTATCGCAAGGCAAATCTGCCCAACTACGGCGTCTTCGATGAGCAAAGGTATTTCAAAGCCGGTTCAAAACCGTTGATTCTTAACGTTAAAGACCTGACGGTTGCGGTAACAATCTGCCGTGACATCTGGGAGCTTGATTGGTTACAAAAATTTCTTGGGAAAAGCAAACCATTCCACTTATTAATAAATTTATCAGCTTCTCCTTTTTATCTCGGCAAGACTTCCAAAAGAGAAAAAATTATCAGCGACTGTGCTAAATCCTTTAGCTGTGCCCTTTGTTATTGCAATCTCATTGGTGGACAGGATGAGCTTATTTTTGACGGCCGAAGCGTCTTCGCCGACCCTGAAGGCTCAATCGTCGCAAAGGCTAAGGCTTTTGATGAGGATTTGCTCATCGCCGATATTGTCACCGAAAATGACAAGCTCAAAGTTGTACCGGCACAACCGCTTCCGCATCAGCCGGTCGGCCAGACCGATGAAATTTATCAGGCCCTTGTTCTGGGAACAAGAGACTATACTCGAAAGAACGGATTTGATTCTGTTCTGCTCGGCCTTTCCGGTGGAATAGACTCTTCCGTTGTCGCCGCTGTCGCCGCTGCAGCTCTTACGCCGGAAAATGTCACCGGCGTTACGATGCCTTCGAAGTTTAACAGCCCTCAGACCATCGCTTCTGCTCACAAGGTTGCTGAAAATCTCGGCATACGGTTCTTAACGATACCAATCGCCCCTGTCCTTGAGACGTTTGATAGGTCACTGCAGATAGCTGCCGGCTGGAACAGCAAAACAATCGCCTACGAGAACCTGCAGGCCAGAATTCGCGGCACCATCTTGATGTCACTGAGTAATCAATTCGGCTCGCTTGTGCTCACCAGCAGTAATAAAAGTGAGACCGCCGTCGGCTATGCCACGCTTTATGGCGATACCGCCGGCGGCTTCGCCGTGATTAAGGATGTCCCCAAAACCCTGGTCTATAGGCTGGCTGAACATATCAATAGAATAAATAATCAAAAAATTATTCCCGATGATGTTATAACCCGCCCCCCGACCGCAGAGCTGAGAGCCGACCAGAAGGATACCGACTCCCTGCCGCCCTATGATTTACTCGATAAAATCCTCGAAGGTTATGTCGAGCAGGACAAATCCGCACGTCAGCTTGTCGAAAGCGGCCTGCCGGAAGATACGGTTTTTCGTGTAATTAATATGGTTGACCGCAACGAGTATAAAAGAAGGCAGTCCCCTCCAGGCGTGAAAATCACGCCAAAAGCTTTCGGCAAAGACCGCCGCCTGCCAATTACGAATCGATACCGCCTCCGAAGCGGTGACTCTGATTAAAAACTTGGGACCTGCTGACCCTGCTGAGGCATCTGCGGCATAAACTGTGTCATTGCCGTCATTATAAGCTCGATAAGATGTGCTTTCGGCAGTGCGATGTCAACCGTCAATTTGTCCTTGTCGAATGTGATTGCAAAAGCCAGATTGCTTTGGGCCTGCGGTATCGTTGCCTGCTCGCCTGTCCCCTTCATCGCCGAAGCTGCCTCTAACAATTTCATTAAATTGTATGTCCCTACAAAATCTGCTTGTTCCGCGGTTGGTATAAGTGCTGTTATGCTCGCTATCCCGGCCCCCATCTCTGCCGGCCTTTTAGCTCCGCTCAGTGCGATAAATTCTAACGTCGCAGGCGAATCCGCGGCAAATTCGCCCGCAGCCTCACTGCCTTCCAAAGCCGCAAAGGTTAAATTGATATTTAATACATTCGGTTTTGGATTTGCTGCTATGCTTACAAATCGCAGTTCCTTTAGCTTTCTTCCTATATCCATTTCTTCGCCGGCCGGCGCCATCCCCCCGCTCATCATTGCTGCTGCCGCCATTTGTTGCGAGAGTTTTTCATCAAAGCCTTCTGGTATCGCCTGTGCATTTACGAACATCCACAGCGGCTCTGTCGTTGCCTTCTTTATTTGCTCAGCCTCAAGATTTCCGGCTATTTTTGTCTTGCCTTCATCTGTAATTGCCTTGGCGGTCTCAATGAATTTGTCGCCGTTCTGACCCGGACCTATTAACGCAAAGGCACCTGCCTGTTTGACTAAAAGCGGAGGTTTATCTGCTATTGTTATCTTGGAAATACCTTCCGAATCCGCCTCGCCGATGTTTGCATTACCGCTTACAAAAAGAGCATAATCAGTCACCGGAACAAGTACAAAGCTAAGAGGCTCTCCCGTCGCATCCGATATCGTGGGTAATGCAAAAACCGCAAAGCTGCCGGACATATCAACTCCCTTCAAATCGGGTGAGCCTAATATTGTCGCAAGGTTATTTCGAATAAGCATTGACGGCCCAAAAGGCATTGGCAGTGCGCCTGCCAAAAACTTATCAAGCTGGCTGAGACTGGATTCAAAGCTGTTTGCTCGAACCACAAAAAAACTCTCCGCCGGTATCATTGAAAGAACTTTATCCACCGCAGTTGTTGCTGCTGGCTCTATGGTCGCTGTCTTTTCCATTGTAATGGGCGGTTCTATTGCTGCTTCGGTGACAGGCTCTTCTTCAGGGACGGCTTCTTCGCCTTCTATTTCAACTTCTTTCGTAATGACCGGCTCTTCTTTTTCTTCGATAATTTCTGTCGGCTCTGCGGCTTCTTCAACGACCTCTTGTTTCTGTTTCATTTCCTGAACGCGGGTCTCGTAGGCCGGCTTTGCACTCCGGCCCTGCAGTTCTCGTATCATCCTGAGCAGTTCTCTGCCGGCAAGCGGCTTGGCCTGTTCCGCCCACGCACCAGTCGCAAACAAAAATACTAACAAAATTCCTGTCAAAATATTCCGTAAGTCTTTTAATTTTAACATCTTAACTCTCCTAAGATTTATACTTGTTCAAACTTTCTATGTTACCTATTTTAACATATTTTTTTATTCTGGCAAAATGAATTATTCTTTATTTTTCTTCGAGAGCCTTAACAATTGTTTGGCCGAATCTGGTTGCCGCCGCTGGCCCGTTGCCGGTTATTATCAAACCGTCACGCTCTACTCCCGAGCCGGTATATACTGCCTTTGCTTTTCGCAGGTTACCTGCTTCGGATGCAAAGCTTGTAGCCTTTTTACCCTCAAGTACACCTGCGTTGGCAAGAACAGATGGTGCTATGCAGATTGCGGCAAGAATTTTTTCCTTCTCGGCAGCCTGACGGGCGATTTGCAAGGCGGTTTTATTATTGAAATATTCTTTTGCACCGCTTCCGCCGATAAAGATTATCGCATCATAATTATCAACAATTACGTCTTCCACACTGATTATTGCCTCGGCGCTGCCGCCTAACATTCCTGTCACCGCACCTGTCTTCGAGCTTGCGATGATAGTTTTTACTCCTGCCTCATCGAGAACTCGCTTTGTATCGAAAAGCTCTTCATCTCTGAAGTTTTTGCTGGCGACTATCAAAACTGCTTTCTTCTCTTTTTCTGCTTCCATTTTTTCAGTCCTTTCCTGCTTTTTTTCTTCTTCTCTCCTTACAGGTTGCCCGACGGAAATTATATATAAGCTCTCTAAATCTTTCGGCAGTTTGCAGATTTTGTTGACCTCCTCAGCATTGAATGCGCCGATTGGAACAGCCCCTAAATCAAGGCTCACCGCCTGCAGCAGTATATTTTGCCCGATGTGGCCGGCCTCAAGCAGCATATAGACGTTAGCCTTGCTGCCGTATTTTGCCGCAAGCTTTTTTTCCGACCCCGCGATTATAAAATCCGCACCTGCATCGGCGACCCATCTCTGCCCGAAACTTGCTTCAGCAAGCTTCGCTCGTACATCCGAATCAACTACCTTTTCGAGACTGTGGTTAACAGGGCGATAAACGAAAAGTCCCTCAGGTATCGCCACGTACAGTTCAATCGGAAAGATTGCTCCTGCCGACGGTGCCGTGCGAAATCCTTTTTCTTTCTCCGTGATTCCCTGACCTGACCAGGCAAGCTGTGAAATCTGTTCCATCGTTAAGCTCTTGCCCGTAAAACTGCGTATGCTTCTTCTTTTCTCTAATGCCTCCTCTAATGTCAATTTGCCCTTGAGCTTTGGCTCAGCCAGCTTAATTAATTTCGTTTCGGACGATGGCCCCTGCTCGGCTTTTAAATCAGCCGGCAAAACAACGAAAACTGTCAAAATGCCAGCTGCTATACCAAACATCAAAATATTTATCTTTGTTATTATTTGCTTTTCCATTTTTTTGGCCTCGTGAATATTGAGTTTTTTTGATTTGTAACTTTATTTATTTCAGCATTATATAGTTTATCACCGCAAATTTAAAGCAAGTTATTTCACACTATGGGCAAATGTATTATATTCACACTTAATAAATCAAAATGGGATATGGCAATATTTTATTTACACCTGGTGGAAAACTTTATATTTTGGTTTTCAGAGGTTATGAAAATTAGGAGTGCTAATGAAGATGAACAGTTCTGGAACATTCCTTACTACTATGGTGTTGGTTGTGTTGTCAGCCGTGGTATCGTTACCGTCCTTCGGGCAGGATTCAGAACTGGCGGCCAATCTGCTGCCTAATCCGTCATTTGAGGAAATGCAGGCCGACAGCGTCCGTAACTGGCAAACCCGGGCTTGGCAAGGTCCGGATAATGGGCTTTGGAATCTCGACTCACCGGGTAGAACCGGAAAATACTGTCTTTCGATTCGTTCTGAAAAAGGAACCGACGCCGCATGGACAACGACTATTATTGTCAGGACGAACACGTTCTACAAACTGTCCGGCTGGATCAGGACAAACAACCTCCGCGGTGCTGTTGGCGCGCTGTTCAACATCCAGAATCTGCAGCACGTCAGAACACCGGCCGTAACTGGCACGCGCAGCTGGACGTATGTATCAACCGTTTTCAATTCGGGTGACACGACAAAACTCCAAATCAACTGTCTATACGGTGGCTGGGGTGTATCGACTGGCCAGGCCTGGTACGACGATGTCGCTCTTGTACAGGTAGAAGGACTCAGTGAAGACCAAACAGCTGTTGTCAGGGTCGATGTCGATGCTGAGTCTAAGCCATACAATCCTATGATCTTCGGTGGATTCATCGAACACTTTCATCGTCAGATTTATGGTGGTATATTCGAGCCGGAATCACCGATGTCTGACGAACACGGCTTTCGTAAGGACGTCATCGCCGCAATGAAGGAACTGAAACTTTCGGTGGTGCGTTGGCCGGGGGGCTGCTTTGCAAGCGGATACCACTGGGAAGACGGCGTCGGCAGGACGCGTAAGCCTGTGCCGGATCCTGTCTGGGGCGTAACAGATCTCAATACATTTGGTACCGATGAGTTTGTCGAATGGTGCCGACTCGTCGGATGCGAACCGTACATTTGCACAAATGCCGGTAACGGCACACCTGAAGAAATGAAGCATTGGGTCGAATATTGTAATGCATTGCAGGGCCAATACGCTGAAATACGCAAGGCCGGCAGGCATTATCAACCTCTATATGTCCGTTACTGGAGTATCGGTAATGAGAACTGGGGCAAGCACGAGATTGGTAATTGGACTCCGCAAACATGGGGACCGCTGGTCAGAAAATCGGCTGAATTAATGATGACCGCTGATCCGAAGATTATACTCGTGGCTGCTGCCACAGCGGACAGGGACTGGACACTGCCGATGCTAAAGGCCGCCGGGGAGAATTTAAAATATGTAGCCGTGCACAATTACTGGCTGCCGTACTGGGGCAGAAACGAAATGCCTGATTACCTTTCGTGTATTATGCACTCGCAAGGTCCGGAGCAGACGATCCAGGCCGTTATCAACATCCTTGATGAGGCTGGGTATCGCGGGAGGATTAAGATTGCTTTTGATGAGTGGAACCTTCGCGGCTGGCATCACCCTGGCTTTCCGCGTAAGAAAACGGTGGATCCCAACGACAAGCAGGCAGCAGAGCTCATAAAAAAACGCGACATCAACGCTATCGCCGAGCAATATACAATGGCCGATGCGTTGTTCTCCGCCTCGTTTCTCAATGCCTGCCTGCGACACTGCGAAGACGTGGGCATGGCTAACATCGCCCCGATTGTCAACACGCGCGGCCCTTTGTACGTTCACCCCGGGGGCATCGTAAAGCGCACAACCTTTCACACACTCGCGATGTACGCCAACCTTTTGGAAAGCCGAGTCGGTAAACTCGACATACAGGCAGGACTGCTTGTCCACAATAGCGATGTTATCCCTGTGGTTGACGCTATCGCTACTGTGGACGCTTCGGGCAGCAACTGGGCGATCGCGTTGGTCAACCGCCATCCTAAGAAAGAAGTGGCTTGTAAAATCACTATGAAAGACCTGCCGCTCCAGGGCCAATACAGTGCAACGGTCCTGGCTGGTGATTCACCCGATTCTTACAATGACATTGAGAACCCGGACAGGGTGGTGTGTGAGAAAACACAACTGACATTCAACAAAGGTGTTGTCAATTTATTGCCCCACTCCCTTACTATTGTCAAGGTATCACTAAAGTAGCAAAATTTGTCAGAGTAATCTGCACCAGCTTGCCGGATGTATTCGGTGCACAACGATATCACTTCGGTTGCTTCCTCGGAAAGTTTGCTGCATTTTTGATATGTGGTCGTCTTATAGTACGGGTCTAAATTGATTCGAAACTTACAACAGAAAAAATACTGTCAGTTTATTGTATGAGGAATGCAGCACGAAAATTGCGAAAGACAGGCTGTTATAATATACATCAGAATATTTTTCCTTGTTTTTTGCTGTTTTATTTTTTTACCTCCGGTTCATTGTTTTGTTTCAGGTTTGTACATTATTAATTCAAACATTATATCGGTTATTACCGTAAATTTAAACCATGTTATTTTCCTTGTAAATGTACCTGTTTTTTTATATCTTGGTTGTGATATAAGCCTTTCAGGCGCCTTGATTTGCCGTCTTTATGGCTTTTATCGAGAATTATACCCTTATGTTTAATGGGCTATAAGAAAATTAAAAAACTTTTCAGGAGGTTTGTATGAAATTTCGTAATATATCCCTCGCCTTTGTCATTCTCGCCTCAATTTGTTTCGCGCAGGTCATGTCCGCTGAAAAAACACAGCCCAGGCTCGGAGGCCCAGCCCCGAAGATTACAGGCCTGACCTGGATAAAGGGCGGGCCCGTCGAAATAAAAAAAGGCTCCGTTTACGTCGTTGAGTTCTGGACTACCTGGTGTCCGCCCTGCAAATACACAATTCCGCATCTTACAGAGCTGCAGAAAAAATATAAGGACAAATCCGTCACTATCATTGGCATCTCGAATGAGCCTGTCAGCACTGTTCAGCCGTTCGTAAAGGCCAAGGCCGAAACAATGGATTACGCCGTTGCCGTTGACACCGACGGCATTGCCGCTAAAAACTATATGGAGGCCTTCGGCGAAGCCGGAATTCCTACCGCCTTTGTCATTGATAAAAAAGGCAGGCTTGTCTGGATAGGTCATCCTTCGGGTGATTTGGATGACGTCCTCGAAAAGGTCGTCGAAGATAAATTTGATTTCGAGCAGTATCAAAAGGACATCACGGAGGCAAAAGAAAAATACGAAAGAACAGTACAAGGCTACATAGACTACTTTGAAAAAATAAAAACTGCCGGCCCGAATGATATTGAAAGTATCGGCAGCCGGGTTATACAGGATGCCGATGCTCGGATACTTAATGCCTTTGCGTGGCAAATTCTAACAAAAGTTGAAAAGCCCAAACGTGATTTCAGCCTCGCCGTACAGGCCGCCGAAAAGGCGAACCTGCTCACCGAGCAAAAGAATCCCGACGTTCTTGACACCTATGCCCTGGCACTGTTCGAATCCGCACTCCACCAGATTGAGCAGGCCGTACAGGTACAGCAAAAAGCTGTCACCCTGACTGCGGACAATCCCGTAATACAGGAAAAATTGAAAAAAACTCTTGAAAAATACATAAGTACCGCTGAAAAGATAGCTGAAACCGAAAATATAACCGATTGAATTAAAAATATGTTAATCATTGAATCGCTCGAACCAAAAGAACATCGTTAACTTTGTCCTTACTGCTTTTATATGTATAATCCGAAAATACTAAAAAGCCGATATCTTCCTGTATGAATCTGTCCAGAACCAGAAAAATCTCTCTTTTCATACTTCTGCTCTATTGGCCGCTTATCTTTACCCTTACCCATATACCTCTTAAAACAGAATTCCTTATTCAGCTTCAGGCCTCCGATAAAACACTGCATTTTCTCGTCTATTTTATCCTTTCATTCCTGCTTTACTTCGCCGCAGAACCCACTAAAAAGCTCAGTTTGAAAAGCAAAAAATTCTGGCTGTTGTTTGCAGCCTTGCTTTTCTATGCGGCAGCCGATGAATGGCTTCAGGGCCTTGTCGGCAGAAGCTGTGATTTCCTGGATTTTGTCGCCAATTTGACCGGCGTTGCCGCCGCATTTTTTCTCTTGTCCTTTCTTTCATTTCAGCCGGCCCTGCTCCTTTTCACCGCTGTCTCAATCATTATTATCACAAAGGCCGCTCAGATGAGATTTATAGGCTGGCTCTCTTTTATCAAGCCGGCCGTCTATTTTTTGGCCTACGCCTTTTTCACCATAATTTGGTCTCGCTTTATTTTTACTGTAAATTTTTTAAGAAGCTCACGATTAAAATGGCTTGTGGTTGCATTTTCATTTCCGCTAATTCTCCTTTTTGCTGCCGTTATCTTTTCGTTTTTTCTTGGAAACAGCTTTCGCCTCCCTGAAATAATCTGCTCGCTCGCCGCAATATTCACAGCCGCAATCGTTTCT
>Ga0307435_1001313_pt1 | contig 10415 bp, 7 predicted proteins | sample SalMarWE160470MG_FD_202164 | JGI IMG/M metagenome (GOLD analysis project Ga0307435, IMG submission 202164) | Salt marsh sediment microbial communities from the Plum Island Ecosystem LTER, Massachusetts, United States - WE1604-70 | ecosystem: Environmental > Aquatic > Marine > Intertidal zone >... | reverse complement strand
TATGGTTGCATCGGGATGGAGAGCGTACCAGCGGGACAGTTTTTATTATTAGACCTGGCGGACATGGATCGGTGTGGGTGAACGCGCCGCGACCACTGATTGACTATTCATCTTTCGGAGTCAGGCGAGAGCCAACGGGAGGCAGCCCAGCTCCTACGGGTGAAAAAGTGTTGGGTGGTAAGCGGTAGCGATTGAATTACCTAATGAAGGGACTGTTCTAAGAGATCCGGATAATCCTGTGTGACCGCTTCCTCAGGAGATGCACCGAGAAAGCGAAGCAAATTAGCAGCAACCAGCGCCTTATGTTCGGCATCACGACGGCTCCAAGTCCGGCTCTTTATTTCTAAGAAGTAACCAAGGGCGGGTTGGTCGAGACGATCGAGATTGATAAAAAATTCTGTCCCCTGGAAAAGGATGCGCCAACGCCGACGGTCTTTCTCGATGTAGTCTTCGTCAACTGGGTCGAAATATTCACGATAAAATCGCAGGCTGTTAACAGCTGGGGCTAGAAAACGGATACGGGAAAGTAATACGTCACTGGGGAAATGGTGTTCTCGGGTTGGACCGATCAGGGTGAGGCGATAACGGACATGGCTGACATCCCCATTTTCATCGATGTATTCGTCCTCACGGTAGCGAACCCGCCCCTGGTTTGGATCAGCAAACTTGAAATAGGTATCGTATTCATGGTAGTGTCTGGTGTACAGGATTTCGATCTGCGGAGTCTCAAGGGTGGTTAGCAATGGTTCAGGATCGCTGATGCGGACCTTGATCTGGACTTCGAAACTTTCCGCTTCGGTGGCACCTCCGATAGCGATGAGCTTGGACAACACGGATTGCTCGCGCTGGATCAGGAAAGTGTCAATATGGTGGGCATACTCTTCTGCCTGAGCCAAGAGATCATCTTCATTAATAGTCAGGATCTGGTGCTCTCGCATTAACCAACGTCCATTGACCATGACATCGCATACGTCGGACGATTTGGTGGCATACACCAACTGGGCATACAGACCATTGGGATTGTGGTGGAAACGGGGGGAATTGTGAAATTGGTTGAGGTCAACTGTAATCAAATCAGCCCGTTTGCCTTTTTCCAGTGTGCCAGCCAAGTTTCCTAGGTGGAGGGCTCTGGCTCCCAAACGAGTAGCCATGGCTAACGCGGTGGGAGCGGGGATAGTGGTGGGATTGCCGGTGATGCCTTTGGCCAACAGTGCAGCCAGGCGGACTTCTTCAAACATATCCAGGTCATTATTCGAGGCGGGACCATCGGTACCGATACCCACATTCAAGCCAACCTCCAACATTTCTGTTATAGGAGCAGCTCCCGAAGCTAGTTTCAGGTTTGAAGAGGGGTTGTGGGCGACACCGGCGCCATGGTGCAGGAGGGTGTACATTTCACCCTTATCAATATGGACACAGTGAGCTGCCAGAACCTTAGCGTCGAATAGATTTTGTTTCTTAACATAAGGAATTACCGGCATACCGTGCTGTTGGCGTGAATCTTGCTCTTCTTGGGCAGTTTCGGCGAGGTGGGTATGCAGGGGTACATCAAACTCAACGGCCAAGGCAGCGGTGGCTTGCAGGATTTCTTCAGTGCAGGTGTAAGGAGCGTGGGGAGCGACTGACGGGACAATCAAGGGATGATCCTTCCAGCGCTGGATAAAATCCCGTGCGGCTGCCAGAGATTCTTCAAAAGAGTGGGCGTCTGGAGCGGGAAACTTCAGAACGGTTTGGGAGCAGATGGCTCGCAATCCAGCCTGACTGGTGGCTTGAGCGACGTTCTCTTCAAAATAATACATGTCGGCGAAGCAGGTAACCCCGGAGCGGATCAATTCTGCACAGCCTATGAGGGTACCCAGGTGTACGAATTCAGGGGATACGAACTCCCGCTCAACCGGCATCATGAATCCCAGCAACCATACATCCAAGCGCAAGTCGTCCGCTAACCCGCGCAAGAGCGTCATGGGCACATGAGTATGGGCGTTAACCAGACCCGGCATGAGCACTTTCCCGCCGCAATCGATGATTTCGTTTGCATCGATGACTTTACGCAGGTCGACTTCAGAGCCTACAGCCAGAATGCTGTCACCCCGGACAGCCAAGGCTCCGGGTTCGTATTTGGTAAACTCCTCATCCATCGTAAGGATGAGGGCATTGGTGAAGAGCAGATCCGCTTTTTCTATCACATCAATTCCTTTCCTGGGATGTTTTATCCATTTGGTGTCGCCTCATCATAAATTCCTGATGATATCAAGACTGTGATGCAACGCCCAGCGGGAGGCGTATTCGGGTGGTCCGCCATATGGTCGGGTGAATTGCTGTTTTCCCAGGGGTGTAATCAGGACAAAATGGACATCTTGTTTTTCTTGGCTGGGATAGATAGCGACACCTAAGCCGACATCAGCACCGCGCGACTGGCGGTAGCCTTCTGTGAAAGCCATTAGTTCGTCAGGATTTGGGCGTTCAGCCAGGACCTCACCACCGCGGAAAGGGCCTTGAAGAGCTGCTAGGCGACGGATGAGATGACCTCCCAAACCCGCTTCGACAATGGAGAGAGTCCAACCTTTATTTCTGACCGCCTGCAAAGCCACCTCTTCCAGGGAATCCTGGTCAGTCCCGTAAATCCACTTTCCCAATTTCTGGCGGACTTGCTCTTCGACTGCCTGGATCATCACATCTGCTTCGGATTCCGAGGAGGCTTTGGCAGTGATGCGCACATCCACCTGTCCAGAGTGGGCCGCTAAACCGACGGTGGGATTGCTGAGAGTCTCCAGGTCACCGACAAGCTCGTCTATTTGCGATTCGCCAACGCCAGCGGTATGGAGAACACGGGCTTTAATGATGCCTGTAAGAGAAAAATGTTGGCGTAAATATGGTGAGATCGCATTTTGCATCAGGTATTCCATTTCCCGAGGGACACCCGGCAGAGAGACGATGACCTGAGCTGAGGTTTCCATAATGAAAGCCGGGGCAGTACCGACAGGATTTTCCACCGGGATGGCCCCCTCAGGTACGTACGCCTGGCGTTTGTTGTTCTCGGTGGGTTGGCGACCGAAACGTAGGAAACGAGCCAGAATCTGATCCCACAGTTCTGGGCGGTACTCCGTAGCCACCTCCAGTGCCAGGGCAATGGCCTCCCGGGTGGGATCGTCCACAGTTGGCCCAAGCCCTCCGGTGGTAATGACGATATCAGAGAGTTTCAAAGCGCCCTGGATAGCTTGGGCGATACGCCTGACATTATCTCCAACGGTGGTTTTGCGGTAAAGGTCGATGCCTAAATCTCGCAAGGCTCGGGCGATATAACGGGCATTGGTATCGACGATCTCACCGAGCAGGATTTCTGTTCCAATCGTAATGATCTCAGCGCTAGGCATTTATCTCCTAAGATTGGATTAATAGGTCAAGCGAAATAAGGTGACCACAAGTTCACTTGTTTCCCTGCCTCATCCAGCGCCTTGTGAGGAGCCAAAAAGGCTGTAAGGGCATTCTAGATGACCACACCGAATTTTATCCTCATACGGATCGAATTTCTTTCAGGAAATAATAACACAGGCAGACGTAGAAAGAGATCGAAAATAATTGGATCTTTGGGAATCCCCCTGGAAAAGGTTAGATGTGGGGGTGTTGGGCGGGCGCTGCGCCCGCCCAACACCCCCACATGTCTACCCCATCACGGCAAATCCCAGAGAGCCAAATAATTCAAAAAGAGCGCAGGGGTTAGATGATTTCTTCCCGCTGCGCTCGATGAATTAGGAGGGCGATGGATTATTCCATTCCCAGGTAGGCTTTCTGAACCATTTCATTCTTCTGTAAATTAGCGACTGTATCTTGCAGCACGATCTCGCCGGTCTGTAGCACATAACCCCGGTTAGCGATGGAAAGAGCCATCAGCGCGTTCTGTTCTACTAGAAGTATGGTAGTGCCCTCCTCATTGATTTCTTTAATGGTTTCGAAGATGCTTTCCACCAGGATAGGAGCTAAGCCCATGGAAGGCTCATCCATCAACATCAGGCGGGGGTGAGCCATCAGAGCGCGACCTATCGCCAGCATTTGCTGCTCTCCCCCGGATAACGTACCAGCAACTTGTTTACGGCGTTCTTTAAGCCGGGGAAAGAGGCTAAAAATGCGCTCATAATCCTGGTTATCGTTGCTGCGGTCTATGCGGCTATAGGCACCCAAGTCCAGATTTTCGGCGACTGTCAGGCGAGAGAAAATCCCTCTCCCCTCAGGAACCATGGATACGCCCTTAGAAACAATCTGGTGAGCGCGATATTTTTCGAGATCTTCGCCATCCAGATACACTTTTCCTTGGCGAGGTTTGTGTAAACCAGTGATCGAACGCAACGTGGTGGTCTTACCGGCACCATTGCCCCCGATGAGGGTCACAATTTCGCCCTTTTCTACTGAAAGGGATAACCCTTTCAGGGCATGGATATTGCCGTAATATGTGTGGATATCTTCAATTTCCAGCATTGGCATGGAAGGTTATCTCTTGCGAATCGGTATAAAATCAAAGGGAGGCGACAGCCGGAGCACTCCGATCCAATCCGGAGGCGGCTCCACGTCCCAGGTAAGCTTCGATTACTCTGGGGTCGCCCTGGATCTCGACCGGCGTCCCCTCTGCGATCTTGAGCCCGTAGTCTAATACAGAGACTTGCTCGCTGATGCCCATCACCACGCGCATATCGTGCTCGATCAGTAGAATGGTGATACCCAACTCATCGCGCAGGTGCTGGATAAAACGCATCATACCGCTAGTTTCGTGGGTGTTCATACCGGCGGTGGGCTCGTCTAACAGCAGCAATTTGGGCTTATTAGCCAGCGCACGGGCGATCTCAAGGCGTCGTTGGGCGCCATATGGCAGATTTCTGGCAAGTTGATCACCCATACCTGCCAAACCGACGAAACGCAACAGACGGAGGGCTTCATCCAGGGCGGCTTGCTCTTCAGCACGCATACGGCGAGTATGGAGGATAGCTTCAGGCCATGAAGATTTTAACCTTGGGTGCTGGCCGACTAAAATGTTCTCAATCGCAGACATATTGGCAAATAAGCGTATATTCTGGTAAGTGCGTGAAATACCCAAATGCGCAACGCGATCAGGAGAAAGTCCCACGAGCGGTTGATCCCCATCAAACACGATCTCTCCCTCGTCGGGCGGGTAAAAACCGGTGATGCAATTAAAGAAGGTGGTTTTCCCGGCGCCATTTGGACCGATCACGCTGACGATTTTGTGTTCGGGCACTACCAGATCAAGATGATCGACGGCGACGAGACCACCAAAGCGTTTGGTAAGCTGGCGAGTTTCAAGGGTAATGTCCATGGCTCACTCAATACCCCGCCCTTTTTGAGAAATGTCCGTGGATGGGGGTGCATCAATTGAAGTGCTGCTACCAGAGGCGACCGCGACACTGGTGGATTCCTGAGAGACCGTTTGGGGAGGGCTTTCCTCCTCGAAATGGCGCACTTCAAGACTCCTACGTTTGGATGGCCATAACCCCTCCGGTCGCAAGATCATCATGACAACCAGTAGAGCGCCAAAGGCAAGGATACGGTAGTCTGAAATCTGGCGCAAGATTTCAGGTAAGCCCTTGAGAGCGAATGCCCCGACGATTACACCTGGGATGCTACCCATGCCCCCCACGATTACCAGACAAAGCACGTTGATAGAAACCAACAGATTGTGGTCTTCAGGTCCCGTATATTGGTTGCGCGAGGCGAAGAGCAAGCCACCTAGACCGGCAAAGGCTGCACCGATCGCAAAGGCTAAAAGCTTGGAACGGTAGGTATCGATGCCCATAGCGCGGGCGACCGTTTCGTCCTCACGCATAGCAATCCAGGTTCGACCCACTCGGGAATTTTGCAGGCGGATAGTGACGAAGATGACCAGCATGATTCCCAAAATAATCAGGTACATGAAATCTCGTTCGTTGGAGAATGGCCGGCCGAACAGAATAGGTCCAGAGATGTCACGCACCCCTTGAGGACCACCGGTAAATTGGGTGAGCGCATCGCTCTTGAGTAGCACGCGGATGATTTCGCCAAAACCCAGGGTTACAATGGCCAGATAGTCGCCACGCAAGCGCAGGACCGGTATGCCCAGTAGAAAACCTGTCAGGGCAGCAAAAAGCACTGCCATAGGCAGGATAATCCAAAAATTCCACATAATACCAAGGGGTTGGGGGGAGGTCATCAGACCCATGGTATATGCCCCGACGGCAAAGAAAGCCACATATCCTAGATCGAGCAAGCCGGCCATACCGACCACGATGTTCAACCCCAAGCCCATTAATACATAAATGCCCACCGTGCCTAGGGTGAAATTCCAATACTGCCCCAGGTATAACGGCATGAGTAAAGTCACCATAAGAACGAGGGCATAGGGAAGGTATTGGGCGTAACGGTTATTGCGGACCTGCTTAAACACCGGAAGGCTGGAAATCGAGTGGCCAGCGTTTTCTCGGCGCTGAGCAAAGCTCACCCGCCAGGAGCCACGACCGAGGCCGCGGGCTAGGATTCCCCCTATGGCTCCCGTGAGAGCCAGCAAACCTAGGTTAAGCAAGGCACCCAGCAGGGTACCTTGACCCAACAGCATGAAATCGATGGCGGTGGATGACATCTGGGTGAGATATGGGCGAAGGTCGATACCCTTTTCATTGATGATTCCCATAATGACGGCGAAGGTCGCAACGATAAACCCACAGAGAAGACCTGATGTAAAACCACCAAGGATTGCCCGCTTCCATGTATCGGGTTCTTGTCGCTTGGCGCCCATTGCTCCCCCCCATAGCCCTAACAAGGTGAGTACAATCAATAAACCAGGGATACTCCCCTCGCCAGGAACAAATACACCACCCAGCATGTCATGGATCAATTCCGAAATGGTAAGTAAGAATCCGATCATTACCAGGAAAATGATCACAATGCTGAAAATCGTTCCAGCACGCAGCCCATTGCGGAGAGATTGGTTCATCAGATTTTCTCCTCGGTCAAAACTTCACCCAGGAGACCCGATGGGCGGAAGATCAAGACCAGCACTAATATGGAGAAGGCGATCACATCCTTGAGCTGAAAGTCGATACCCAGAGCTGCTGGCCCGATGGATTCGATGATCCCCAGAAACATGCCCCCGAGCATGGCACCGGGGATGTTGCCTATGCCGCCCAAAACGGCTGCAGTAAAGGCTTTGATACCCGGAATAAAACCAATGAAGTGGTAAATTATGCCATTATGGATGCCCCACATGACGCCAGCTGCGCCAGCCAACGTCCCGCTGATGGCAAAAGTGGCGCTGATGACCCCGTCCACATTGATGCCCATCAGGGCTGCGGTTTGTTTATTTTCAGCTACAGCACGCATAGCTCGTCCAAAACGAGTGCGCTGGACGAGGATAAATAGCCCAATGAGCAGCAAAATGGAAAGGACAAAAGTAAACACACCCGTATAGGTAATGATGACTTTGCTGTTGTTGACCAGGACCGTCCAACCGTTACCGCGCTCCAAAATGCTTGGATTGGTGTAATTACGTCTCTGCGGGCTGAAGATTAATTGGGCTGCGTTTTGCAGGAATATCGAGGCGCCAATGGCACTGATCAAAGGAACCAGACGGGGTGCATTGCGCAACGGGCGGTAAGCGATGCGTTCCAGGTAGATACCGGCGACCGTGGAGACGGTCATACCTGCCAGAAAAGCCAAGATAATTGAAAGGATGGGATGGGCGTTCAAAAAGTTCAGATTATTTGAGGGATCAACCACCCAAGTTTTAAGCGCTTCAAACACAAAATAACCGCTGAAAGCTCCCATCATCATGACTTCACCATGGGCAAAGTTGATCATAAACAAAATGCCATAGACCAGCGTATAACCGATGGCAATGACAGCGTAGACTGCACCAACGATTAACCCACTGATGGCGAAGCGAAGCCAAGTATCTGGCCCATAAACTCCCGATTTTAATACCTCAAAGAGACGCCAGCTGACGAAAACAACAAACAATATGCCCAGGATGACCTGAGCAATTCGGTAAGTATCCAGCGGCATACGCATTCGGGGTGAAGCGGAATCTTCCATGATAGACCTTTTTCGGATCTTAGCGCTTGAAGAGCTGGGGTGGTATTCGTCTAAGTATTGGCGGGGCAAGCGGGCGTCTGCTTGCCCCGCCAGAGGGTCATGATGTTATTTGGATAGTAGGGTTTACTTTGGTGCCTCAACCCAAGCACCATCTTGGACTACAAAGAAGGTCGGGCCGGCGGTGTTGCATTCGCCTACGTCGTTACAGGCAATTTCACCGGTAAGGGCTTGGAATCCGGACAGATGGCGGACACCCTGTACCATCGCCTCACGCGGGATATACAGGTTGCCATCGCCACCTTTTATGGCTACTTGCCTTATGACATAGATCAAAGCCGATACGACATCATAGGCCTGCCAGGTGAAGGTGGACAGCGTGCCGGGTTCTACACCGTATTTGGCCATATACTCCGCCACGAATTTATCTTTCGCCGCGGAGGATGGTGGCACAGCGGCGGTAGCATAAGTACCTTCCGCCGAAGCACCAGCCAGTTCGATGAATTTTGTACCGTAGGTACCGTCATCGCTGAAGATAAAAGCGTCGGGCATGCCCGCCACGCCCAATTGGGAGGCGATTACGGCTGCTTCAGCATAGTAGCCACCGTAGAAAATGGCTTCGGGGCCTTGGGCAGCGATGTCGGTCAAGGGAGCGGTGTAATCGGTCTCACCAGGTGTGATGGCCTGGAAGGCAACGGCTTCACCGCCGTCTTGAACAAACACTTCCTGAACCTTTTCAGCCAGACCCTTGCCATAGGCGTCACCATCGTGCATGATGGCGAGCTTGGTTACGCCGAGGTTGTTGTATAGATAATCAGCAGCATTTTTGCCCTGAGTATCGTCGGTGAATGGAATGCGGTTGAAGACATCCTGGTCACCCTGGGTCAGGTCGGCGCGAGTTGCTGAAGGGGATAGCATAGGGATACGTGCAGCGTTGTAGATCGGGATGGCTGCCGCAGTAGACCCAGAGAAGGTATGGCCAGCAATGGCGACGACCTGGGGGTTAGATGAGTAAAGGTTGGCGACGGCTGCGCCTCCTTCACCGCTACCCTGGGTGTCCTCGACCAGCTGTTCGAAATTCCAGCCATCCAAGGGTTCGGCATCGTCAATAGCTATCTGACCGCCTTGGGAAATGTCTATACCAAAGGCTGAATAATCACCGGTCATTGGGCCAGCATAGCCGATTTTTATAGTATCGCCGGGGGCGAATACAGCGCAAACCTTCTGGTCGGGGTTGTCCTGACATTCTGCTGGAACAGCGCTTATCACTGGCGCTTCAGTGGCGGTGGGCGCTTCGGTCGCCATTGGAGCTTCAGTGGGCGCTTCGGTCATGACCGGGGCTTCGGTAGGAGCCTCGGTCGCGGCTGGCGCTGCAGTGGTTGGCTGACCCCCGCAAGCTGCCAGGATCATGCTGGCTAGCACCAGCAATGATAATATAGAAAAAATACGTTTATTCATTCTCTTCCTCCTCCGGAAAAGATAAAGATAATCCCGTTTGAACGGGTTGGAAAAAACTGACTTTCGAGATGTTGTTTATAACAGATTTACCCGGATACACCTCCTCTCTATCTAATTAATGGAACATATGTATTTGTATGGTACCGATGGAAGAATTGGTTGATACTCAACTATCCTGGTACCTTGCCCCTCGAGATAATTAAGGCTTGATTTTACCGGAGGGCACATAGATGGTCAAGAGGTACGATCCAAAAATCGGGTATTACATTTCGAAAAGGGGGCCAAAATTCGTTTATTTATGGTTTATTTATTTACTGGCTCCCGGATTGGCTCTGGTCTGATTCCCAAACAGGTTGCGGGGGCCATTTTGTTCGGAAATCGTCTGAAGTATCGTTGCGGTAGATTTCGAGGAGCTGATCGGTCGTGCAAAGGTTAGATTTCGTGCAGGTTATTGAACCACTGAGCCCCGAATAGCCCTTGATTTCGCCCAGAGCTTCTCGCAATGCCTGACGACCAATGAGCAAGTTACCATTTGATTCCAGATCAGCAGCTTTGCTGATGGCTTCAAACAATAGATGAGCAGCATCGTAGGAAATCAGATGATAGGTACTGTGCGGCGGTTGGTTGTATTTGACCAGCCATTTTTCCAAAAAAATGGGATAGTCAGCGCTGCTCATATCCAAACCAGAAAGATAGATATCCTTAGCGGCAGTTCCGGTATGTTCAAAGAAACTATCTACCAAGAGTTCATCGCTGGTTATTAAAGCCAGCTCTTGAAGGTTGGGGAAATCAGTTTTTTGTAAAACCAGATAATCTGCCGAACGCTCGAAGATTGGAAAGTAAAGCGCCTCAGGAGGGTCATTTTGGATGGCGTTGAGGATGGGGCGCAT
>Ga0307435_1001306_pt1 | contig 10437 bp, 13 predicted proteins | sample SalMarWE160470MG_FD_202164 | JGI IMG/M metagenome (GOLD analysis project Ga0307435, IMG submission 202164) | Salt marsh sediment microbial communities from the Plum Island Ecosystem LTER, Massachusetts, United States - WE1604-70 | ecosystem: Environmental > Aquatic > Marine > Intertidal zone >... | reverse complement strand
GTTATTGCGGCATCCGATACGGCCTTATTTTTCTTTTCTGCTTTCTCTATCATCTTATTTGCGCGCTCAAGCTGCTCTGTTGTCAAATCGGTTTTTTTAAGCTCATTCATCGAATCAGTAACGTCTTTATACTTGCCGTTTTCAAAGTTCCTGTTCGCCATCTCAAGGGCTGCGTCGGTGAAAAGATTTTCAGACAAGAACTCGTAATCTTCCGGTGAAATTGCATCAGTAGCTTTTGCTAATTGCAGAAGATTTGCCATCTCGCCGACCTCGCCCCTCGAAGCGGCATCTTGGTATCTGTTGTCGAACCTGTCCCTTGCATCTTTCCTTTGATAACCAAGAATTGTTTCTGCAACATCCTTGTCCCAGTTCGGCGTGGAATTATTCAAAAATACCTTCAGACCGTTATTAACACGGTTATTATCTCCGTATAAAGATTCAATATCTGTCTTACAAGCAGCATCAACCTTATCTATGGCCGCTTTGTCGAATGGGTCAATTCCCCTCAATCCTTCTATACGGGCGTTTTGTATCTCCATCGCCCTTCGCTTTTTTTCTGAAAACTCCATAGCGTCGTTTGCATCCTGCATCTTCGCAAAGGCGTTTCCAAGCTCGGCAGAACCGGCAACTATGGCACGCCAGCCGGTATCGGCCTCTACAGGAACGTTCACCGCCCCTATCTCACCGGAAGGTGCTATCTGCGTATAACGAATTTCACCAGGAAACTCAGCCATTATCTTGGAACCTTAAAAGCTGGATTTTTCCACCCACCTTCATCTTTTTTTGCTTCTGCAAATCCGCCCAGTAACGTTCCACCCGCACTAGCAAAACTGCCTATCATTTCGTTTATACCGCGTCTCTTGGCGAGCTTACCCTGTGCCTTATACATAGCAGCCCTTGAACGCGCCTGACCGGCTTTTATCAACCCTTCTCGACCAATACCTATATTCTCAAGCTCCAACTCCGCCTCCTGTTTTGCTTGAGCAATTACAGGAGCGTCTCTCGTAGTAACTGCACCGCTTGCTCCTGCCCCTGCCTGCATTGCGCTTAATTCCCTCGCTCCTGCCTCCGCCTGCCTTAGCTGCTTGAACCTTGTCGCCGATTCTATTTCTCTGGCTCTTTGCCTTTCCAGAGAAGCGTTATATTCAGCAAGCTTCTGCTCAGATTTACCTTGTTGATAAGCAGAAATTCCGCCATAAACTTGCCCGCCAGCCGAAGCTGCGACAGAAGCTATTAACAAAGCTTCCAATCCCATCATTTCACCATAGCATAAAGATAAGTATCAGTTCCATCTGGCGCGTATTTTATCATCAATCCTTCCCTTTTGAAGCCGAGATATTCAACTAACTTTATTGATTGAGGATTATCAATTCTTTCGGTAACCTGCATCCTGTGAAGTTTAAGCTCTTTGAAGGCCATTTCAATAACGTCACGAATGGCGTTTATTGTGACTACTTTATGCTCCTGAGATTCTTTGGTAAGGCAAAACCATCCTTCGGCGCATCCGTTCCAGTAAACAACACAACCCCCGCAGCCAAGAATCACTCCGTCGAATATCGCCAATTTGGCCCAAGAGCTTTTTTGCAAATCGGGGAATGTCTTGGCCTGCGGGTCGATACTGTTCTCACGGCAATAATCCAAATCGGATTGTGTTGCATCTCGCATATCTGTCATCTGCCCACCTGATTTATTCTCGGTATCATCGCCCTTACCGTACACGGATAAGGAGAATTGCCTGAAATGACAAGATTATTATCAATGGAAAATCCACCGCTTAAAGTAACAACTACTGTTCCGGTAAACAGCCCGCCTATTTCCGAACTGTTTTTCCATTTAGCATCGTCCCAGTTAATATCAAAAAGTGAATTGATACTTCTTCCATATTGGGCGTTAAGAGTATTATGAAAACTTATTCCCATTTCATTACAGGAAACCACGCTCGCCATAGATGAACCGGCCTGCGTATTGATTATCGGTTTCATCGGCTCAAGTGTGTAGCGATAAGGAATACCGGCCTGCGCTTTAAGGGCCGAGACCCCTGAAGGCAAGGAAGCTGAATCGCTGGAAACAATTATATCCGTATATTCAACGCCATCGGCAAGTATTGAAATCGTCCTGCCGTTTAGATGACTTAAATTGGGTATGGAGGTAAAAGATGTTCCGAGCATAACGATTCTGTCTTCATAGGTTAAATCCTCGTCCTCGTAAGTAACTTTGTCGGCGTTGCAGTAAGTCATTCCGCAGTCCAGAAAATAAGCGTCTTCAATATAATCGAATTCTCTTGACGCCATTTTTTCTATGAAAATATAATCAGTCCCGGCTATATTTCTTTTAACAGTAAGCCATACGTCATCTTCTCCAACTCCGGTTGTAACACACCCGCTTTGCACTTGGCCGTCTACGGGCATTTTTGACCAGGCAATTACTTTCTCAGCCTTCTCGAATACCATAGCAATAAGAGAGCCGTTATCGAGTCCGCACCACAGAATAGAATCAGGATTGCGCTGATAAGCCATCCAGACAATGCCGGACTTAGTTATATGCTCTGCAAGCGAGGTCAGATTCAGGGCAACGTATTTTTCGCCGTTATAGGCAAATTCCCTTACCTTTCTTCCTACTGAATCAACGAAAAGTATCTGGTCGTTTATCTTTACCGCCTGCAAGTTCTTATTGCCGTAAGAAGATTGTTGTCTAACCGAATAATTCGTCGGTGTAATTGGCTGCTCCATCTTATTTGAGCCGATTCTCCATTCATCTCCTGACGTTCCAACAATAAGCGATTCGAGAGATTCAGCCCACGAAATATCATTGGCAGACGGAATTGTCAGCGCAAAAGAATCCGCATTCTTCTCGCCGACCTCGAAATTCTCGTAATCTCCAGTCTCGCTTTTCCACGCCTTCGGGAGTTTCGGCTCGTATTGGTCGGTAACAAAACCGGGAACAACCTGTGCCTGTATATCCGACATACCTGAATAAATACATCTATCCTCAAAAAATGTAACCGTTGTCGGGAACCCTCGTTTTTTGGACCACGCACCCTCGGACCATCTTTTTGTGGCATCTGTTATTATGTCGCCGGATAGAACAGTAGCTATTACCTCGGAAGAGCTGTATATTGAATTTACCTGAACAATAGTATTCTGAAGACTGTTGCTTACGGTTATATGCCCTCTTAATTTCGGGTCGGAATGAACGAATTGAGTAACAATCATTCTGTATTGAACATTATCGGCATCCTCTACTTTGGCTATAGAACCTTGATTGTCTTTTTCGCTCACCCATATTTCCACTGTTTCCCAGCCCGCACTATTCTCGTTTCTCTGAAGCTCTACTGTAGCGCGCCAGTTGCCGCTGGTCCCGGCGTGAAAAGCACCTTTGACATCTATAGGGTCGCAAAGAACATACGGAACGGCACTTCCTTTAATCCATACGCCCCTGCTGACTTTATCCTCTCTCGGATAAGTCAGCTTGAAAAGTGTGTTAATATGACCGTCCTCAAAATAGGAAATTGCATTTTCATCGGAATCCTGACAAGTCATAGAAACAGGCTCGCCTGTAATGCCTGAAACTGTTCCAGTTCCAGACAACCTGTATAACGGATGGCTGGAACCACCCCTTCCGTGTCCATCATCGGTAGGAAGCCAGCTTGAACCTCCGTTGGTAGAAACTACAAGGCAATCTTTTTCGTCCTGAGCAGATTTGAGTTCTTCAATCCAAGTTACTCTATTGCTTGTATCGCCCGATGTTGCTTTTAATTCAATGGCATAAACAGTATTTTTACTCAGGCTTATACTGCTCGAAAACTCAACTTCCCTCCATTCAGAACCAGCATACTTACCATTATCGGCAACGGCATAATAAGGAAGTGTATCACCGTCCGTAGTCTGAGAAGCCAAATCGCTTCCTGTTGGATAATAATTGTTTCCGCTTTTAGTTGTGTTTTTTATACTTATTGTTAATGTTCCCGGACTTCCAACTGTCCCGGACCGACACATATACAAGGTAACACCAGAAATATCACAGTCAACGGTCGGTTGAAAAGTCCTTGCAAGCCATCTCGTACTATAAGCTTCTGTGAAAGAGGACCCTTCTTTTTCATCTTTCATTACATATCCGCTTGCCAGAATCATATATGCAGTATCAGTTTCGTTGGGGTCTATAAGGTCGTTACGGAGCAGAAACGGGCCTTTGGTAAATGGAATTATCTCAAGAGAAAATTCGGGCACTATTGAAGTTCTCACCAGCTTTCTTTGTGCATATTTGGGGTGGATGAGCCACATCGTATCGCCTAACCGCTTACACTGAATCCGTGACAGGTCTTCGGCGATATAAGGAGAAGTTATTGCAAGACCGGAATCTATAATCTCGTCGCCTTCGTAATATACCCTTTCACCGCCGTAAGTTATTATACTGAATGGCCTTATATAAAGATTGCCAAATTCAAGACAATATGAAATATCTGAAGAAAAGTTAAATGGAATCACTCTTACGAATGTTCCAGTTGAATCGTATTGATTTTCAACGTATCTTGTTCCCGGCCTTCTCTCGGCAGGCCCGTATATTCTCGGAATCATATTCTCAAGCCGTCGGCAGCCGGAATTGTATTTTTCTATATCATACCGGCTGTCTATAAGACCAGAAAATTCGCCACCATTGAACGTTATTATTGCTTCGTTCATACTTCCAGCATCTCTGTTTTCACATATCCAATTCCCGTATCAGCCACCTGCCTCGGAACCCCTTCGGCGGTTAATCCGGTTTCATCTACCGATTCATAAGTTCTTTGCTGGCCCTGAATCAATGTCTCTATATCTTCTATAATGGAAAAAAAGTCCTCTGCGCTTACGTTATATTCGACAGCACCAACAACTGTTCCAAGGCTGGTAACAATATCGTTTATGGTAGAATCATAGTCTATTACCCACTGGTCTTCGTAGAACACTCTTTCCTGCTCATAGTAAAGATATGGTTCAGTAAGAACATAAACCGGCTCGTCTTCCCAGTAAAGGTCCTCAAGGAGATACGCTATCGCCTCATCGCCCGCCTCAAGGTCGGTAGTCGGATTAGCTGCGTAATAACCTTCACGAAGCTCGACTAACGGCTGCTGTTCTATTCCACGACCAGAACCATCCGGCTGATAGGCGGTGAAGACCAGTTTTCTCCCTGAGGGAAAACCGAATTTCACCGGATAGACCATCAGTAAATAAACCCGTATAAATAGCAGGTGTTCGTCGCTCCGCCGCCGCCGCCGGCTACTGTTATCTGAATAACGTCATCAGCTTCAAACGAATACGCCGCAGCAGTAGTAGCAGCCGGTACGGGCTGTAAAATAGCAGCCTCATACTGGGTATCAACGTTGGTATGGATTGTCTGAGTGTCGAGAAACTTCGTTGCGGAAGTCCCTGAGCTTCCAATCGTTACCGTGCAATCGACCGGGTCTGCGCCTACTACTATAATCGCTTGTGTCAACACGCATCTTTTCCCTGTAGGAACAGTATAAAGATTCGTAGTTCCTTCGGCGTTAAACGGCACATTGGTCGTTGATAACAACGCAATCGCTTTTTCTTTCAAATCCGCCAATTTATTTCTCCTTCATACATATATATTAAGTTTTATGGCCGAATCTTGCCGTATTCCACGAACTGTATCCGCTCGTATTCGATTCCGAAAAACACACTGTTCTCGCTATAGCTCTGGCGTCACTGTATTCTCTTTGCAAGGTATTTCTTAACGACGCCGTTGAAGTCCCGCCAACCGGGCCGAGAAACTTCAACGCTAAAGCCAAAATCAGCACTTCCGTAAATAAATCGTCGAAATCATCCGGGTCAGTGACCTTTTTGACATACCTGATATTGCAGGTATCGTAGTTGGTTAAAATGCGACTACCTTCGATAATGTATCTTGAATCTGCCAGTTCATAACCGTCGTCCTCATATACCGAGATTAACCTGCTGAAATCAGAGGGCACAAGATACTGATAATCCCATTCAAAGGCCGGGGTAGATGACGATACCGACGGATAACCCGTTGAGCACTGGACTTCATCGGCATCCGAACTGTCATAATAAAGAACATACTCATCTTCATACAAGACCTCAATCCCCTGCCAGTAAACCTGCTCTACCGCAGCGTTGGTAAGTTTTTCAGCGTCGGTAAAATCACCGGACAGATATGATAGCTCGTAAACAGTTTCGGAAGTGACCGAAAGTATCGTTGCCGTCGTATAAGATGAAAGACCGGTAATCGTATCTCCTGCAACCCAGTCGTCAGGAAGCGCCTCATTATTGATAGTAAGCGTGCTGATTTGGGCCAGCTTCGCTCTTGCAAGCGCGAAGTTCCAGTCGAAGCCCCTAAGAAGGGAATCTCTTGTAGTATCGTAATGAAGGTCGGCAATTACATAATTTTCACAGGCAGAAGAACCATTTTCTACGGAAGATATAATCGTAGCACCGATTTTACTCAACGCCTGATTGACGAGCGCTAATTCTGCCGCTGTAAAAGCCATAAATCACCTACTCAATAAGATTACCTTCCCTGTCACGCGGCCAGATATTCAGTTTTTCCCTGCCGCAGGGAACGGTAGTCATAATCTTTGTCTTTCCTTCCGGCTCGCCGTATCTGGTCGTATAACCGGCGCGTGCGGTTCGTCGGTCGATTTCTTCTTTCAGTTCTTTTTCATTAGCGCTAAACGAGACCAAATCGCCACTATCGCCTTTCGCACGTTTGAGGATTTCCATTTTATTTTCTGCCTTTCAAGCCACGTCTGGTCGAACTCTATTTTGCCGCATTCCTTACACAAATGGTATCTGACGCTATTTAATTTGCGAGGCATAAACATATACGAGCCGCATTTCGGACACCTGCCGTTACAGGCCATTATCAGTCCCTGCATTTTTTATGCTCCGCAATGAACTTAAGTCTGGCCTCACCGAAAGACAAATTCTCATCTTTTTTCTTTTCCTCTTTCTTTTTCTTTTTTTCTTCTTTAGCCATTTTTTGTCCCCATAAAAAATAAAAGGAAGGGGAGGATTATTCCTCCCCGTTTCCTTAGTAGCTAATTGTCATCATCCAGTTAGTAGTTCCATTCGCTGCGGCGTTATTATCAAGTCCGAAACCAACACACTGGTCGGTAACAACGCTTCCACCGGATTCTACGGTATTTGCCTGAGTATCAAGCGTGCCGTCGTGTCTGGCATAAACCGCCCTGTAATAAGCAACCTTGCCAACATAAGTCGTCTGCTGCGCAGACTGGCAGACACCATAAGTCTGTGTCCAGAAATTATATCCGGTCGCAGAAACATAGGTTGCGGCAAGTCCGGCAAATGACTTATTACCGGAAGTGCTTTCATACAGGATGTTGTTGTAGCTCGACGGCATTACATAACCGTAGTTGGAAGTCGTAATAGCTCTTTCGAGCGGCTCGTCGAAATACATCGTGCATTCACCGGATGTCGCCGTATAGGTATTGCCGGTAACAATCCTCGACATTACCTGACCGTCAGTTACCGTCTCGGTCGGCACGATAATAAGCAATCCACCGGCAAGGTAATCTTCGAGTATTGTCGAAGTTGTTCCATTAGTCAGTGTAACCTCGGTATCGCCAATCGCCTGAGCGTTGGTAAATACAGAGTAATCAATACCGTTGGTGTCACTGTCTATGGTATTGTTAAAGATATTCAGCCGGTGCGTGTAACAACTGCCGGTTGATTTTGAATACTTATACATTCTACCGTCCCAGGTCAGATACCTTGTGCCGTAAACAAATCTCTGCGTGGTCTCCGCAACACGAATGCCGTGCTTGTAAGTCGTAGTAAAATCAAGCGGCAAGGCATTGGCGTCAAGCGGACCAAAATCATATTGAAATCCCTTACTCATTTTGAACCCCTTTCCGGCCTTAGCCTATCAGTGTCAGACATTCGTGGACCTTTGCGCCTTCCATACGAACCGCACCTAAATCCATCTTGGAGTAAATTCGTGTGTTGAAGCACTTGGTAGTGTCAGGAGCCATCTTTGTTGTCAGGTCTCCTATATAGGCGAGGATTACGCCATCCTCAGCCCACACGAGGTTTCGATAACAGGTAGTCCCACCGTTAACTGTGGAATCCGAAACGGGAACTAACGTTGACCAGAAAATGTTAAAACCCGAATAGTAGCTTAGCTTGCCTTCGTGCGCGGCCCTGATAACATTGAAATCGATACTGGTAATTCCCTCAAGGCCCATCAAATACTTAATGTCCGAAGGTCTGCAAGCCCAGTATTTCGGGATATTCTCGTCAACGTTGGCGTCGTTGAAAACCTGCATCATACGATACATCTTGGCAAGCTCAAGGCCGACGGCACTTGTAACCGAAGCCCCGGTCCCAAGAGTCGTGACTGTGCCACCCGTAATCGCATCGATGCTTATGGACTCATCGACGAAATCTTTCGAGCTTGTTCCGTCCTTGCCGACATAAGCGGCTCCGAGCATAGCGTCGATAATAATACTGTCTTTTTTTCTTCCAAAAGACATCGAAAACGACTGCGTTGTCGAGCCGTTCAAATCGGCAAGTGTTCTGGCAAGCGCTTTATCGTCAAGCACGCGGCCCATGTGCCATTTAGTAGGCTTGACCTTTCGTCTGCCGTAGTTGCCTTCGGAATCCGGCGTATTGCCTTTATGGGTCGTATCTTCGGTCGGGTCCTCATCAGGACCAACGGTATCGAAGAAGGCCTCCTCGGCATTTGCCACCGTCTCCCTGCGAATCTTACTCGCAAACTTCGACTCTTTCTGCTGAGCCAGCGTGTAAAGATTCGGGCTGAACTTCTTGCAATAAATATCAAATACAGTAGCAGGCATAATTGCCTCCTTTCACCGAAATATCAAGTTATCCCGGCTTGAGTATCTCTTACGAAGAGGTCTTGCCTGCATTTTACGTCTGTTAGACGACGGTTTATACTTCCGTAAAGTTCCCGGCCATCTCTGGGTATCGGGTATAATATCAACCTGAAGAGGCTGCTATTTTTGCCAAATCATCTATTTCCTTTTCTTCTCTGGCGTAGCCTGCCGGATTGTCCCATCTCCATTTGGTGTGCGCCTGATGTTCGGCTATTTTTTCCTTCATCTTCGCATTTGCCTCGGCAGGCGTCATTGCCTGAGTCATTTCAACTTCCCTTAGAGAGCCGGATTCGATGAACTTCTTTGCTATAGTCGCAAGGAAATCTGCAACTATCGGCTCATTCCCCATCTTTTCAAGCAGCGATTCTCTATACTCACCCCCCTCTGAGTTGTTTTCAATCATATAAGTCGCAAGATGAAGTCTTGTTTCGTAAGCCGAACCCCATTTCTTTTTCAGAATCTCTTCGGTTTCTCTTTTTTCATTTTCTATATCCTGCTCCATCCATTCTATGTCGCGCCTGTCCATCTCCATCTTGTAGTTCAGGATGTCCTGAAAATCCTCTTGCTTCAGCCCTTTTTTGAAGGCGAACTGCTTAAAGTCCTTTATCGTATCGGGGTCGTAAAAGTCCTTGAACTCATCGGGAAATTCGGCCTTATAATCATCGACTTTTTCAGGACGGCCAAGCGCCATTTGAAAAGCGTCTATATCGGACGGAGTGGCGGTCTTCGGGTCTGGAATTATAATCCCTTTCTTGCCAACCATTCTGTCCAATACCCCGACCTGTTTGGTCAAATCCTGAATTGAAGAGACTTTTTTATAGACGTTTTCGTGTCTCATATCTTCAGGGACATAAGCGTCTATCCAGCCTTCTTTGAGCAAGCCTTCCTTTTCAATAAATTGCGTCAAATCAATTTCCGGTGCAGGTTGAGCAGCTATCTGGGTAGAGGTCGAACCATCCGACTGTGTCCCGTCCTGAGAAGTCGCTGTTTCGAGTGTCTCTGCTGGCATAATAAAATCCTTTCTTATCTGTTTATAACATCAATCGGTTTGGGCGGCGGCTCAGTAGCCATTCTTATCCGCTCGTCAATTTCAATTATCACATCTCTTAATCCGGCCTGAAAACTGCTTTTGTCAGGTGCTCCGATAACGAGGGTCTGCCTGTTCTTGAAACATATTTCACTCAGCCATTTATAGACCCTCGTTCCGGCTTCAAATTCCGTGAAAGTAGCTTTAACGTCACTATTTAACTGTTTTAGCTCTTCTTCGGTCATTAGCTCTTTGCTTCATCTTCGGCGGTCCATTTTTTGCCTTTACGGGCCATCTTGAGTTGTTTTCTAAGCCATCGAAGGTATTCGCCTCGCTTAAACTTAGGTGATGGCCTCATCTTGTGCCACCAGGTAGTTTTAGTCCCACTAATAATCTTGTCTCTTTTTGGAGACGCGGCCTCTTCCGGCAATCCGGTGAGCATTCCAACTCGTCTAACTTCTGGATTCTTCAGATAATCGACCATAATCAAGCCGCCTTTCTTTTCTTGTAACGCCTGTATTTAGCTAGGGCAGACCTT
>Ga0307435_1001305_pt1 | contig 10437 bp, 9 predicted proteins | sample SalMarWE160470MG_FD_202164 | JGI IMG/M metagenome (GOLD analysis project Ga0307435, IMG submission 202164) | Salt marsh sediment microbial communities from the Plum Island Ecosystem LTER, Massachusetts, United States - WE1604-70 | ecosystem: Environmental > Aquatic > Marine > Intertidal zone >... | reverse complement strand
CAACCGTTGCCAGATGGTTCGATAAGAGACGGACACTAATGACCGGCATTGTCATCGCTGGCTTAGGCATAGGTGGACTGATTGGACCGCCGCTTGTCAGCCGTCTTTTAGCTACTTATGACTGGCAGCTGTCCCTTATAATAGTGGGCATCGCAGTTTTGCTATTTGTGGTTATAGCTGCCCAGTTTATAAAACGTGCCCCGACTCAAATGAGGCAACTTCCTGATGTTGAAACCAAAGGAAAGTACCAGGCAGCGCAATCAATTACTAACTCATTTTCCTTCAAGGAGGCAATTAGAACTACACAGTTCTGGATAGTATTCGGCATGTTTTTATGCTATGGGTTCGGAACTTACGCCATTGTGGTGCATATTGTTCAATATGCTATTGACTTGGAAATATCACCAGTCAGTGCCGCCAACATATTGGCGGCAAGGGGTGCGGTGGTTATTTTAGGTAATTATATACTTGGTGCCCTTGCTGACAGAGTAGGAAATAGGCAGATTTACATCATTGGATTCGTTATGATGTCGGCAGCCTTGTTATGGTTGCCTCTGGCTGAAGAAGAATGGATGCTTTACCTCTTTATTGTTGTCGCTGGCTTCGCTTCTGGGGGAATGGGTGCATCAGAATCCCCCATAACAGCCCGGCTTTTTGGGATTAGCTCACATGGTTTAATTTACGGAGTTGTTCACGTTGGATTTACCATTGGAGCTGCGGCTGGTCCATTTATTACAGGTTATATATTTGATATGACCAATAGTTATCAGTTGGCTTTTATAGTCTGTGCGGCTATGGGCATTGCTGGTCTTCTATTGACGGTATTTTTAAGACCGGTTGAAAAAAGAATAGCCTCTGATTACACAAACCGCTAAAAGGTGTTGTTGGGTAACAAAAGCCTCTTTAGTGACCTCTAGGTAATAATCCAAGCGATTGTATCCACTGGGAAATCCAATCAGATTCTTGCTTTATCTGCGTCAGTCAAAGGCAGGGATTAGCTTGGCAAAATACTCCCCGCGTATTATCATAGTAAAGAACATAAAGGAGAGGAATATAGTTTTATGACACGTAAAAGGTCGCTCTCATTTTATCCTGCCCTGCTCGTCATAGACATGCAGAACGGTTTCTGTGCCCTAGGTGGTTCTTATGAAAAGTACGGGGGTTCTATTGGAGCTAACTTAGATGCGTACCGGCAAATCATACCTAATATTGCGCGGGTGATAGACGCCAGCCGTAAGCTAAAGATACCCATTTTCTATACCCAGCAGGTTAGAGAAGCATCGGGCTTAGACCTTTACTCACGGCTGCACCGAATTATACCCAACCGAAGGGCGGAATTCCTCAAGATACCCTCGTGCATACGGGAAACATGGGATGCCGAGATACTCGATGAGCTCCAGCCCGTCGAAGGAGACCACGTAGTCGTTAAGAGGCGGGATTCCGCCTTCCAGGACACCGCCCTCGATCTGTGGCTAAGGAGCGCCTATGTCGATACACTGATATTTACTGGTGTGGACACCGGAATCTGCGTGGACAATACTCTGATGGACGGATTCAATCTGGGTTACGACATCATACTGGTAGAAGATGCCACCGCGTCTTCCTGGCCGGAGCTCAGCAAGGCTACTATAGCTAAGGTGAAGGGTTCATACGGCTGGGTTTTGACAACCGATAAACTTATCGAGATGCTACACACTTATAAAAGCGGAGAAGGCGCTTTTAAATTCCCCGTATAGCCAGAACAGGAATGCCCGGTTCCCTGATAACCTCGTCAGTGACGCACTTGGGACATCGTATTATCACTTTAAGCATTCTCGCTCAACTCGTGAAAGGAAATGTTGAGAGTGACCTTGGTTTTCGTCGCCTCGACCACATCTTTGGTCGAAAAGAATAGGTCTTCATCAGGTGCTTTTCGGCAGACGACAAATTTGGTTATTTCCCCAGTCCAGGTGTTTCGCATCAGGTGATCCACTGTGCCTAAGACCTTGCCGTTTCTATCTATTACCTTAGCCCCGAATTCTACTTCCATTCCTTATAACTAAGTCCCTTTCGTCTGCCAGTAGTGACTCCAGCACTTGAAAAGACAACACCTTTATGGCCAATACCACCTTACATGGTGCTCCTCGTAGTCTGTATGTCTATGTGTAAATTTGGCCGTGGCTGCTTCCATCACATCTGGTGCCTGTCGTGCCGCATTGAGCAAACTAAATACGGCCTGCGACCGAATGCTCGTACTGTTATCGCTACGGTCTCTGAGGAGCTCTATGAGCTTTGGAACGAAAGGCCTCACTGCCTGGGGCTCTTCCTCTGAAATTACAGCCAGAATAAAACAAGCCCTAAATCTGACGATTGAGTCGGAATCATCGAGGAACTGCCCCAAGCTGGCCTGAATTTCGTCGTGTGCCCACGCCGCTCGTGCCAGACTAACCTTCTTAGCATAGCTAGCACTCTTGAACCCTTTTAACATGTGTGAAAAGCGTTTTTTCGTATCTGACTGATGAGTAGACCGGCGAGCTAGCATCCTAGCACCTCTCGATTTATATCTGTTTTCTTCGGGACTTCTTTGTTCATTTTCGACACCTCCTCTTTTATTACGTACTAAGTGTCAATAGACTAAACAGTGAGAGTTCGACGAGTTGAGCGTTTCCCCACCATAACCTGCATACCGTCATAGGCAAAGCGTACCCCCGGATTATTCGCCTCTAGAGCACGGTAATCGTCGTAGCTCCGGTTCCAGTATTCCTCAAGGTGCATAAAGAGGACTTCCTTAGCCCGCAGGCGCGCCGCCAGGCTCATCGTCTGCTCAAAGGTATAGAGGTTTTTTCGGGTGATGTGCTCTGCCGGGTAGCGAAAGCCGTGCTTAAGCCCCTCCTCAAATATACCGGGCTGGGTAATCAAAAGGTCGGGGTGCCGGACTTCGTCACGGTGCTCGGGGAAGGGCTTGAGGTCGCAGGGAGCATAGACCACCCTGCCCCCCGACTTCTCGAAGACGTAGATGAAGACTGGCTGGGAACCCCGCTCTACGGGAATAGCTGTGAGCTGAACATCACCGACCCAGACCTGGTCACGGAAAGGCTTTAGCTTAAAGAAACCTCTCTCCCGGTAGAAATCGATGAACGGGCCGTACTGGGAGCTGAGCTTCTTGATATTTTTGTTTAACGCTTCCGGCAGCAGCAGGCAAATCTGCTTCTCCGGATAGGCGCGCCAGGTGCGGAAATCCAGCGCTATCTGCTCCACCACCCGGAAGCCTTCGACATGGTCGGGGTCTAAATGGGTGAAGGTGAGGTAGTCTATGCGGTCGATAGCGGAATTGTTGAGCTGGCTGGCAATCTCCGCCGGGGTATCGATTAGCAGGTTCATATCGTGCAGAAAGGCCGCTGGACCGCTCCGGGCATAGGGAACCCCCTTCTCCCTAGCTTCCCGGCAAACCGGGCACTGGCAAAGCGGCTTGGGGATGACGGCGCACCCTCCCGAGCCCAGGATGGTCCATTTCATTTTCTACCTCGCTTTGGCGGATGTCTCCTCGCGGGTATGTTTCAGGTCGCCGTCCATAGTACCCCTGACCTGCTCTCTTTCCTCTTCGAAATCGAAGCCCGTCCAGATGCCGATGGAGCCGAGTACTGAGTCCTGGGGGTGGTAGTGGCGGAAGATTTTATAGTAGTAGGCCGCCTCCCGGCTGTTAATGGTGGCTCTGGGGTTCTCCGCCTTGATGCGCTCGAATTCATCCTGGCTGACCTCGCTCTCGGCCAATCTCTCGCCGAGGCTCTCGCAGCCGGCGCCCTGAGTATACTGCACCTTGTAGCGCCAAAGTATATCATCGGGGAGGTAGCCCGTATCCTCAAACGCCTTGCGCAAAATCCATTTTTCTATCTTGTCGCCGACCTTCTCCGACTCGTGAATCTTGAGCTCGGGGGGAATCTGCATGGCCAGGTCGACCATAGCCACGTCCAGGAAGGGCACTCGAAGCTCCAGGTTAAAGTACATCCCCATGCGGTCGGCTCGCTGCAGGTTGATGTTGTGCAGGTTGCCGATACAGCGCAAAGCCTCCTTATTGAGCAAGTCCATGGGGTAGTGCTTCATGTAGTGATAGCCGGTGAAGAGCTCGTCGGCGCCTTCTCCGGTGAGCACCACCGTGACGTATTCGGCGGCCAGCTTGCAGGTAAAGTAGCAGGGGACGGCGCAGCGCACCAGCGAGGGGTCGTAGCTCTCCAGCTTCTTGATGACGATGGGCAAAGCCTCGTAGTACTCGTCCTCGGTGAATATTAGCTCGTGGTGGGTGGAGCCGATATGCTTGGCGGCGATGCGCGACGCTTTCAGGTCGTCGCTTTCTTCACCCTTGGCATCCTTCATGCCCACGACGAAGGTATGCAAATGGGGGATTTCCTCGGCGGCAATAGCGGCCACCAGGCTGCTGTCGATACCACCGCTGCAGAAAGATCCCACGTGGATTTCCTTATCGGAAAGCAGCCTTTTCTTAACGGCGTCGATAAAGGTCTCCCTGATAAGTTTGCACGTCTCTTCAACATCGGTAAGCCGGTGGTCCTCGATTTCGGGAAGCTGGTAGTACCGTACGAACCCTTCTTTGGGGGTGTAATAATGACCGGCCGGGAATTCGTGCACCTCGTCCACGCCGGCCAGCGTCATCGCCCCCAGCTCGGAGGTGAAGTAGAGCTTACCGTTTACGTAGCCGTAATATAATGGCTTGATACCGATGGGGTCGCGGGCCAGCATGAAGTCATCACCGTCAAAGATAGCGAAGGCGAACATCCCGTCCAGTTCCGTGACGCACGCGGGGCCCTTTTCCTGATAGAGGTGCAGGATGACCTCGGTGTCGGATTCGGTCTTGAACGGGTATTTATTGACCAGCTTTTCCCTGAGCTTGCCGAAGTTGTAGATCTCTCCGTTGCAGATAATGCCCGTCCGGCCGCCGTTGGCCAGAATGGGCTGGTGCCCCTTCATCACATCGACGATGGAGAGCCGGGTATGGCCGAAGACAGTGCTGTTGAAGCTATGGATGCCGCGGTCATCGGGTCCCCGGTGGGGCAATGCATCCAGCATTCTGTTTATCGTCTCTTTATCTTTTACTCCGAAACATCCGGCTATACCACACATAAATCAATCACCTACCTTAAATAAAACCTACGCCGAATTGACCTTGGCGCCCTTGTACTCATCCAGCACCTTGACGGCCTGGAAACCGTCCAGGCAATAGGCATCAGCGCCTATCTTCTGGGCATACTCATCAGATACCGCTGCCCCCCCGATGAGAACCTTGACCTTATCCCTTAAGCTATTTTCCTTGAGGGCTTCGATAACCACCTCCATCTCGGTCATGGTAGTGGTCAACAGCGCCGATAGACCCAGGTAATCGGGCTTTTCTTTTCCGATAAACTCGATAATCTTTTCTGTAGGCACATCACTACCCAGGTCATGTACCTCATAGCCCGCCCCTTTGAGCAGGATGGTCACGATATTCTTGCCAATGTCGTGGATATCCCCCTTCACCGTGGCGATGGCGAATTTTCCCCTGGTCTCAACACTTGACGCCTCAAGCAGCGGCTTGAGAATATCCATCGCCTCGCCTACCGCATCCGCCGAAGCCAGCATATCGGGGATAAAATACTCCTTGGTGGAGAATTTCTCCCCCACCACCCGCATCCCCGCCGTCAGAGCCTGGGTGATTATCTCCGCTGGCAAGATATTTTTCTCCAGTGCTAACCGGGTCAACTCCACCACCCCCGGTGTGCCCGACAACTTCTCATCTATACCCTCATCTTGCTGGGTCTTCCTTCCCTGGATAACATTCTCCTTAAGCCGGGCCAGAATATCGTCTTCGGTCATATCTATTTCCTTTCTCGGTAAACGTTTAACCTGGGTAAAAGCCCGGGAACCTCCTGGAATATCCTGGCTGTGGTATCCGGGTCTATATGCTCTACCGGTTTGGCCAGAAGCTCGTTCATCCTCTGGTAGGCCAGGGCGAACACGCTGTCACTCTCCCCATCCCCCTCAAAGGGATAGGGTGCCGAGATTTCCCCACTGCGCATCACCTGGCGGATATAGCGGATATACAGCTTCTGCGGCGTCGCCACCACCTCTCTTATCTGTTTCATGGTTTCCGCCAGCTCCTGCTGATTAATTCTTGGGGTTTTAAGAAAAAACTTGAGCATCTGGAAGTGGGCATCGTCCAGGACTGCCTGGAGCAGGCAGAAAACGGCGTTGCCGTCGAGCAGGCCATAGGCACAGTGCAGGAACTGGGGCCCGCTTAAGGTCACCACTATATCCGAGAATAATCTCTCAATCGATGCCTGCTGCCCCGGTATCTTGGTATCGCACACCCCTGAGGTGGAATAGTTGGGTATCTTATAGAACCGCGCCATTTGAACACAGTCAATATTGTACTGGCTGGTCTCCACCGAGCCGTAGGAATCGCCCAGGGTATCCATCCGCGCCCTCACCGGCACGCTGCCGTAGAGCAGCGGTGTTCCCTTGTTTACCAGCTGGCCCAGGGTTATGCCGGCCAGAACCTCGGCATTTATCTGGGCCATAATACCCGCCTCTTTGATGGGAGCCGTAGTCCCCGCCTGGGGAGAGGAAGAAACAACTACGGGCAGTCCCCGGCGGCAGATCTCGATAAAGGTATCGGTGGTATCCTCGACAAACTGCAGCGGGCTCTTGACCAGACAGGTGATAAAGGAGATGATGGGGTTTTCTTTGAGCGCCTCTTCTCCCCCCGCTATCAGCTCGGCCATGCTCACCACGTTATCCAGCTGTTCCAGCTTGGTCAGCCCTGACATAAAGTGCTTGGTGGTGTTATTCAGCGAGGCAAAGAACTTGTTGACATCCTTATTGTCCTCGGTGATATCCTCGTCCTGAATGTTTACGGTGCGGATGTAGCCGTCCAGTGTCTCCAGGTGCTCACAGACGTGCGCCGACTGACACAGGTCAGCCACGGTGGCGCGCCGGGGGTGAAACTCCGGCACCTTAATCTCAACACTATTATCAGACTTCTTGACGTAGGTGGGAAAATCGACATCCAGCCAGATATTGGTCTCCGAGCCGGAGATAAAGTAGACCCTCGGCTCGTCGCCCTTCATCATAAGGGCATTATCCGGGTTCCGGGCGCCCAGCTTGACTGTCTTGGGGGCGTTAGCCAGCGCCTCTATAACCAGTTTTTCCGGTATCTTTATATGCCAGCAGGGATTGTTAGCAGAAGCAACTGCCTTAACCTCGGCACCGTTACTGCGGAATATCTCCGCCGCTTTCTTGCTGAAGCAGGTCAGGCCGGGGTCAACCAGTATCTGCAGGGAAACCTGGTGAATCTGTTGTAGTTGCTCACCGGTAATTCTCTCATATGGGTTAGGAACTAGTATTCCCTCTCTGGGCAATTTGCTCCTCCTCTTGGCCCATCAGCCTATCTCAATCCACAATGCCGGTTATTTCGGAAAGTATCTGCTCCCTCACTGCCGTGGGCAGCTGGTATTTATGCTCGGCGATAAGCCTCCGCGCTTTTTCGCCCGCCTTCTGCCAGATAGCTTTCCCCCCCTTAGCCTCCCATTCCTCACGGCTGTTCTGGTCACTCAAAGTAGGACGGTAATGCTCACGGCGCATAAAGCGCCGGGTATGCCTGGCGGCAACGAAGTTACCCCCCGGCCCCACCTCCTTGATGAGGTCAAAGGCCAGGGTACTATCGCTGACTTTTATACCAGACACCGCCCTCATCACCATTCCCAATATCTCGTTATCAATAACGAACTTCTCATAACAGGCCGTTAGAGCGAACTCCATCATCCCGGCAGCATCGTGGATAAAATTAGCGCCGGACAGGGCACAGAGGAGACTGGTTATAGCCGACTCGTAGCCACTCTGGGCGTCCAGCACCTTAGAATCGGTCATGCCGCCGGTAGCGTAGAAGGGAAGGTGGTAAAACTGCGCCATCTGGGCACCGGCGGCGTTCAGCAGCCCCATCTCCACCGAGCCGGCCAGATACTTAAAGTCGCTGAGGTTGGTATTGGTCGCTACCGAGCCGAAGATAACCGGCGTGCCCGGTTTTACTATCTGTGTAAGCATAACCCCCATCAGCGAGTCCGCCGTCTGAATCACCAGGTTGCCGGCCAGCGTTATCGGTGAGGTCGCCCCGCACAACGGCTCGGCCGGACATACCAGGGGGATGCCTCTCTGGGCAATCTCTATTACCAGGTCACCGTACTGGGCATCCATCTTCAGGGGGCTTATGCTGCAGGCTATCATGGAGATGAGAGGGCGCTCGTCCAGTTTTTCGGCGGAACCAGCCGCTATCTCGGCCATCCGCAGCACCTGTTTTATCCCGTCCAGGGTGTAAACCCCTCCCATGATATGCTTGGTGGTATTGTCCAGACCAGCAAAGAAGCGGTTTACATCAACCTGCTCTATGGGGAGCTCATTGGGATAGGTGGGCAGCATAAATAGGTGGATGTTATCCAGGCGGTTAACCAGCCTGGCGATACGCTTAAGGTCTTCCAGGGTAGCTAGCCGCTTCTGCTTGGTAGTCGGCTCATAGATATAGAGGGCGGTCCCCCCCGTACCGGTATAGACCCGGCTGCTGCCGAGGAAGATGTCATGCTTCTCTTCCTGGCCGCAGAGTCTGACCTCGGGCGGCGCTATCCCTATCAGCTTCCGGGCTTTTGCCTGGGACAGGCGCACCCGACGTTCCCCCCTATCCACCCAGGCTCCGGCCTCTTCAAAGAGCTGGAGGGCTGCCTCCGAGTTTACCTCGAAACCCACCTCCTCAATTACCCTCATCACCGTGCGGTCTATCTTGATTATTGAGTCTTCAGTTAGAGGACGGTAACTACCGCTGACTAATCCTTTTCTAATCATAAATAAATGCTTTCTGCCTCTACTTTATTAAGGTTCGGGCAAATAAAAAAACCAGTAAATAGGAACACCAGTGAATAATCGTTAAGCAATGAGGAATCAGGCGTAAAAAGTAAGGCTTAGTGGTATAGGGTTAAAATTGGGGATATACTGGCACGCTCGGGTTAAATAGGGCCCGGTTCTTCACTCAGATGTCTGCTTGAGGATGGGAAGGAGGTATAAAGTCCGCAACCAGTAAACCACTCGGTTTCCTTGGTAAATTTCTCTCACGACCACACCTCCCCGTTAAATCGGACTTTATCCTATAGTTATAATAATAACACTTCAGCTTCTCTTTAGCCAGTGCTAGGTTTCGAACAGAGGGCTAGGCGCTAATAGATGTGAAGAGAGTTCTAAGTTTATTATACAATAAACCAGTAATTTTAACTGGCGCCTAACTGTTAGAACTGCACATTCTGAGTATTTGTTGCAATACGACGATTGTACAAAAGTCAGTTTTGTGCAACTGTAACGAGATACCCACTGAGCGTTATGGTGTTGCGCGTCTGCGCTATAGGTGCTAGAATGCCGCCAAGTAGCTATCATTTCGAGCGGAGCCCAACGGAGGAGACCGTGCGTAACCTGCCTTGGGTAATAACCCCGGCCCTTGAACTGCTTGGCAAGAATATTAATATCTTGCCAGCTACCGGTAAAGCCGTAGAAGACCTGCAGCACCCTGACAAAGACGAGATTGACGACGTTCTCGTTCATCGGGAGATGGGTAAAGAGATCACGGCTTTCGCGGAGACTCCTGAGCCCTCAACCAATAACATCTATAAAGCGACGCCTCCTTTGCCACGCACGGAACATCATCTTTTTCGCTTTTTTATAGATGGGAGCCTTCGAACTTACTTCCTAGCTACTGGAGTTGAGGGGACACGTACATTTCCTATCGAACTAGCACAAATTGGGGCATCAGTAATTCTTCGTGACGAGAAGGGGCGACTCAGCATCTTGAGAGATAATCATAAGATATTGCTCCTCGTTCCGAAGGGTGCTCGTGGTATCTCCGACACGGTGTGGCAGCAACTCAGACAACTGCATACACCGGATGGTCTACTTCAGATAGTTGATTTTGACCTTCCTGACGTTATCAGCGGGGATACTAAAAAAGACCCCAGAGATAAAGCGGGCGGTAAGGCTCGCTTCCTAATGCATGAGATGGAAACCGAGCTTATCCAATCGACGGACTCTCTTCGTGACGATGACCACTGGTTAATCTTGGATGGTGCTGTCAAACTTGGTGACTTTATTTCTGCCCCCTACTTAATCGGCGTCGCAAAGTCATTTAGCAAAGAACCCCTTTTTTATTTTGGAGCAAAGAAATCTGACAAGCGAGATGTCACTACTATTCTTGCAGGCAACTAGCCGCCGTAACTGGACAGCGGCTCCGGTGTTCTCTGAGGACCCCACAAGTCCCTGGCTAACAGGGCGCGTGAAGGCAACCTCTGCCGTGCGGCGAATAATAGGCAAGTCACCGTATGTGGCTCGACATGGTGCTCACACTTGGCGAAGCGGCGTATTTTGGATAGACATCGTATCCAA
>Ga0307435_1001304_pt1 | contig 10442 bp, 11 predicted proteins | sample SalMarWE160470MG_FD_202164 | JGI IMG/M metagenome (GOLD analysis project Ga0307435, IMG submission 202164) | Salt marsh sediment microbial communities from the Plum Island Ecosystem LTER, Massachusetts, United States - WE1604-70 | ecosystem: Environmental > Aquatic > Marine > Intertidal zone >... | reverse complement strand
GACCAACCCGGGGACAGGCCGGGCGTCCTTATGTCCCTCTATTTGGTCTTGCTCCGGATGGGGTTTACCCAGCCGACCGGTCACCCGGCCGCTGGTGAGCTCTTACCTCACCATTTCAACCTTACCCCAGCGTTCACCCCAAAAATCAAGATTTTCGGGGACCCCGTCAGGGCGGTATGTTTCTGTGGCACTCTCCGTAGGGTCACCCCTCCTGGCCGTTAGCCAGCATCTTGCCCGGTGGAGCTCGGACTTTCCTCCCCAAAAAATTTTAGGGCGGTCACCCGGTCTACTTGACCTAAGGATAGTGTAGTGGAGAGTCGGCGGTTAGTCAATAAGAGCTTTGTTGGCCAGTCTATCCGCTTCTCTGTTTTGCTCACGGGGAATGTGGGTTATGGTGAAGGCTTCCAGCGAGCCGATGAGCTGAACTGCTTTTTGATATAAAGGCCTGAGAGTGGTTTTCTTTACCTTATACCGGCCGTTTATCTGTTGTACCACCAGCTCCGAGTCTGCTTTTAGCTCAACATGTGTAGCGCCTATTTTAATAGCTTCTTCCAGGGCGACGATGATGGCCTGGTATTCCGCCTGGTTGTTGGTGGCTCTGCCGATGCGCTGAGAAATGGTGCCGGCTACTTTGCCCGTCTCGTCTTTAATAACGACGCCGATAGCCGCTGGGCCCGGGTTATTACGGGAGGCGCCGTCGGTATAGATTATCAGTCTTTTTGGATTCATTGTGCTCTAGGGCAGAAAGAGGATGCGCCCGCAACTGCTGCACTGTACCAGGTTGCCGCTTCTCGCCTGCTGCAGGTCGGTGGTGGGCAACGATATCCGGCAGCCGCGGCATATCCCCTGCTCTACTCTAGCTACCGCTATCCCCTTCCCTTTTCTCAAGCTCTGATAAAATTCGAAGTCCGATGGGTCGATCTCGCCCGCCATCCGCTGACGCTTTGCCTTGAGGTCGGCGAGGGTGGCTTTGAGCTTTTCCATCTCGTCGGTCAGCTGCTTTTGCTGGCGTTCCCAGTCGGCGGTGAGCTTCTCCAGCTCGCTGTTTATCTTAGCCACACTGGCTTCGGACTGCTCCACCCGGTCTATTACCTCCAGGGCTTGCTCTTCGAGCTGGTTGCGCCGGGCTTTGAACGCATCAACCTCGTGCTGGAGATTGGTCAGCTCCTTGGGAATCTTTATCCGCCCGCTGAAGAGCTGCTCTTCGGCAGCCGCCAGCTTGGTGGTGACGTCGTCTATTTCCCATTCCGCCGAGCGCTGCTGGCGGCTCAACTCTTCCAGGCGCTTTTGCTCCAGCTCAAGCTGTTTCTGGGTTTTAATGACCGCCTGGCTGTCCCCAAGCTGGCTGGTAACCTGCTTCAGCGCCCGCTCGCCGGACTCAATCTCCAGGTCAACCTCCTGGAGCCGATAGAGCTGTTTGGCAACACTCATTTGACAGCCTATTCTATAACGCCGATAGCCCTAATAGCAATATATGACAAAGGCTTATGGTTATATTAGAACATCTGTGCTACTATTTTGCCGAGGGTTAAGGCGTATCGGGGGATTTGTTTTTTCTGGTTATGTAAAGGAGGGGCTATGAGGCTGCTGAGATTAGCCGTTGAAATCCAGAGATGGGACCTGGCCGCCCATACCATCGTTCTGGCCAGCGCCAGGGTATTAAAGAATGGAGATAGACCGCATGACCGAAAAACCCAAGCGAAAAAGAAACGCCCCAAAGGGTAAAAAACAAGGCTTCTACGCCAAGGTGCTGGACGAAGCCGAGCAGCTCGATTTCGAGCTGGCGGCGGGCGTCGAGGGCGTTGACGGCGAGATCGCCCTGCTGCGGGTCAAGATAAAGTCCCTCCTGGCCAACGAACCCGAGAATATCAAGTCACTTATGGATGCCACCAATACACTGGTGCGCCTGGTCAAGACGAAGTACAAAATCAACCAGGAGCAGAAGCAGGGACTGAAGGAGGCAATCGAGAATGTCCTCAGGGATATCGCCATCCCGCTGGGGCTCGGCATCGGGCAGATTGTGAGTAAGTAGAGGGGATACCTCCTACCCCACCTTGTTAGCGTACGTTTTGATGTCCTACCCAATGCCCACCCTATAAAGGTTAAACCTTTATAGATTTCTTATTTGGGGTTACGCACCCACCCTATTTCGGGGGGTCGTTAAGGGGGGCTTCGCCCCCCTTAGAAAAACGTTTATAGGGCGGGTCGGTGTGAGTAGAACAACCTGGGGGTGGGGAGAATATCATGACAACTAACAGCATAAACCGGCTCCGCCCCTACCAGCGGGAGGCGGCTTCGGCTATCCTGGACAGCGTCCTGGGCAGGAAGGGGCTTACCTTTTCCATAGAAATGGCCCGCCAGGGGGGCAAGAACGAGCTTTCGGCACAGTTGGAACTGCTGCTTCTAACCTTTTATATGGCCCAGCCCCGGAACCTGGTGAAGTGCTCCCCTACCTTCAAGCCGCAGACGGTCATCTCCATGATGCGGCTCCGGGACCGGCTCAACGACGCGGGTTTCAGCGGCATCTGGGCGGCGGGGTTGGGCTACATCATACGGCTGGGCAACGCCCGCGCCATCTTTCTTTCCGCCGACGAGTCCGCCAACGTGGTCGGCAACACCGCCCACATCCTGCTGGAGATTGACGAAGCGCAGGACGTGAGCCGGGAGAAGTACAGCAAGGAGTTCAAGCCGATGGGGGCGACGACCAACGTCACCACCGTCCACTACGGCACCACCTGGGACGATTCCACCCTGCTGGAGGAGGTCAAACAGACCAACCTCGAGCTGGAGAGAAAAGGCGGGCTAAAGCGCCACTTCAGGTACGACTGGGAGGAGATAGCCGGCTATAACCCCGACTACCGCGCCTATGTCGAGGCGGAGCGGGAGCGATTGGGCGAAAATCACCCCCTCTTTTTGACCCAGTACCGGCTTTTGCCCCTACAGGGGGGCGGGGGGTTCTTGAGCCGCCAGCAACTGGCGCAGCTAAGCGGGGAGCACGCCAGAAAACGTCACGCCGAGAAGGGCAAAACATATATCGCTGGCATCGACCTTGCCGGCGAAGCCGGGGGGGATGATTTTACCAACACCCAGCCCCACCAGGACTCCACCGTGGTCACCATCGGCGAGTTGGACTTCTCTATATGCGACGACATCCAGAAGCAGCCCCGCATCAAAGTGGTCGAGCACTACCGCTGGACGGGCCGCAAGCACGCCGAGCTCTACTCGCGGCTGGTCGATATCCTCAAAAATGTCTGGAAATGCCGCCGTGTGGTTGTTGACGCCACCGGGCTGGGGCAGCCGGTAAGCTCTTTCCTGCGGAAGGCGCTCGGCTCCAGGGTATCCCCCTTTACCTTCACGGCTAAGTCGAAATCCGAGCTGGGCTTTAAGCTTTTGGCGGCAATCAACTCGGGGCGGCTCAAGGTTTACGCCAGAGACGGCTCAGACGAGTCCAGACAGCTATGGAGGGAGATGGAAAGGGCAAAGTGCCACTACCGCCCCTCCCAGACCATTAATTTCTATGTCAGCCCGTCTGAGGGGCACGACGACTTCCTGATGAGCCTGGCTTTATTGGTGGAAGCCGCCGAGAGGTACGAGGCTAAAACTGCAGTGGGGAGGTGAGGGGGTGATTATGCTCCTATAAGTTTGCTTGCTATGGAATCCAATAATGCCAAGTTCAAGTTCCGGAGCCGCTTGTATCCCGTCAATGCGTCCTCAGGGTTAAAATACTCAAAGTCCTTCTCGTGGTAGATTTTGCTTGCATCTCGAAGCGTGTGCTCTTCTTCTTGATTAAGGACTTTTTCTGCTGGCTCTAAGGCATCGTATGCTTTTGCTAAGTCATGCCTAAACTCGTCTTTAACCTGCTTTTGTGTCATGTGCTTTAAGTACCTTGCTTTTATCTCAAGCTCAATGGCACGACACAGCAGGAAGTAAGGAACTGGGGAGAACTTGTCAGGGCACTGGAAATCACGCTTGCATTTCAGATAGTGAGTTGCATATCTGTGAAAAGCGTCTGGTGACAGATTTACATAGCCTACACCTGGCCTGATTATTTGGTTCACAAGTCCACCCCCTTTAATGCGGATTATACTACTAAAGTAAGGGGTGGCAATAGGGGCAAAAAGTTGACAGGTGCCCAGTCAAGTGGTATACAATCAGAATGTGCGCATGGGGTAAAAAGAAGAAACCGATATACACAGACCATGCACGAGCCCAAATGGCAGATAGGGAGATTAGTGAGGAAGAGGTCGAGTTCTGTCTTAACGAACCGGAAATTACCCGCCCCGGAGAGCGCGACACATTAATCTTTACGGCTCATCCCAAGGGCAGATTTATAAAGATTGTAGTGCTTCGAAAGAAACCGAGGGTTATAATCACAGCGGCTGACTAACCCCGAAGGTGGTGATACTATGAAACTGGAATACGACAAAGAAGCCGATGCTATATATATAAAGCTGAACGATATGCCATATGCATACGGCAAAGATTTAGATGATTTGAGGCGAATCGACTATGACGCAGAAGGAAAGCCAAGGGGTATAGAACTGCTTTGCGTCAGCGAGGGCGTGATTACCAACGACTTGCCTAATCGCGGGGAAATAGAGCGGCTATTAGAGAAACACAATATCAAACTCTTTGCCTAAATCGGGCAAGAAGAAAAAACCAAAGAGGGGCCTTCCGGCCCCTCTCTTTTTATTTTGCAAGGGGTATTGACACTCCCTCAATAGTGAATGGTTTTACATTACAACTACGAGAGCAAGGCCAACAATTAGTAGCGAAATGCCTATTGCTAACAGGCTGTATAGATTGCGTAGCTTCATTAGATTACTCACTTTGAATTCTCCTCTTGCTATAAACTTCTCCGAAAGCTGTGAGCTCTCGTCGAACGCGTTTTTCCTACACCGGGCGTAGAAGGCACAAAACATTCACTACTTGTAACTGTAGCTATAGTTGGAACTGCCAGAACGCTGTGCTTTGTTGGCTCGGCGGCATGAGGGACAACGCTTGGGCTCATTGGTAAAGCCTTTTGATTCGAAGAACTCCTGCTCGCCAGCGCTGAAAGTGAAAGTAGTCCTGCAGTCGGAACATTGGATTGATTTGTCTTGAAAACTCATTGGATGACCTCCCTTCTTCTAATAATTGGCTAGAGTGAGGTCACCCAACGCTTAAGTAAATCCTAGGTTAACTTAAATAAGTATTTAATAACCTAAACTGAAACCACTATATATAGTATACGCTAAAGGGAAGCATTATGCAAACTATGGTATTGACACCCCCTCAATATCACACTACACTAAAGCTCCGACAAGCCCGCACGGGAGGAAGCTATGGCCGAAGAATATTGTCCGGAAGGCCACCCCCCAGACTACTGCTGGAAGTGTGAGAAAATCGAGCCCAACCCCAAAAAGAAGGGCAAAAAACTATGTTGCCGCCAATGCGAAGCCCCGCTGAGGACAAAGGGGGTGGGGCTGGCGCTTTCGGGGGGCGGCTATAGAGCGGCCATCTTCCACCTGGGCAGCCTCTGGCGGCTCAACGAGCTGGGCTGGCTTAAAGAGCTGGCCGAGGTCACCAGCGTATCGGGGGGCTCGATTACGGCGGGGTGGCTGGGGTTGCACTGGAAGAAGCTGAAGTTCGGCAAGGACGGGGTCGCCACCAATTTCGCGGAGGAGGTCATCGACCCGATACGGGAGTTCTGCTCGCACGGGATAGAGGGCGAAGCCGTCTTTTGCGGGCTGGACAAGCCCTACCGCCGCAAGCTCTTCGGCAAAGCCACCCTCCAGGACCTGCCCTCGGATGAAGAAGGCCCGCGCTTCACCATTTACGCCACCAGCCTGCAGACCGGTGTCAGCGTGCGGCTGGCCAAACCCTACCTGGCTGACTATAATCTGGGCTGCTTCGAGGACCCGGAAGTCTCACTGGCTAAAGCCGTCGCCGCCTCCAGCGCCTTCCCCATCTTTATGGCCCCCATCATCCTCCGCTTTGAGGAATCCGGCTGGAAAGACTGGGAACTTAAAAAACCGAAAAAGGACGAAGACACAAAGACCATCTCGCCCGAGGACAAGAAAAAGATGCGCCAGACCATGGTGCTTACCGACGGGGGCGTTTATGACAACCTGGGGCTGGAGAGAATCTGGGACCGTTACAGCACGGTGCTGGTCAGCGACGCGGGGGCGCCCTTTTCCATGAAAACCGGCTCGTTCTGGGGAGGGGTGAACCGGTGCTCCATCCTCCTGCGCTCCAGCGGTATCATCACCGAACAGACCCGCCGCCTGCGCAAGAGATGGCTGATAAACGACCTCGTGGATGAGAAGCTGCGGGGCACATACTGGGGTATAGCCACCCATATCGGAGACTACGGGCTGGAAAAGCACAAGTGTAAGCCCCCGCTGCTCAAGGACGGCAAGGATACGGCGGCGCTGGCCGAGCTACCCACGCGCCTGAAGAGCTTCAGAAAAGAGAAGCAGGAAGATTTAATCAACTGGAGCTACGCCCTCGCCGACGCCGGCATGCGCCGCTGGCTCCCGGAATCGGGAACCGAACCGGGGCGTTTGCCCTACCCCAAATAGCACTCACCAGTACTCACCGCCGCCGCCCCTCCTACCGATCCACAAGCCAATGAAGAAGAAGGCGATAGCAACCACCACCATTGTGACCCAGACCACCCAGCCCGTGAATTCGAAGGAGAAGCCGATAGTGAAGGTGCTGGGTGAAGACCAGGCGCTGGCGTTGGAGGCGGCGTCCACCGCCCTCACCCTCCAGTAATAGGGGGCTTCCTCATCGGTCGATTCCAGCTCTTCCTCATCGAGGAGGGTATAGGTCGCTTCGGCCAGCCCCGTCTGATTGACCACGAGAGAAGCCTCGCTAAAGGTATCATCGATGGATACCTGTAGGTCATAGGTTACCGGGTTGCTGGCGGGGGAAACATCCTCGACGGCCTCCCATTCGAAAAGCCGGTCTTTGAGCTTGGTATCCACCAGCGGCAAAGTCAGCTCCGGTATCGGGGGCGCATTCGATTCCATAACGAAGGTGAATGTTTTGGTGATAGTGCCGTCGGTAACGGTTATGGTGTGCGTCCCGCCCAGGCTGGGGGGAACGGTGAGGGTATAGGAAAAAGAGCCATCAGCCAGACTGGTGGTGGTAAAGACCACGGGGTCAGAGGTATAGGTGATGGTTATCGCATGGCTGGGCGTAAAACCGACACCGGTTATGGTGAGCGACATGCCGACGTTACCGGGGGCGGTGGTGCTGGTCGTCGGGCTGATGGTGGCATCGGTGGTAGAGACAAAAATGGCCGTAGCCGTGGCGGTACCATCGTTCGCTTCCACCGCATAGGTCCCCGCCGCGCCGACGGGCGCGGCAAAGGTGGCGGTGAAATAGCCCGCGGAATTAGTGGTCACCGACGGCGGATTGGTGGTAACAGCAGTGCCGCTGTAGGTGATGGTTACAGGCCGGCTGGCGCCGAAGCCGTCGCCGGTAATGGTTACGTTGGTGCCCGAGGGGCCGCTGGTCGGGTTGATGGTTATGCTGGCCGAGACGGTGAAGGTAGCGGTATCATTGTTAGCGCTGCCATCCTGGGCTTTCACGGTGTGGGTGCCCCGGGAAGCCTCGGGAATAGCGAAGGTGGTGGCGGAGAAAGTGCCGCTGGAATTAGTGGTGGTAGTGGTCCGACTGACAGCGTCAAAGTAGATGGTTACACTTGAGCTAGTGGCGAAGCCGGTGCCGCTGACGGTAACCGTATCACCGACAGCCCCCGAGGTGGGAATGATGGTTATATCGGGCGAGACGATGAAGTTGACCGTAGGGGAATAGACTGTGGTATCTTTGCCCCTTACGGTATGGGTTCCTTTAGTGCTGGCGGGCACGGTGAAGGTGAAGCCGGCAAAGGTGCCGTTGGCACCGGTAGTATCGGTGCCAACGCTGGAAGCATCATAGAAGATGGTTACCGTAGTGCTGGCAGCGAAGCCGGTACCGCCGACCGTAACCGTGTCGCCGACATGGCCTGTGGAAATGTTGGCTGCAATCTCCGGCGTTATTGTAAAGGTAGCAGTAGCTGTGCTGCTACCGTCCGAAACACGCACATAGTAGGTGCTCCGGGCCACAGCGGGTATAGTCAGGGTAACTCCTGCCGGAAGAGCACCGGTAGCAGTAGTCGTAAACAAAGTACGGGGCTCGCCACTAGTCCAGAGACTATCGCCGTTGATATCGAACCAGGCTTGCCCGGAAGTACTGAGGTCGAAACCCGTGCCACTCACAGTTATTACCGCCCCCGGGGGCCCAGAAGTAACCGAGAGCGTAATCCCTACCACCCCCAGTGCTGGCGTTATCGGTATCGCCAGCATGAGCAAGGAAAGAATAACCGCCGCCGCCAGAACCCTGAAGAACCTGCTGCGTTTCATTTGGCACCTCCGTTACATCGCCGAGCACGGTGATTACTATATCTAACCTATTATAACGAAAAAACTAAGGGAAGGTAAGGGGTTAAGGGGGTAAAAACAAAAAAATCCCCCTCCCCGATTGGGGGGAGGCAAACCAGGTAAAGCGTTAAGCCCTTTTTAGCCGCTTTTCAGGCCGCTTTTTAGCCCGCCAGCTGTCGAACCAGACAATGACCCCGGGCATAACCGCAATCGTTATCACCAGGCAGAGCGAGACACCGACCACGGTGGCGATACCGAAGTCGCGAATCATGACGAAATTGGAGACGATAAGGACGCCGAATCCGCCCAGCGTGGTCACGGCGGTGATGAAGATGGCCCGCCCTATCTTGGATATGGCCTTAACCATAGCCTCCCGGGGCGCAAGCCCCTGCTGTTTCTCCTCTTCGTAGCGCCCCATAAGCAGCACCATGAACTCGGTGCAGATGCCGATGATAATGACGCCCAGAACGGCGGTGAGGGGGTTGAGGGGGATACCGATGAGGTACATATCCAGCGAAGACCAGGCGATGACGGCGCCGACGGGTATGATGGTGAATACCGCCCGGCTCAGGCGGCGGTAGACCGCCAGGAGGACGACAAAGACGGCGCCGAGGCAGATGAGGTTCATGGTGAACCTCTTGCCGACCACGGCGTCGATGGTGCTAGCGCCGAGAGCCAGGCTACCGACGGTCGAAACTGTCACGCCGGAGGGCGGCTCAGCCTCCGCCCTCATCGCCTGCAACAGGTCGTGGATTTTCTCCATGTTTATGTCCTCGATAGTAAACGAGGCGCTGGCCGTGGTGCGGTCGGCGGAGAGGACCTGCTCGAGGTAGAGGGGTGGGGTGGCGGCCAGTATGGCTTCAATCTGTTCCCGGGGGGGAATGACCCCGCCCGCAGCTTCACTAACCAGCGTCGCCGGGCTGTTTGCCGAAATTAGCTCGGAGTGGCGGACTAAAACATCGACCTCGTAGTCTTTGAGCCACTGCAGCACTTCGGGGCTGGTGACGTCATCGGCCTCCATCATGAGGCGGATTTCACCGCCGCTATCAACTATCTGGCGCAGCTCCCTTAATTCCCTGAGCTCGGTCATGTCCTGGGGCATAAGCTCTTCATAGTCGGCGTTCTTGGGCAACCAGTGGTCGACCACGCCGCCGGCAACGGCGAAAAGAACGGCCAGTATAAAAATCCAGAGCGTCTGACTGATAGCCAGTTTGCCCACGCGCAACAGGATACGTTCGATGCGGCCGCTCGCCTCCGTAGATTCTTTCCTCAGCTTGGCGATAGGCACCCGCTTATCGCTCCGGTAGATAATACTGTGCAACAGGAAGATAGCCACCAGGTAGCTGAAGACGATACCGATGGTGAGCGCCACGCCGAAGTCGCGTATCATGGGCACCTCGGATATGTAGAGGGTGATAAAGCCGATTACGGTCGCCAGCAGGGCAATGCCCACCGAGGGGAACATGCGCGACAGAGAGGTAACGATGGCCTCACCCACCGTCCTGGTGCGGATGAGCTCCTCCTGGTAGCGGTTGTGGAACTGGATGGAATAGTCTATGCCCAGGCCGATGAGTATGGGCAGCACGGCCATGGTCGCCATGGTGAGCGGAATCGAGACGTAGCCCATAATGCCGAACGCCCAGAGGGCGCCGACGCCGACCATAAAGAGGGAGAGCAACCGCCAGCGCACGCGAAAGAGGACGGTCAGTACCAGAATCATGACGGCTAAAGCCAGAGCCAGCAATATCTTTATGTTGTTGCTCATGCTGCCGCTTATGGCGTCGACCAGCTTGGTGGCGGCGACCACCGTCGTCTCCACACCGCTCAAATGGTGGACGATGAAGAAGTCCTCGATATCCTTGGCCGCCTGCAGAGCCTGGGCGTCACCCAGGTTGCCCTGAGGTGTGACCAGAATCAGGGCATGGTTTTCATCGGGGACGAGGGACTGCATTGCCGGGCTGACCGCGCCCTGGTCGTCATAGAGAACGGCGGCGATAAAGAGGGGGTTATCCAGGGCGGGTTCGCCGATAA
>Ga0307435_1001293_pt1 | contig 10517 bp, 7 predicted proteins | sample SalMarWE160470MG_FD_202164 | JGI IMG/M metagenome (GOLD analysis project Ga0307435, IMG submission 202164) | Salt marsh sediment microbial communities from the Plum Island Ecosystem LTER, Massachusetts, United States - WE1604-70 | ecosystem: Environmental > Aquatic > Marine > Intertidal zone >... | reverse complement strand
TTTCGCTGCATCTGCTCCTGCATTGCCCATCTTCGTTCCTGCTCTTTCTACCGCCTGCTCCAGTGTATCGCACGTCAGAACGCCGAATATTGCGGGCACCTCACCCTCGTAATTAATCTGTCCTATGCCCCGTGAGACCTGCTGACACACATACTCGTAGTGGCTCGTCTGTCCCCGTATCGCTGCTCCGAGACAGATAACCGCTGCGTATTTACCGCTGCCTGCAAGCTTCTTCGCCGTCTGCGTAATCTCGCATACTCCCGGCACCCAGACCACTGTCATCTGTTCATCCGATGCCCCGTGACGGGCAAGGCAGTCTATCGCTCCCCCTAAAAGCCGGCTCGTAACAAACTCATTGAACCGGCTGACTACTATAGCGTAATTTACCTTCCCCGCTGTTAGATGACCCTTTATTTCCTTAGCCATTCTCTTATTTCTCCCAAAATCTGACTTTATTGTTTAATCTTAAATTCAGTCCTGCTCAGGTTTAATTACCAATCCCAATCCGAACATTATAAGACTATACAACGCACCTTTCCAGAAAAACACTCTTCATTCATTACAGCAGCTTGTCGCAGCTATTCGAAATATGCGGTTAACTTTTTTAATTTTAAGGGCTTATAGGAAAAATTACCAGCAAAATTTTCGAACTCTCGAAAAACACAAATCCCGGCAAAAATCGGCTAACCTGCTAATCGCCTATAGGCGATAACCAGGGGGGAATGGTTTTTTAACTTAAACCGCAGGGATTACAAAAACTTATGCTTTTTGATGATACGATTTTTGGCGGTTATGACCAGGCCGAAAAAAAGGCCATAAACGCCTTTGTCTTCTATGAGAGCGGAAACATAGACCAGGCAATTACTGAAATCGACAAAGCTCTGGAGATGAATCCCGCAAATTCTTCCTGGCACTTCGATAAGGCTCTTGCACTCGATTCAGCCAGCCGTTTCGAAGATGCGATAAGCGAATATGAAATAGCTCTATCCCTCAATCCAGATGACCTCGAAATATTAAACTCTCTCGCCGTAGATTATACAAGAATCGGCTATTATGACTTGGCCATCGCGACCTTTGAGCACATACAAAAGCTCGACCCTGACTTCGAACCTTCTTATTGCAATCGTATCATTGCTTATACCGAAATGGGCCTTCACGACCTCGCAGAGCAGATGTTTTATCTCGCTCAGCAGATAAATCCTGACTGCCCGCTTTGCTATTACAATATTGGAAACAGTCTTTTCATTCAGCGGCAGTTTGAAAAAGCCGTCCGCTGTTGGAAAAGAACCGAGCAGCTTGACCCCGCGCACCCGCAGATAAACTATCGAATCGCACAGGCATACCAGGCCCAGAACGGTTTTGAAAATACAAAAGACTACTTCTTAAAAGAGCTTCGGGCAAACCCGGGCAACATCGATGCCATCCTCGATTTCGGTCTGTTCCTTCTCCAGACAGCCGACCTCGAATCCGCAAAGGAAAAATTCAACAGAATCATCGAGCTGAATCCCGATTTCGCTCCTGCCTTCTTTTATCTCGGTGAGATTGCCTTCAATAATAATGACTATGCGAAGGCCGATGAACTTTATAACAAAGCTCTTGATATTGATGCCGCTCTTGCTGGCCCGCGGTACCGCCTGGCACTTTGCTGCCTGAAAACAAAAGACAAAAATAAGGCAAAGGCTTATCTGCTTGCAGAATTGCAGTTAACTCCCGACCATCCCGACGCTCTTGTCTCAATGAGCTCTATCTTCCTTGAGCTTGGTGACATCGACTATGCTGCAAATTGTTTATTGAGAGCCATCGACCTCGACTCCACAAACGCCGATGCCTTTTACTATCTTGGATGTATCGATATTATAAGGAAAAGATTCGATAATGCTGCACTGCTCTTTACTAATACCCTTGACATCGACCCGCAGCACACAGGTGCCCTAAAAAACCTGGCATATCTTTATTTTAAAACCGCAAAATTCGACCAGGCCGATGAGAACCTTAAAAAAGCCCTGAAACTGGCTCCCGACGATAATCAGCTAAAAAAACTCGCCCGCGCCGTTACTTTCAGACGGTTTGTTCGCAATATTACGGATTTCCTCTCCCGCCTCAAACCCTAACCTGAGAAATGACGTTAATTAGGAATTCTTTTTGTCGTTTAGAATTTCTCCGAAAACTCATTCACTTTCTACTACTATACGAAAACCATAGACGCCTACTCCACCGACTGTATCACCGAAGCTCCTGCTTGTGGCACTTCCTGGACAACGGCGGAGTACGTGATACTTTTCGTTGTCAAAAACTATAAAAGGATTGATTGATTTGTCTAAAAGGTCTTCTTCCGTTGGCCCTTTGGGGTCAATGGTGTCTTTTCTTAAATATCGAACCCCGTAGAAATCAGAGCACCATTCCCCAATCCAACCGGCCATTCCAACAACACCATCCGGTGTCACATTCTCCAAAAATTCATCTACTGCAGGCCGACTCCAGGGATGTGGATATTTCTTATAGTCCTTATAGCATCCGCTGTATTCATCGCTTTCTACATCTGTTGACTCTCCCCAGGGATAGGTTCGCCCTTCAGGTCCGCGGGCAGTAAACTCCCATTCCGCTTCGGTCGGCAGGCGGACAGTAAGGCTTGTCTTCTCACTTAGCAAATCACAAAATGCCTTAGCCCCTTTCCAATGTACAACATTGACGCCAACGTTTTCACAATCCGGCTTGGGAACATAAGCGCCGTCTTTGATTTCTATTGGAGCGAATTGGTTCAATTCAACGTAATCCTTTGGATTGTCAATCGTGTTTAGAAAGTGACAAAACTGAATGGTTGTTACTTTGTATTTTCCGATATAGAAGCCTTTAGTAATTGTCACTTTACGTGCCGGCCAATCGTCGGGATACTTACCAACCATATATACGGACATGATTTTTGAAATCAATTTCTCCCCCCAACCCACATTTCTGCCCATAGTAAAAGTGCCCGGCTTGATATAAATTAATTCTATATTTGTCTGGTCATCTAATATGAGCTTAATTATTTTCGGAGGTGATTTGAAGGACCTGAAATCAGATGCTTTTTTAACCTCAATCGCCTCTGCAAGTTCTTTTTTGAATTCCTTTTTAGTTTTTTCTTTTGCCCGTGGCTTGGGAATTATCGGTTGCTCCATAGCATATTTGTCCCCCCAGCCGATGATGCTGCCGTCCTTCTTCAATGCCAGACTGTACGAAGGTCCTGCGGCTATGGCGATAAAATCTTTACCCTTCGGTGATAAGGCCTGACCTCGGTCATTACTTCCCCAACCGACAATAATGCCGTCTGACCTCAATGCCAGACAATGTTCACGGCCTGCGGCAATGGCGGTAAAATCATTACCTGACGGAGGTTCACCACAAGGATTAAAACCCCAGGATACTATACTGCCGTTTGATTTTAATGCTAAGCTAAAAGTGTACCCTGCAGCTATTGCGACAAAATCATTGCCGGTTGGTACAGTTGTCTGACCAAATATGTTAACACCCCAGCCGATAACGCTTCCATCCGATTTCAATGCAAGACTATGCATAAACCCGGCAGCTATGCAGGTAAAATCATTTCCTTTTGGTATCTCACACCCACCAAATCTATTATCACCCCAGCATACAATGCTGCCGTCCGCTCTCAATGCAAGACTATGGTTTGAACCTGCGGCAATGGCAGTAAAATTATTACCCTCTGGGATACTGAGTTTCGAATCGAGTTCGCTCCCCCATCCCACAATAGTACCATCACTCTTCAGACAGAGACTGAAGTAACATCCCGCAGCGATATCAATAAAATCGTTACCATCCGGTGGGTCAGCCATGCCCAATGTGTTATCACCCCAACCAACGATACTGCCGTCGGATGTTAATGCCAAAATATGGCTCCAGCCTGCGCTGATTTTGGTATAGTTATGAATATCGCCTGAAATTTCAATGGGTGCAGACCGAGATTGCATCCCTGTCGCAGACGAGACAAGCAATAAAAACACAAATATTTTTAATAACCAGGACTCAAATTTCATACTAGCGAAGGTTTCCCATTTAAACGCTTAAAAACATAATTTTCTCCGTACGATATCAATAATCTTATTAAAATCACCTCGGGTAATCAAGAGTTACCTTTTTCGAAAGAGATTCTCGAAAATTGTAATAATAACACGGCTTTTGATGTATCGGTTGAAACTTTTACCCAAAAGATAACATTAATATCATCGGCACACCTCGGAATTCAAATTTTTAATTTTTTACCTCGGTCTCTTAATCCTCTCATCTCTTTTCTTCCTTAAAACTCTCTGCTTTCAAATATCTATTTTTCTTGCAACACAATTGAATTTCGATATACTTTAGAATTTCAAAAATAATGGCAGGCTCAAGATTTGGAGTATGGCTATGAACCTGATAAAATGGTTTCGCAAGAATCAGACAAAAATAATGGCTGTTGTTGTCGTAATATTGCTCGTCGGCTTTATAGGAGGCACTGCTCTTCAGCAGATACTCGGACAGATTGGTAGGGGCCGAAATAAAGTAATCGCATACTACGATGAAAACAGAAAAATAACAGCTTTTGACTATGAACGCTCCTATCGGGAGCTGCAAATCCTTAGAATGCTGAAAATCCCTGCTACGCTTAGAGGTATGCCTCTATTTTCTCAACCGTACAGACGTGTGCTTGACTTAAATGCCTTGTTTCTCGCAGATTTGCTTTTTTCAGACACAAGTGTCTCACCCTTCTCGTTCGCATATGCAAAACAGATAAGAACTTCTCAGGGTTATACCATCAGTGACGAACAGATAAACGAAACCTTCAAATATCCCGATTCCGCTGTCACAATGTGGTTCCTGCTGAAAACCGAAGCGCAGCAGGCCGGCGTCAATACTTCTACCGAAGAGGCCAAAAATTTCCTCGCAGCCTTGATACCACAGCTTTTCGAAGGCTCAAGTTATTCTCAGATAATAGATTATTTTATAAATCCTCCGCCACGCTCACAATCGGTTGGTGTCCCCGAAAAAGAAATACTCGAAACCTTCGCCAGCCTCCTGGACATCATAGAGTATTCACACCTGGTCTGCTCAAGTGAAGATGTCACCGAGCAGCAGATAAAACATAACGTCAATCTAATACTTCAGACCATTGATGTCGAATTCGTCAAATTCGATGCCTCTGTTTTTACAAAAGCCGTTAGCGAGCCGAACGATGCTCAAATCACCAGACAGTTTGAAACTCATAAAGAATTCCTCCCCGGAAATCCCAGCGAAAACAATCCGTACGGCTTCGGTTATATGCTGCCCGGCAGAGCTGCTCTGCAGTACATCATTGTCAGCATTGAGGATATCGAGCAGATTATCGAAAAACCAACACAGCAGCAGGCTCTGGATTTCTTCCAGAACAACAGAGAAAGATTTACTCAGCAGGTTCCTTCAGACCCCAATGACCCCAACAGTTCATTGACTACTCGTTTTCAGACCTATCCTGAGGTCGCCGCTATAATCTTTGAAAAATTAAAGCTTGACCGAATAAACTCCAGGGCAAACGAAATCTTCCAGAAAGCAAAATCTCTTACCGAAGCTGCTTTAGAGCTGGACGCCGACTCCGGCAAAATCACAGCCGGGCAGTTTGAGAAAATTGCCGGTAACTACAAAGACGCTGCTGACAGACTCAGCGAAGAGTACAAAATAAAAATCTACACCGGCCGTACCGGCCTGCTCAGTACCGCTGACATTCAAAAGGATGAATATCTCGGCGGTCTTTACCTCGAAGGTTACGGTTTCGACCCCATATATAATCCAAACAGGATTTGGCTGCACAGAATAGTTTTTGCTGTGGACGAAATCGGAACCAGCAAACTTGGCTCTTTCGATGTGCAAAAACCGCAGCTTTTTGAGAACATCGGACCTCTGAAGGATATCTCCGCTAACATAAGAGCTCTCGTCCGCATCGTACAAGCCGAAAAAGCCGCTCCGCCGGAAAATGTCAATCTTACCTTCAGCACCGAAACTCTCAGCCTGGATGAGCCGAACAATCAGGATGACCGGAATCTCTACTCGGTCAGGCAAAAAGTCACCGAAGACCTGAAAAATCTGGCTGCAATGAAAATCGCAAAACAGAAGGCCGATGATTTTTTAGCTCTCGCCGCCGAAACTGGCTGGCAAAACGCCATAAATAAATTCAATCAGTTATATCCAAAGCCCGACAGCAACGAACCTGATCCGAACAATTTCAGCCTGATTACAATGAACGATATGCCCAGGATGACGGATATGCAGCTTAAAGTCTTCTCTGCAAATGCTGCCGGAAATCCCGCCTTGCGGTCTTTACTGCTCAATCTTCAAAGACAAAACCGCCTTATCGAAAAGCTTTATTCTCTCGTACCGCCTGACGCAAACTCGCTGACGGCTCCGCCGCCGCCTCTCGAAATAAAATCTCAAATGGCCTGGTTCTGCATTAAAAAATTGAACGTTGACCGTATCGACCAGGGCATCTACAGAACTGAAAAGGCAATAAGGATGTACGAGGAAGACATCGCACGCGCCCAGTCAATAGCTGCCGTTCATTTTAATCCCGATTATATCCTGAAACGCACGAATTACAAAAAAGTCGGCAAACAACCGATGACGCAGGATGCTAATCAACCTGCCGAAAATCAGACAGGTACCTTATGAAGCAAATTCAAAAACAATTTTACGCTTTCTATCTGATTATTATAGCCCTTGCCGGCTGGCTTATTCCAGGTGCAGGCTACCTGCTGCTCGGAGAGAAAAAAAGGGCAATCATCATTTTCATTGCAATCACCTTGACTTTCACAATCGGCATATATATCGCCTCTGTCAGTGTAATAGATTACGTCGATGCAAAACTCTGGTTTATCGCACAGGTTCTCAATTCTCCTCTGGTCATAATAATCGGCTCAATCTCTGCCGGCCTAAATAATCCTGTCTATGGCAGAACTTACGATATAGGCCAGATATATACAAGCGTTGCAGGCCTGCTCAATCTCTTATGTATAGTAAATTCTGTTCACTTTGCCTATAACAGGTCGCTCAAAACTGTTGGAGGAAACCTGTAAAGTGATTTTGCTCGAAATAATTGCCAGCTTCACCCATCCGATAAACATCGGAACGACTCCCCAGTCTATGTTCTGGCTGTTTCCTCTTGCCGTTGCAGGCGTCGTTGTTTACAAGGCTATGAAGGTCAGGCAAATCACATTTAAACATTTCTTAAAGCAAACCACTGCTCTCTTTTTATTCCTCATAGGCCTGCTCATTATAATCACCCTCGCCATCTACGTAATATCACTAATCGAAACAACGTAGCACGGCCATCCTGGCCGTGACTTAAATTCAATATTTTCCCCATTTTTCCTTGCCCTCGTCTTTGGTATCGTTCGACTTCGCTCACGACAAGCTTTTGTTTTAAGAAAAACCCGCTAACAATTTTTAGTTCATATTTTATATTCATTCTCCTCTGTGTTCTCGGTGCCCTCTGTGGCTTAAAATAAAATATAACAGTGTTAATCTGTGTAAATCCGTGTCTAAATTTAGTTTTTCGTAGTTTTAATAATCAGCGCAATCAGCGATTATTTTTTGCAGCATTGACAAGCGGCTTTTTCCTTTTATTATGATAAGCTGGTATTATTAGAAAAAGTTCTGCTGGCGGAAAAATATTGTGAAAATTGTAGTTTGTATTCCTGCTCGATACGGTTCTACAAGATTTCCTGGTAAAGTTCTCGCCAAAGATACAGGCCGATTCCTCATCCAGCACACCTTTGAGAGAGCTAAACTCGCCAAATTGCCATCCAAAGTCCTTATCGCCGCCGATGACGAACGCATCATTGAGGCTGCTAAATCTTTTGGTGCCGATTGCGTCCTGACGAGTCCCGACTGTAAAAGCGGCACCGACCGCATCGCCGAAGCCGTCGCCAATCTGGATTATGACATCATTGTCAACGTGCAGGCCGACGAGCCCGAAATCGACCCAGCAAATATAGACTTGCTCGCTCGGATTTTGCTCGATAATCCCGATGCGCCAATGGCCACACTTGCAGCTCCCTTTGAAAATCCCGAACAGATTGCCGACCCCAACATTGTTAAAGTCGTTGTTACAAGCGACGAGCGACAAGCGACGAGCGAAGCAGCCCATCGGGCTATATATTTTTCCCGTTCTGTTATTCCTTATGACAGACAGCAGGGCGGTTTGGGGCCTAAAGAACTTTATCTCAGGCATCTTGGCATTTACGCATATCGCAAGGATTTTCTGCTGAAATTGACGAAGCTGCCTCAGACACCGCTGGAAAGAGCAGAAAAACTCGAGCAGTTGCGTGCTCTTGAGAACGGCTTTGAAATTCTTGTCGCAAAGGTTAAGCATACAACCGATGGTATCGACACTCCCGCCCAGTACGCTGGTTTCGTAAAGAGATACAAAAATACATAACCGCAGAGTTCGCAGCTTGCCCTGAGCAGAGTCGAAGGGAGACCGCAGAGAATTTTTTAAACACGAATTAACACGAATTTTCACAAATCTGTTTTTTGCCACAGATTTCACAGATTCCACAGATATATTTTTGACACGGATTAACACAGATTGACACGGATTTATTTCGCTGACTTTGGTGTTCTCATAAAAATCTTCTAAAGAAAGCGAGCTTTCAGCGAAGATTTCTATTCGACCACGAGAATGCTTTGCATTCTTACTTTGTAAGTCAGCAAAACACGAATTTTTTAACTGAAGAGATATTTTTGACACGGATTTCACCCGTCTCGACGCAGGCGCCGATCCGAGGCGGACAGATTCCACAGATATATTTTTTGACACGGATTTCACGGATTTACGCGGATTAGGCTTTGTCGCTGCCGTCTTCGACGGCTTTAGTGTGCATAGCATAGGCCTCTCAAAGCAAGCTTTTTCGGCCTTGCCGGCTGCACACCATCCTTTCAGGAAGTGCTCCAAAGCTACAATTTCCTTCATTAACGGTGGCTCGAATTTACCTATTTTAACATAATTGGGTTTGAAATTGGGTTCGTTCAGTAAAAACAAAGCCAATTTTGGCTCAAAATTGGGTTTGAATTGGCTTTGTTTGGCTTTGTTTTTGGGACTGATTTTAAGCCGTAAAATTTTATATGTCCTTGTTATTAAAGCAGTTGTGTTATCTTGGACACTTGGTGAATTGGCTTTGTTTTGCAAAAAAAGGTTTGATTTGTAGAGCTCTCTCGACAAGTGTAGAGGTGCATTTTGAAAGTTAATTGGTGAATTGGTTAATTTGTTAATTAGAAGATTAGTTAATTGGTTGATTGGTGAATTAGTTAACTGGTCGTTGGGCATTTGTAAGACCCTTGCCAAAATGGACTTATGAAATATAATTTTACTTGGCCGATGCTTGAGGAGCCCACCTACGCTTCTCTCGAAGCTACGGTCGGGCATGCTTTCCTCCCGACGTGTGTTTGCTAACACACAAAGGTATTGTACTAAATAAGGCCGATTTATCAATGAAAATTTAATTTTTTTTGCAACCACGGATTACACGGATTTTTTGCTGACTTTGGTGTACTCAGGATTTTTTGCTTTGAAAAGCAAGCTGTTCACGCAATAAATCCTTCGTCCACAAGAACGCTTACGCGTTCTTTCTGGTAAAGCCAGCAAATAAAACAATATTACTGCGAAAATCTTTTTCGACCACATAAGCAATTCCATTGCTTATATCTGTAAGTCAGCCTTCATTACTTTAACTCAGCGAAAATGTGTGTTTCTACCGGAGGCCGATGGGCAGAGAACGGAGGACGGACGACAGATGACGGAGGCACACTAAAATGCGAACCGCAGGTCCTTCGACGTTGCTCAGGACAAGCAGAAACTGCAGAGTTTCCTTAAACACGTAAGCAATTACATTGCTTATATCTGTAAGTCAGCGAAAAACTCATTTCCCGCAAGCTCTGACTGCTGCCTGGATGACAAATCCAGCATTCATTCCTGCGGTAAGATTTATGGCCTCCTGTACGGCTGTGTCCGGAATACCAGCTTGCGTGGCCGCTTTTAACCGAACAGCCGTGCAGTCAGGACATCCTTTCGTGGTAGCCACCGCCAAGCCAATGAGGTGTCTTTCTCTCTCTGTTAGTTCTCCGGCAGAGACACTGCCCAATATCGGGTCTCCTGCCGCCTTCTGAGCATGAATCAAAGAGAAATCAGCATAGTCCATTTTGTCCATCCTTTCACATATCAACACACGACGATCAACAAACAAAGATTAAGAAATTGATACGGATTTTATGTTACTATTATACTAATATCAACAGGGAATTTATCTTGTATTTGGCGGGAATTGGGAGGATAATAACCTTTAGATAGATTTTTCTATAATATTATTTGTCTTTGCTGTCTCTTAAGCAGTATCGGATATTATTAGGTAACGGTCGATGATATCTGAATCTTATGTCTATAAAGATGAGTTATTAAAGTTCGCGGACGACCTTCAAAAAAGACGCACTCAGAAGAGATGGACAGAAAGAACCGGGCT
>Ga0307435_1001281_pt1 | contig 10581 bp, 10 predicted proteins | sample SalMarWE160470MG_FD_202164 | JGI IMG/M metagenome (GOLD analysis project Ga0307435, IMG submission 202164) | Salt marsh sediment microbial communities from the Plum Island Ecosystem LTER, Massachusetts, United States - WE1604-70 | ecosystem: Environmental > Aquatic > Marine > Intertidal zone >... | reverse complement strand
CGGTCTTTCCAGATCTCAGAGCAGAGCCTTCCCACCACCTCCGACTCTTTTTCTCCCTCCTTCGCCTTCATCAGTGTTTTTTCCAATGCGATGGAGACCTTTTCTCCCAACCACCGGTATCGTTCAGTTTCTTCCGGTGTCAACGAATAACGGAGCCGGGCAATATCCTCCGCCAACATGGTAGCGTTTGGAAATGGAGCGTCACTTCCCAAAGGCCCCTCCCCGACCAGTTTCTTGATCATTGAAACTTCCTGATCTTCATGCCAAGGAAAGGTCTTTAGGACAAACCCCTGTTTCTCTAACCCTTCTTCCTCCATCATACGAGGGGCTTCGATGTTATTCGAGATCACGAATTTTGAATTCTCGGTAATGAGAAGGGAGGTAGCCCCCATCTCTGTCGCAATGCCTACCAGATTGAGGCCCCCCGCCGTCATCCATGAAAAGTTTGCCTGCCGTTTGAGAAGCAAAGCCTTGAGGCCCTTTACCTGAAGAAATGTCCTGACCCTTTTCTCTTTTTCTTTGATTTCATCTGCGAGCGCCATTATTTCTCCTTGTATTTGCTCATCAGTCAATAATTGTATGAACGCTTTCCCTGTTTTGTCGTTCCTGGCTTGACCGGAAATCCAGGCTTTCCTGTGGAAACAGGAATCCAGTTCTTCATGGTTTCCTTCTTTCGCAGGGCCTTCCCCGAACTTGATATAGGGGCCAGGTTCTGGATTCCCGCCGGAGTTTACCCCGCGCTTGAATACGGGAGGGGAATGACCTTATTTCTTGTCAATCATGGACTTCTGAATAGAACCCCTCCCCTCCTGACTGCTGCAGGTAAGCTTGACGGAGGAGGGGAAGGGTTGGGGTGAAGCCTATTGAGCCAGCACTTCAGCCCAGGTTGTAACCGACCATTGGGTCTTGAACAGCTCGTCGACAGCCGGCTTGGCCTTTGCCCGGAAGGAATCGGCGTCCGGGATCACGACCTGCATGCCCTTTCGCTGGAGATCCACCAGAATGGCCGACTCGCCGGTCTTGATCTTGTTGTTGGCCCACTCCTCTGCCTCTTTACCGGCCTTGACGATAAGGTCCTGGTTCGCCTTGGAAAGCTTGTCGAAGAAAGGCTTGTGGATCAGGATTCCCGCGGTCTGGACAAGGTGATTGGTGATGATCAAATGGTCTTGGACCTGGTATAGCTTGAAGGATTGGATCTGCGGCAGGTCCCCCTCCGAGGCCTCTGCCTTGCCCGTCTTCAGCGAGTTGTAGAGGTCGGGCAGTGGCACGGCAACGGGGTCCGTATCCATGGCCTTCCAAACAGCCATCCATGTGGGGATATTGGGCAGGCGCAGCTTCAGGCCGTACACGTCCGCCGGTGTGTAGACCGGTTTTTTGGTCGTCATCTGCCGGAGCCCCCGGTAGATCGTCGCCAGGTACTTCAGGTCGTTCTTCTCCAGTTGTGCCCGAGCCGCCTGGCCGAGCTTACCGTTCCAGGCGCGCATGTAGTGATCGAAGTCCTTCATGACGTAGGGACCCGTGAAGAAGTAGTACGGGGGGGCGTAATCCTGAAGGAACATGGTTCCGTTTGACTGCATCTCCAGCTCACCGTTCCTGTTCATCTTATTGATAACCTCTTCCGACTTGGTGCCGGCATCGATCTGCACCTCGATTCGGCCTCCGCTCCCCTCCTCAACTACCTCCTTGAACTTCTCCGCTGCCTCAACGACAATACCCCCTTTAAACGGGCTTCCGATACGGAGGGTCGTCTTATTCCCGGGTGGGGCCGTCGATTTGACCGTGGAAGCCGTCTCTGCACAGGCGAAGAGAAAACAGGAGAAAGCGATCATTGAGAAAAGGAAACCCAATTTTAGCGTCTTCATGATCCTGACCTCCTTTCCATCTCAGCCTATTTTTTCATCTTCTGGATCAACTTACCAAAAAGCTCATGCTCTCTGGCCATCAGCTTCCCAAAGGCCTCTGGACCGAGGTAATGGAGATTGATGGCCATGTCCTTCGCATTCTTTTGGAAAACGGGATCCTCCATGCCCTTTTTGAAGGCATCGTGAAGTATGTTGACCACATCCGGAGGAGTCCCTTTGGAGGACACCAATCCCCGCCATTGACCCATGACAAAATCGATGCCCTGTTCCTTTACGGTCTGGACATCCGGAAACATCTCAAATCGCTCTTCAGAAAAAAGGGCAATAATTTTTAGTTTGCCAGCCTTCACGTGCTCAATCCCTTCGGGCGGGGAGACTGAAACAGCATTGATATGGCCACCGAGAAGAGCGGTGACAGATGGTCCTCCACCTGCAAAAGGGATATGGTTGAATGTCACGCCGGCTGCATCTTCAAAGGCAAGGGCAATGAGGTGAACTCCTCCGCCCGTACCTGAGTTCCCCACCGTGATCATTTCAGGGTTCTTTTTAGCATAACCCAAAAATTCCTCGAGACTCTTCCACGGTGCATCCGATCTCACCAGAAACATGCCCGGGTCTTTCACCACATTGATGATCGGTTCAAAACTTGCATACGTGTAGGCTGTCTTCACCCGATGGGGGAGGATGGTGAGAGGAGTGATTGCAGATACCAGCGTATACCCATCCGGTTTGGCCTGCATCGCTTCTGTATAGCCTACAGCACCTGCTCCGCCTGTCCGGTTGACAATGACAACAGCCTCCCCGAGGTATTTTCCTGTGGTTGCACCCAAAGCCCGAAAGATCAGGTCCGTTGCTCCGCCGGCTGACCAAGGAATGATGATCTGAACCTCCTTGGTCGGAAATTCCGCTGCCTGAATAGGGGCGCACATGAAGAGAACCAAAGCTAAAGATAACCCGATGATGATTTTTCTTAACATAGTCTTCCCTCCTTTTTAAATTGAACAATAAACAATGAACTTCAAACCTCCAACCTCCATCCTTTGACACTTTGAACTTCTAAATCCCTCCTTTCTTTAATTGTTTAAATATAAAACGAACGCCTGGAAAAATTAGAAAAATGGCCGTTGCGAGAAGGAAAGCCATAGATATAGGCCGATTGACAAAAACGCCAAAATCCCCATGGGAGATCATGAGAGATTGCCGAAAAGCTACCTCCATTTTTGGACCAAGCACTAATGCCAGTAGAAGCGGTGCACCCTCATAAGCCCATTTCCTCATCAGGAATCCCATCGCGCCGAAGAGAAGCATCATCCAGATATCGAAAACGGAATTATTCACGCTATACATTCCTGTTATACAGAAAAGAATGACCAGAGGCAAAAGGATCTTTTTGGGAATTCTAAGGATGTTGGCAAAGAGAGGTACAAAGGGAAGATTGAGAATAAGGAGAATGAAGTTTCCGATGTACATACTTGCGATGACCCCCCAGAAGAGATCCGGATGCTGGCTGATCATCAGCGGCCCCGGTGAGACCCCGTGAATGAGGAGGGCGCCAAGAAAGATGGCTGTTACCGGGCCAAAAGGAATTCCAAGAACAAAGAGAGGGATAAAAGCTGCTTGGCAGGCGGAGTTATTGGCAGACTCAGGGCCAGCGACCCCTTCGATCGCTCCCTTCCCAAACTCCTCAGGGTGTTTAGAAACCTTCTTCTCGATCATATAAGAAGCATAGGTGGCAATGACCGGTGCTGGTCCGGGAACCAAACCTATGCCAAATCCAGATACCGCCCCTCTGAGAATTGGCCCAACCGATTTCTTTAAATCTTGAAGAGAGGGATAAAGTTCCCTCAGGCGCGGCCTGAGAACTTTTTGGTCCAGCAGCTCCGAAGGTTGATTGACATTGACCAAGACCTCTCCGATTCCAAAGACACCAATGGCCACAGCTACGAACTCAATTCCACCCAAAAGAGAAATAGAGCCATAAGTAAAACGGGCATCTCCAGAGACTGGATCGAGTCCGATGGCTCCGATGATCAGACCAACAATAGCCATCATGAGAGATTTGAGGAATGATTTGCCTGTTACGTTGCTTAAAACGATGAATCCAAAGACCATTAAGGAAAAATATTCAGGGGGACCGAAGGCCAGTGCAGCCTCCGCCAATGGTGGAGCCAGAAAGACGAGCCCGAATATTCCAATGGTTCCGGCAATGAAAGATCCAATAGCAACGATGGCCAGAGCAGGGCCTGCTCTCCCTTTCTGAGCCATCTGATAGCCATCGATGCAGGTAATGACTGAGGCGGTTTCGCCAGGGACATTGAGAAGAATGGAGGTGGTTGAGCCTCCGTACATGGCACCGTAGTAGATTCCTGCGAGCATGATGATGGCGGAAGTGGGATTGAGGCCGAAAGTGGCAGGGATGAGAAGGGCGATCCCTGCAATCGGCCCGAGTCCGGGAAGAACGCCGATCAATGTCCCGACAATGCAGCCGATCAGACAATAAAGAAGGTTGTGAACCGTTGCGGCAATTGTAAAACCCGTGATAAGATGCTGGAGCGATTCAAACATCTTTTTTTCCTCAGAGCCCAATAAATCCTTTGGGAAGGGGTATTTGAAGCCATTGAACAAAGAGAAAATAGGAAGCCGCTGCCGTCATGAGGGATAAAAGGATATTGAGGGTCCACTGCTTCATTCCAAGGGTTCTCAGAAGAGCCGCCAATAAGAGAAAAGAGGCCAGTGGATATCCCAGTTTGTCGAAAAAGGCGGTGGCTAACACCATCGTTCCAAAGAAAAGAATCAACTGTACGGGAGATCTACGAACCTCACCGCCAGAATCCCTCTTTGTGGTTGTTTTTTTGTGCTGATAGAGGAGTTTCAAAAGGAAGATGCACGATAAGAACATAAGGAGTATTCCCAAAATCAGAGGAAACATCCCGGTTCCCGCCATTCGGAAGGTTCCAATGGGCATTTTTAAAGAAAGGAGGAAAGTTGCCCCTCCGAAAAGGAATATTACAATCCCACCGATTATCTCATCCCGCTTCAATATTTCCACCTCATTCAATCAGTCCATTAAGGCTCCCCCATTCACATCGAGGATCTCACCAGTAATGAACGATGCTTCTTCAGAGGCCAGAAACAGAACGGCTTCTGCTACATCTTCCGGCTTTCCGAGCCGACCGAGGGGTATAGAGGCGATGATTTCCTTCCTTCTCTCCTCTGTCCACTGAGCGCTCATCTCGGTTTCAATAGCATGGGGCGATACGGCATTAACATTGACGCCATATGGAGCCAATTGCCTTGCCAATGTCTTTGTCAAGGCATCCATACCAGCCTTCGAGGAAGCATATCCAGGCGCTGAGGTGATGTCCCCCATCTTTCCAGCGATGGAGGAGACATTTACGATTTTTCCATAAGCCTGCTGTCTCATAAAGTCTACCACAGCCTTGCAACAGGTGAAAGTCCCTTTTAGATTGACTTCGATGACCCGATCCCAATCTTCTTCAGTGACGGTCTCAATCGTTCCTCTCCGAATGATCCCGGCATTGTTGACGAGGATGTCGATCCTGCCAAACGCCTTATATACCTGGCCCACCATGGCTTTTACTTCCGTACTTTTTGTGATGTCACAAGGGATGGCGATGACCTCTTCTCTATTCTGCTTGATTTCATTCTTAGCGGTCTCCACTATCCCTTTATCCACATCTACGAGGGCAACCTTTGCCCCCTCCCGGAGAAAGCTTAAAGCAATGGATTTTCCGATCCCCCTTGCCGCTCCCGTAATAATCGCCGCTCGACCCTCTAATTTCATCGATTCTACTCCAAATCCTCCTCTCCTTCGTATTAGATTAAGCTCTCCTGCTTTCCTTAGTAGACCTTTCCGAATATCAAATTGGGAATGAACAAAACAATATCCGGAAAAAAGATAATCAGGATGTCTACAAGCGCTATCGCTGCAATAAACGGCACACATTCTTTGAGATAATTCTCCACAGGACAATCCAGGATAGAACAGACGGTATACATGGATATGCCCACGGGTGGGGTAACAAGCCCCAGTACAACCACGAGCATAAATACTATCCCAAAATGGACGGGGTCAACACCTACTTCAGTTACCAAGGGAAGAAGTATGGCGGTAAAGAGCAGTATGATGACTGTGCTTTCAATAAACATGCCCCCTATAAAGACAGCCCCGATAACGATAAACAGTAAGATCTGAGGGTTATTGGTGATTTCCAGCATAAACCCGGAGAAGAGACCCCCGATCCTTTCATAAGCGAGGCCGTAACCAAATATTCCCGACAAGGCAATGATGAGCATGATCGAACCGATGTCGATGATCGTGAATTCGAGGGCTCTCTTAAACTTTTCCCATGTGAGTTCCCTGTAGAAGAGCGCTCCGACTGCTAACGCATAGACTCCGGCGAAGGCGCCTGCTTCCGTTGGAGTAAACAGACCAAACCTTATCCCTCCGATCAATGCAAACGGAAATAAAAGTGCCCAAATGCTGTCAATAAATGCCTTCACCACTTCTTTAAGGGAGGCTCGCTCCCTTTCAGGAAGATACTTTTTTTTCTTCGAGGTCATGGACACCGCTATCATCATAAATACCATCATCATCAGGCCTGGAACGATACCCGCCGAAAAAAGCCTTCCAATGGAAACCTCGCCGATGGTCCCGTATAATATCAGCCCGATGCTGGGCGGAATGATTGGAGTGATGCATGCCGTAATGGTTGTCACGGAGCTCGCATAGCCTTTTGAAAAGTTTTTTTTGATCATTTCCGTCCCCAGGATGCGGGCTTCCATGGCGGCGTCGGCAATCGCCGAGCCCGAAACCCCGCCCATGAGAACGCTTAGAACAACGCTAACCTGCGCCAGTCCGCCGCGCATATGCCCGGCGAGCACTCCCGCCAGCCTTATAAGTCTGTAGGTTATGCCTGTTTCATTCAGGAGGTTGGCGGCAAATATAAACAGCGGAATCGCGAGCAGCGGAAAGTTTTGCGTTTGCGAGATAGCCAGTTGTATCGTCATGGTAAAGGGCAGTTGCGGGTTTTGAAGGAAAAAGACAGCCCCTGCAATCCCTATCGCAAAGGCTACGGGCATTCCCATTACCAGAAAAATTACAAACAGGATAAACACCAATAACATTCTTCCAGTCCTCCTGACGCCGGTCAAATGATCTTACCGTATTCAAATCAGATTGCTCTCTATCGCTTTTGATTAGGCTGGCTCACCTCTTTTTTAATTTCTCCCTGATCTTAAGGATTGTGGTGATCATCATCAGCAGGGCTGCTACAGGCACGCTCAGCGTCACCCAGGTATAGCTAAAACCCGGGATGCCCTGAAAAGCTCTAAATCTTGTTGTATATGAAAGCTTAGCGCCGTATCCTATGAGTGCGGCTAAAAATATTAGTATGATAAAAAGATTAATTAGTTCGACAACATTTTTATTTTTTTCCGGCAGCTTCCTGATCAAGAAATCAACATTCATAAGCTTATTGTTTCTCAAGGCTACATCACCGCTCAAAAAAGTACACCATGCAAAAAGGCAGACCGCCATATCCACCGACCAGTTAATGGGGTAACCCATGTATCGTGTCGAGGCTGCGATGAATACCAATCCCAATATGAATACCATAAAGACCTTAATGAGAAAAGTCTCGCCTTTGCAGATATACTCATACAGCTTTTTCATCGTTCACCTTTTTATTTCGTAGAGGAAGGGGGTATGAAGAAGTCATTCCTGTCCGATTTTCATCGGGATAAAGTCCAGCAGGAATCCAGTTCCTCGTAAAATAGTTACCTGTTCGTTTCCGTAGACACAGGTTTAGGACTCCTGCTTTCGCACGAGTGACAGGCTGCGGGAACTTCTCAGAAGCCTTGTAGATAATAAACCGGTCCCTCAATCCAACGAGGGACCGGTTGGTACACCCTTCCTACTCCTTTCCAAGTTCCTTAAAGACTTTGGCCTTTACGTCTGCAATGTTCAAAACCTCATACGCTTTTTCTCCAGCCTTTCTGAAAGCGGGTAAATCAACATTATCTACTACAATCATCCCTCTCTTGATCAAGTCCGCCTTGACTTCTTTTTCAAGCTTTTCAATGATGAGCTTTGAGGTTTCGATCCCGGCTTTATCACATTCCTCCACAAGAATTTCCTGGTAGTGAGCAGGCAAAGCATTAAACCACTTTGCACTGATGACCTCGAAATTAACCAGCATGATATGTCCTGTCTCGCTCACGTACTTAAGGACTTCATAGAAACGTCCAGCAGGTATGTTGTTATAGACCAGCTCAACTCCATCCACTACTTTTTGCTGAAGGGCCGGATACATTTCACCAAAAGCGAGAGCGACAGGGGTTGCGCCGAGAGCGCGTACAGACTCCTGCCAGATGGGTGCAGGAGGGGTTCTGATGCGAAGCCCCTTTAAATCTGCCGGGGTCCTAACTGGCTTATTCGTAAAAAAATGTCTGTAACCCTGGATCCAGCCAAATGAGAGAACTTTAAAACCATATTTATTGGCTAATTCATCAAGCCAACCCTGTACCGTTGGCATCTTTTTGAGTTTTTCCACTTCAGCAATGGTCTCAACAAAGTACGGGCCATTCATACAAGCTATTCCAGGAACATAGTTGCCCATACGGGCTGAGTCGGTGTTTTGACCCACATTTGCGCCCGCCCGTATTTGTTCCAGGATATCCTCTTCAACACCAAGCTGGGCGCTGGCAAAGACCTCAATTTTAAGACCGCCTTTTGTTCTGGCCTCAACTGCTTTTGCCCAATTCTGAAATCCAGCGTGATAAGGTTCTTTTGGGCCCAACACATGGTTAAACTTTAAAACATACTTCTGCTGTCCAAACGCCGATGAACAAACGAGGCCTAAAGAAAAAACCATTACCCCTATCAACATCATCATTATTTTCCCGTTCTTCATAATAAACCTCCTTTCACAGATCACTTTTTTGCCTCACCTTGCATGAACCTTGCTCGGCAAGCCGCCCTTCTCTCTCACCATTTCGACTGGATCTCCGTTCGGTAGCATATTTCTTCTTTTGTTCGTTGTCATCCTCCTTTCTTTGGTTGCCTTCTGCAATGTTGCAGTGCTGTTAGTTATTATGTTCCCTCCCTGTCGACCCGTTATTCATTTCTTCTGTTGCATTGTGTCCGAGTCGCGCTGAAAGGTCGCCAGATACGGCAATAAGGATTTTGCGGATCTCCGACAGACGCCTTTGTGGTAAATGATTTTTCGGTCCAACGACGCAGAGTGAACCACTGACATTTCCGGAATAGTCTCGGACAGGAGTGGCAATGCAGCGGATACCCTCAATATGTTCCTCGTTGTCCACAGCAAAACCAGTAGCCCGAATACGTGCGAGCTCCCGCAGGAACAAGGTTGTTGAGGTGATAGTCTTGGCCGTCTTCTGTTCGAAGACAGTGCGGCTGATAATACCACGCAGTTCTTGCTCGGGCAGCCACGCCGCGAGGGTCTTGCCTACCGCCGTGCAGTATATCGGTCTTGTAGCTCCGACCTCTTGAACAACGCGGACAGGACCATCGGGCTCTCGCTTCGCTATAATTGTCACAACGCCGTCCCGAAGGACGGCGAGGCTCGATCCTTCACCTGTGCGGCGACTCAAGTCGTCAAGAAACGGCATGGCTATCTCAGCGAGCTGTTCCTGGGTCCATGTATTTCTCGTGAGACAGAAAAGCTTGGGTGCGAGCGTGTAACTCCGAGTGTCGCCATCCTGAATAAGATAACCGAATTCAACGAGGGCCCGAAGCAGATGATGGGTTGTGCTCCGAGGCAACGCGGTCTTGCGTGATATCTCAGTGAGCGTCGCAGAGCTACCGATGGTAGCAATGACCTCAATGATCCGCAGCCCTCGTTTAAGGGATTGGTGGGTTTGATTCGAATTGACGAGATTGTTCATCTTTCTCATAGGATGAAACAATTAAATAGAATTATCTCACAGAATAGAATAATGTCAAGCAAAAAATTAAACATGAAAAATTATTTTTATTGCTCCTTTATGATCCGGAACTTGGTCCAGGGATACGTGATAGACAGGGATCAATGAGGATGAAGTCGTACCCCAATCGTAAGAGAAGCCTTTCGTCAGTAAAAGAGGGACCTTAAAGGATGAAAACGGGAGGAAAATTTACGGAAATTGCTGCTGCTTGGGCGTAATCCAGCCCTATCATTCCCTGGGATTCCGAGGTTGCTTTCCACAAAGGGCCGGCCTCTCAAACCATGGATGAACTCCCGGCATATGCTTCGCAGGAACGATGCTCCTCACAGGGCCGGACCTGGGATGCTGCGTAATAGAGATGGACACTGTAGTGAGGTGGGCTGGCTTTGGGAGGGAGGAACGATGTTCTCTGTAGCGTGCGCCAGAGGGGGAGTATACAGGGCGGAGGTCTACCTCAAAAACCCTTTCTTCGGCTGGCGTCCCTGTATCTTCTCAAACCCCCTTTATCTCCGGTGAGCCGCTCAAAGCTGTGGTAAAGCAATGGCTAACTCAAAGGTGGCGGTACTTGCCTAATACAAAATTACCTCCCTCTATGGGGAACTGTTTTTGTTTGTGCATGCCCGGATGCGTTGCGGGCGCCGCTCGTCAGTGCCTGCAGCCGGTGGATGATCTGTGTCATGGTGAGCGAGTGTGTGCGCATTTCCTCGGCTGCTCCTGCAGACTCCTCGGCACTGGCAGCGGTCTGTTG
>Ga0307435_1001278_pt1 | contig 10582 bp, 6 predicted proteins | sample SalMarWE160470MG_FD_202164 | JGI IMG/M metagenome (GOLD analysis project Ga0307435, IMG submission 202164) | Salt marsh sediment microbial communities from the Plum Island Ecosystem LTER, Massachusetts, United States - WE1604-70 | ecosystem: Environmental > Aquatic > Marine > Intertidal zone >... | reverse complement strand
ATGTGGGACAGATGCGCTTCATCTATGGCGGCTCAAATGTTACTCTGCGTAGTGATACGCTAAATAACACGAGCGAAATGACTGCAGACGTGAGTGGAGGTGAATAAATGAAAAATCACGTAGCTACAATCCTATCGTCAGCTACTGTGCTGGTCTTAGCCGGTTGTGCTGTTTTAACAGGACTTAGCACTGCGGCTTATGGCATTACCGTAAAAGAGTTGCGCTGCGAGTATCGAGTCAATCCGCTTGGAATTGATGTAGTTCAGCCTCGGTTAAGCTGGATTTTGCAGTCCAACCGGCGGGACGAGATGCAGAGCGCATACCAGATTTTCGTAGCCAGCAGCGAGGAGCTTCTCAAGTTAAACATTGGCAATCTTTGGGACAGTGGTCAGATCTCCTCTGACCAAAGCAATCAGGTGGTGTATCGTGGAAGACCCCTGATGTCACGTGCTCGATGTTATTGGAAGGTGCGTGTATGGGACAAGGCTGGAAAAGTATCAGCCTGGAGCAAACCAGCATTTTGGACAATGGGTTTGCTCAGCACGGCAGACTGGCAGGGGCAATGGATAGGTTACGATGCAGAACCGCTTGGTTCAGATATAGACAAAGAAAAGACAAAGGCAATTAGTCTTGATGACTGCAAGTGGGTGTGGTTTGGTGAGGGTGACCCACGGAAAAGCGATCGGATTGGCAGGCGGTTTTTCCGACGTAGAATCGAAATAAACCCGGATAAAACAATAAAACGCGCACGCCTCCGCTTGGCTGCGAACAATGAAGTAATATTTTTTCTCAATGGCCAGGAGATATGCCGTATCCCGGGATTGAAACCTACTCAGACGCTTGATGTAACTGGTAAGCTGACAACAGGGAACAATACTCTGGCAATAGAAAGTACAAATGAAAATGATGCCGCTAATCATACGGTGCTTGCCGGCAAGCTGATGATCGAATTTGAAACCGGCCAAGAGACTGTTTTAATTGACGGTTCCTGGAAGGCATCTGACACCAGGCAGGAAAATTGGCAAAGGATCGATTTCAATGATACTGGCTGGCAAAATGCAGAGGAGATTGCCAAGGTTGGTGATGAGCCTTGGGGCAAACCTTCAGAGGATGAGCTGATTTTGCCTCCGCCGTCTTATCTGAGGAAGGGCTTTTCGGTTGACAAGTCTGTCAAACGCGCCATGGTTTATGGCTCCGCTTTGGGGCTTTACGAATTACACATCAACGGAAAACGTGTAGGCGAGGATTACTTCACGCCCGGCTGGACCGACTATCCTACACGCGTCTATTACCAAAGTTACGATGTAACCAAATTGTTGAAGCGGGGCTCTAACGCCATCGTAGCCATCCTTGCCGATGGCTGGTACGCCGGGTATGTAGGTTTCGGAGGAAAGAGAGAAAACTATGGCAGCAAGCCACGGTTGCTCGCGCAGCTTGAAGTCGAATATACCGACGGCGGCAAAGAGGTCATTTCGACCAGCAAGTCCTGGAAGGCTGCACACGGCCCGCTCATCGAGGCGGACTTTCTAATGGGTGAAACATACGATAGCCGTAAAGAGATGCCCGGCTGGAGTAAGCCCGACTTCAATGATTCGACCTGGAATGCGGTAGCGGTGACGGAAAAGATTAGTGGCAAAGTGCAATCCTTTCCAGGCGTGCCGGTGAAAAAAATCATGGAAATAAAGCCCAAAAAGTGCACAGAGCCAAAGAAAGGTGTGTACGTTTTCGATATGGGCCAGAACTTTGCCGGCTGGGCTCGCTTGAAGGTTAACGGAAAGGCCGGTACGAAAGTAGTGATGAGATTTGCCGAGATGCTCAATCCCGATGGCACTATCTACACAGAGAATCTCCGCGTAGCCCGCTGTACCGATACATATATCCTAAAAGGCAAAGGCCGAGAAGTTTGGGAGCCGCGATTTACATTTCATGGATTTCGATACGTGGAGGTAACCGGCTACCCCGGCAGGCCTGGAATTAACGATATTACCGGCATTGTCGTACATTCGGATACGCCACAGGTCGGCTCATTCGAGTGTTCCAATCCGATGGTCAATCAGCTATACAGTAATATAGTATGGAGCCAGCGGAGCAATTTTATCGAAGTGCCGACCGACTGTCCGCAACGTGATGAGCGTCTGGGCTGGACCGGTGATGCACAAATTTTCGTCCGAACTGCAACTTATAATATGGATGTAGCAGCGTTTTTCACCAAATGGCTGGTTGATCTTGAAGATGCTCAGAGCGAAGAAGGTGCATTTCCGGATGTAGCTCCACGTAAGATCGCTGTAGGCGATGGCACGCCCGCCTGGGGTGATGCCGGCGTCATCTGTCCCTGGACAATTTACTATGTCTATGGTGACAAGCGCGTTATCGAGAGACACTACGACTCAATGAAAAAATGGATCGCATATCTGAAAACCAACAGCGAGGACTTGTTGCGACCGGCTACCGGTTATGGTGACTGGGTCGCCATCGGTGAAGAAACACCTAAAGACGTAATTGGAACAGCTTATTTTGCGTATAGCACGCGGCTGCTGGCGAAAATGGCTGCTGCTGTCGGTAAAGAACAGGATGCGAAAGAATATGAAGCACTTTTTAAGAAAATCAAAGACGCCTTCAACAAAGCATACGTCTCTAATGACGGAAAAATTAAGGGTGACACGCAGACCTGCTATTGTCTGGGGCTTTACTTTGATTTATTGTCCGAAAGCAAACGTGAGCTTGCCGCCCAACATTTGGTAGAAGCAGTCAAAAGAAGAAACTGGCATTTGACCACGGGATTCGTGGGCTTAAGTTATCTTCTGCCGACACTTACTCAAACCGGTCATCTTGAAATTGCTTATCGCCTGCTTAACAATGACACTTTCCCAAGCTGGGGTTATAGCATCAGGAACGGAGCCACTACCATCTGGGAACGCTGGGACGGCTGGACCGAAGATAAAGGATTCCAGGACCCGGGCATGAATTCATTTAACCACTACTCATTCGGTTCGGTTGGCCGATGGCTTTTCGGGACTGTTGCCGGCATCGATACAGATGGGCCTGGCTATAAACATATTATTATTCATCCCAGACCTGGCGGTGGATTGGCTTACACAAAAGCAAGCTACGAGTCCATTCTTGGCAGGATTGTCAGCGATTGGAAGATTGAAGATGACTCGTTTATATTGAATATCACGATTCCTGCTAATACTACCGCCACGGTATATGTGCCGGCCAAATCTGCTGAAAGTGTCACCGAGGGCAGGCGACCTATAGATAAAGCTGAGCAGATAAAATTCCTCCGCATGGAGGATGGCTGTGCAGTCTTTGCTGTAGGCTCGGGGAACTATCGATTTGTATCAAGACTGCCTTAAGGGACAAAACCCCCAGTCCCGTTAGGGATGGCCAAGCCCATAAAACTGGGGGCTAAAAAAAATATTTAGGTTGCTAATTTTTGATTTTGCCGAAACTGTGTTCCGCTGCTTTAATGGTTTCTTCGATATCCTCTTTTGTATGGGCGAGCGATACAAACATCGCTTCATAGGCGCTGGGAGCCAGGTAGATTCCTTGTTTAAGCATCTCTGCAAAGAATCTTTTGAATTGTTTTATATTGGTTGACTGCACATAAGTAAAATTTCTCACTTTTCTTTCGGTAAAGAAGCAGCTCATAATTGAGCCGACACGATTAATTGTTACTGGAACATCTGCATGTTTCGCGGCATCAGCCAGGCCAGTCTCTAATATACCTGATATTGATTCGAGATAATCGTAGCTTGATGCTTGTCGAGAATCAAGTAATTCCAGTGTTGCGTTTGCTGCTGCGGTTGCGATTGGATTGCCACTAAGCGTTCCTGCCTGATAGACCGGTCCTTCCGGGGAGAGCAAATCCATAATGTCAGCTCGGCCGCCGACCGCGCCTATTGGCAATCCTCCGCCTATTATTTTGCCCAGGCATGTAATATCGGCTATAACGCCGTAAAGCTCTTGTGCCCCGCCTAAGCTTACCCGAAAACCAGTTATCACCTCATCAAATATCAATAACGCATCGTTTTCGTCGCATAAACTTCGTAGCCGCTCCAGATAACCATCTACAGGCGGCACAACACCCATATTTGCTGCGATCGGCTCAACTAAAACGGCGGCGATTTTGCCTTTATGTTTATCGAATGCGGCTTTTGCCCCTAAGGGGTCGTTATATGGTATAACGATGGTCAGTTTAGCCAGCGCATCGGGTACGCCGGCACTGGCGACGATGCCGACCTCAGCAACGCCGGAACCGGCGGAGACCAACAGAGAATCACTGTGGCCGTGATAGCAGCCGGCCATCTTTATAATTACGTTTCTTTTAGTATATGCACGGGCCAGACGGATTGCGGTCATTACCGCCTCGGTGCCGCTGCTGACCAGCCGAACCTTTTGGATGGAATCAAAAGCGGCGATTATTTTTTCAGCAAGGGCGGTTTCAGCCAATGTAGGTGCCCCAAAGGACGTTCCCTTCTTTGCTGCATTCTGAACCGCTTCTACAACCATCGGATGGGCGTGCCCTAATATCATCGGCCCCCAGGAGCCTACGTAATCGATGTACTCATTACCATCGATATCATAAACTTTTGAGCCGGCTGCCCGTTCTATGAAAAGCGGCGTTGCATCGACACCCCGAAAGGCCCGTACAGGTGAATTGACGCCACCCGGTAGAAGACAGCACGCCTCTGTGAAGGCCCGAATCGACTTGGTATTATTGCTTTTTTGTTTGTTTTTTCTCGTCACGAATTTTGCTCTATAAATCCCACGTGTAACATGGGATTACATTTCACATTCATATCATAAAAAATCTGCGGTGAAGTTCAATACAGAATTATTCCTGGGTATAAATGCATAGTAGTCGTGGTTTAAACTGGTCTCGTTTTTCAAGACATAGAAATGTCAGGATACGTTATACTAGCGCGAGCTCAGGCATCCACGGATGTCAAGCCTTCTCGTATGGCGTATTTTACCAGATGTGCGAAGCTTTCAATATTAAGTTTTTGCATTATCCTGCGACGGGCTGCGTCAATAGTCTTAATGCTTACACCTATTATGTGTGCGATTTCTTTCGATGGTTTGCCCTCCGCTAACATTTTGATGACCTCACGTTCCCGTTTGGTTAAAGATCCATTTGAGGAATAGTCTGTCCCAAAGCGGTCTCGAATGTAATCATTTACGACGATTTTTGCAGCCTTCGAACAAAGATATGTTTCGCCCGCATAGATAGTCTCAATAGCTGTTACGAGATGGTGGAAGGCACGCTCTTTGTGAATATATCCTGATGCGCCTGCCTTTAGAGCCTCTAAAATAAAGTTTCTCTTTATGTTATTTGAAATCGCAGCTATCTTAACAGGAGGATTTTCATTTGTTAGCTGTCGAGTAGCATCGATGCCATCTGTTCCGGGCATATCAACGTCTATTACGGCAACATCCGGTTTGAACTGACGTGTAAGGCGCACCGCTGTCGGACCGTCTGCTGCTTCACCTACTACTTCCTTATCCAATTCGTTTTGAAGCAGCGAGCGCAGTCCTTCTCTCAGCATTGCATGGCGACCGACTAATAAAATTTTTACCGACATAAAGTACCGCACCTCCGAAAAACTGATGCAGTTTTCAACCGACCTATATCGAAAATCAGCAAAATTAATGAATCAAAGTTTAAAATCCACTTAAACGAATTCCGCTTATTACAGGGGGGTCCCATCATATATTTTGCCTAAATTGGCACTAAGCTAAATTAGGCACATTTCTAAATTGCCTGAATTATACATTTTCTAATCTTCAGGTCAAGGGGAATCGCGTAGGATTATACCAAGATATTTTTACACGATTTAGAATGATCGGATGGCTATTACTGCCACGGAGGATGAAGTTACTGCCCCACGATAGTCATACAAAAATTAGATTACAGGCTTTCTTTATCGCAGAATTCACCGCAGAAGTTATCTTTGGTGACTAATGGAAAGACGTCGTATATAGATTCTTGTCTTTTAACAACCACGGGTGGATAGCGATGGCATTCACCATGTTCTTGGTTGTTGTGATTAATCCAAAAGAATTTGCAATTCCCACATCGGTATTGACCGATTTTTTGACAGGTTTGCATTGTAGTTTTTTCCCTCGCATTAGAAGAATAATCCGAAAGCTCGTATATCGAGAACAGCTATTTTTAGCATTTGGATGGGAGATATCTATATAAGGTTTTGGCTAATGTATTTAGCATTTTGCTAATAAAACAGTTAAAAATGCTATAACAATGTATGATAAAAGCACTATGTGTTATCAACTCCAGTGATAAAAACTTGTTTCTGCTCGGAAGAATTGAACTTAACAAAGCGCATAAAAAAAGCCGAGCGAAAAAACCCGGCCTGATAGTTTATACTGGTTTTTTACTGTAAAAAAACTAACTTTTATCGTTGAATTCCGGTCCAACAGAGCCGGCAATAACTGCTAATCTGCCCCTGCTTGTTTGTCTTACCTCAACATTTAATATGCCCTGTTTGATTTCGCCGTTTTTGAGCCGGATTTCATAAAACGCTTCTGCAAAAGTCCCGGGGTCATTTAAATGATTCATTCCCGTGATATTAATCAGTTGTGCAGGCTCATTTTTCTCATACAATGTCTGCAACTGATTCCACTCCTGCCCAACAGTCAGCGGCCTTAAATTCTTTACCTTTGCCCAGTCACGGTTTATTACTGCCTGCCAATATTGAGTGACGGCTTCTTTACAGGCGTCAAAGGTTGATAGTTCATCAACGACTATTCCATAATTCGGATTTTCATCAAGCAGGTTACGTAAAATCCTGCAGTCGATGACCTGTGCACCTTGCGGAATCTCGAAGTCGAAAAAACCATCAGGTATTTCTTTATCGAAGATAATTTTGTCATATTCATAATGGGGTTGCCCTTGGTAATTTGGATCCCACCAGACGCTTGCCCGAACCGGCAGCTTGGTTTCGAGGTCAAACTCAAAACGCCAGTAGCAGGCATCATTAACAGGAATACCGGTAAAGGTGACAAAAACACTGTCTCTGCCGGTTATTTCATCTTTATGGTATTCCTCTTTCCAGTTCTCCGCCAGAGCTTTAATCTGCTCGAGTAAATTACTTGTCGGATAAGGCGTACTCGACCTGTTCAAACCTTCAGATATATAGACAACGTCACCGGTTGGATACCGTGAATACACATAAGTCAGTTTTTTTTCATCTGAAGAAACGGAAATATGCTTATCACCTTCCACCAATTTAAAGTCACCGGAAGCGTAACCATCTGTGCTGCTCGGTCTGGCCCAGAGTTCGAAAGACTCTCTGCTTGAACCCCGATAGTTAGCGTATCCGGAAATATAGACTGCCTTGATGTGCTTAAGAGCCTCGATAGTTTGTTCTATGGCCCAGGCAGGCTTAGTCGAGAGGTTTATACCTAACACAACAATTAAGATTATCACCGCAGCAGCGGCTAATTTTGTTATCTTACTTTTCATAATTATTCTCCCTAAAGACAGGAAACTCAACTGAGGTTCCCGTTGGTGTGCCGATTTATTGAAGGCTGAAAGCATTTGCCGGCGCAGGCTTTCTCGATGCGAAGGATTTGCTTTATCATCGATATTCAGCCTGCTGACTAAATTTTGGAAATCGGCTTCGTTCTTAAACATTTTATTTTTCTCCGTCGAGAACGGTTTGCATATAGTTTCGCAATTTCTTTAGAATCCTGTGTAATGTTACACGCACTGTTGCAGGTCTGGCATTAATAATTTGACCTATTTGTTCAAAATCCATATTCTCAAAAAATCTCAGCGTGATGATGGTTTGATGCTTGGGCTTAAGTTTTAAAACAGCCTTATAAAGCACAGGCCAGTCAAACCCGGATGTATTATCAGGATTGTTTGTACTGGAAATCGTCAAGGCAGCAGCTTCTTCGAGTAGCTTTTTACGACGCGATGTTTTTCTTATGTACGCATTTGTTTGGTTAATTGCTATGGCGTAAAGCAAGCTTTGAAAATCTGCTTCATTTTGGCCCTTGAAGTTTTTGATATTGCCAGCGACAGCCAAAAAAATCGAAGAGGTAACGTCCTCAGCAGTATCTTTACTAAAAAGCCTGTGCACACAAAACCTAAAAATCCGGTCATAGAACAAATCGTACAACCGGCTTAAGGCGTCCGCATCGCTGCGAGCTTTGAGTACTAACTCGTTTTTATCAGTTTGCCCTGCAATTTCTGCCATCGCGCCAACCATCATCACAAACATAATTGCGCCGGGAGCGAATATATTACAAAGAATCGTTAAAATAATCACTTAAAACGCATTTTTGCACCGGGATGATAAGGTAAAACGCCTTATTGGAAGAAATTCTTGACATGCGGGTCGATAATAAATACATTATTGCTTCTAACTATTGTGAAGAAATTAATACGCCTGAGGCGTATTAACCGGTAGAAAGCCAAACCCCGTTAGAGAATGAAGCTCTCTAACGGATTGCGTCGTCGGTGGCTTTCTCTAACGGGGTAAACTTACATTTTTTACATGATAAGGAGATTTACGAATGTCAACTAAAGTAGCGATTAACGGGTTCGGCCGAATAGGCAGAGCAGTAACCAGATTGATTATGCAAAGAAAAGGCGAATTAGACCTGGTGGCTGTCAACGACTTATCAGATGCCAAGAGTCTTGCGCATCTGTTCAAATATGATACTGTAATGGGGAAATGGAACGGTACTGTAGAGGCGACGGACAATAAGCTGATTATTAACGGCAAAAAGATAGATGTTTTGGCTGTCAAGAACCCGGCTGAGCTGCCCTGGAAGAATATGGGTGTCAAAATTGTGGTCGAATCAACGGGTATTTTCCGCAGCAAGGAATCACCTAAGGGCGGCTACGGCGACCATATTAAAGCTGGTGCCGAGAAAGTAGTGTTGACTGTCCCGGCGAAAGATGACATCGAGGCAACTATTGTTATGGGTGTTAATGATAAAAAGCTTACCAAAGACGTCAAATTTGTCTCGAATGCGAGCTGCACAACCAACTGTCTGGCGCCGGTTGCAAAGGTTCTTAATGATTCTTTCGGCATAGAGCAGGGGCTTATGACGACCATTCACGCCTATACCAACGACCAAAAGGTTGCCGATATGATACACAAAGACCTTCGCAGGGCGCGAGCGGCAGCGGTAAATATTATACCTACAAGCACCGGTGCGGCAAAAGCCATCGGCAAGGTTATCCCGGAGCTTGAAGGTAAACTGGATGGTTTTGCCCTTCGTGTGCCGGTTCCGGTCGGCAGTGTGGTTGACCTTGTGGTCAGTGTTAAGAAAAAAGCTACGGTGGCGGATGTAAATGCCGCGATGAAAAAAGCAGCTGAAGGACCTATGAAGGGTATCTTCGTTTATTGTGATGAGCCAATCGTAAGCAGCGATATTATTAATGACCCGGCTTCAAGCATTTTTGATTCTTTGAGTACAATGGTCATTGGTAATATGGTTAAAGTTGTTAGCTGGTACGACAACGAATGGGGTTATTCAAACCGTACAGTAGATATTATGGAAAAAATGGCTGCGATATAAGAGCGTGTTGCGAGTGTCATTCCTGCAGAAGCAGGGGTTCATTAAGAGAAGAAACCATGATTATGTTTGCAGGGGAATAAAATGAAAGGCTTGGTTGAGGTAGGTAAAAAAATGACTAAAAAAACTGTTGCTGATATTGATGTGAAGGGGAAAAAAGTCTTGATGCGCTGCGATTTTAATGTGCCTTTGGATGACAATTGCAATATTACCAGCGATGACCGCATCGTCAAAGCCCTGCCGACTATAAAAAGCATCCTGCAGCGCGGTGGCGCTCTGATACTTATGAGCCATCTTGGCCGACCTAAAGGCGAAATAGATGAGAAATTCTCTTTGGCCCCGGTGGCAAAGAGACTGTCTGAGCTGTTGAATCAGAAAGTTATTTTCGTTAAAGACTGCGTTGGACCAAAAGTACAGGCAAAGACGCTTAAAAGCGGCGATTGTATGCTGCTTGAAAACCTGCGATTTCATAAGGAAGAAACGATAAAAGATAAGGCTGCCAAAGAAGATAAGCAATTGCGAAAGGCCAAAGATGATTTTGCCAAACGGCTTGCCGATTTGGCTGATATTTACGTCGATGACGCTTTTGGTACCGCCCATAGGGACAATGCCTCCATGTACACGGTGCCGATGATGATGGAAGGAAAGCATCGAGTTATTGGGTTTTTAGTGGAAAAGGAACTGAAGTTTCTCGGTGAGACAATTAGTGATCCTGAAAGACCTTTCGTAGCCATATTAGGTGGAGCAAAAGTTTCCGACAAAATAGGTGTAATTGAAAATCTGCTCGATAAAGTTGACCGCATACTAATCGGCGGAGCAATGGCATACACCTTTTTCAAGGCCGATGGACGAGCTATTGGCAAGAGCTTATGCGAAGACGGCTTTTTCGACAAAGCTGTTGAATTACAAAAGCAGGCCAAAGAGGTCGGCTGCGAAATAGTGTTGCCGATAGATACAGTGGTTGCCCGCGAATTTGAGGCCGGTGCTGAGAATAAAGTGGTTGAAGGTGACATTGATAATGATTGGC
>Ga0307435_1001277_pt1 | contig 10582 bp, 11 predicted proteins | sample SalMarWE160470MG_FD_202164 | JGI IMG/M metagenome (GOLD analysis project Ga0307435, IMG submission 202164) | Salt marsh sediment microbial communities from the Plum Island Ecosystem LTER, Massachusetts, United States - WE1604-70 | ecosystem: Environmental > Aquatic > Marine > Intertidal zone >... | reverse complement strand
TTTTACAGTCTCTATTCTTTTTGGCGTTGCATGTTCCTCTATGTAGAGTGCTTGCCTTACAGTTTCAGGATTAGAATGTACAACCTCAGCGAACTGTTCAATGGCTTTGCCTTCAGATTCCCCGTTAGGCAAAATATTGTCTATCGGGAGCTTATTCCCTTGTTTTAAGGTAGCTGTTCGTCTTTGTTCTGCTTTTTCTCTGTAAATCTGCAACAAAGGCTTAGCAGTTATGATTCTCAGAAAAACAGGCAAAACAGAGACAAGGAATAAGAACAGATTTACCATTGTGTTCAAATGAACACGAAGGCAGGGCTCGTGATTTGGCCGTTTTCTAAACCCCAAACATTAGACTGAATGCCACGACGTGGCATTTCGACATTTTTTTGTATATTTTCATATACCTGTTCATCATATTTGGTAACCCACTGTCGCGACATCCCAAGAGCTTCTGCTTTTTCCTGTATTTCTGGTTCTATTGCTCGTTTTATTGCAACCATTTTTACGAAGAGTCACTAAGGTGTATCCCTGTAAACTCTTCGTGAAATAGCCTACCCAAAACAACCAAAAGGATAGAATGATTCTGCGAAGAGTCTCTATATCCTCAATTTTTCTGCGCAGCCAACACAAAAATATCGAGGATTGCTTTTTCTTTCTTGGCGTGTTACCTTGTCTCCTACTTTGAATTTGCGGTTGCAGTCTCGATAACTACAGGTTAGGCGATCTTTCATTCTCCCACACAATGACGCCGTCACGATTATGGTATCCCACGACATAGGTCTCACATGAGATATATCTGATATGCCTTAATATGCCTATTGTAAGCGTTAAAGACTGTCCATTTGTAGACACATCAACAAATAAACACAAAAAAGCACATAGTATTCTTGGTGAGAAAAGGCTTGAACAATGGTTTTCTTAATGAACGTTCTTTTACAAAAGAAAGTTCTCGGGACGGCTACATAATCCCCCAGAAACTCGGAGCCGCCTCCACTTTAAAAGCTTTATCAATTGTGTGGTGAAATCCACGAAATTTTGATTATGTTACGTTTTTCTAGCCGTCTTATCGCTTCGAGGAACTCGCTCTTTTGTTTTCCGCTGAGCTCGAAATGCTGCATCATGTCCTTCACTGGGGTTTGAGCAGATCCGCACCTTTGATTCCGACGCTGCAGGTAATTCACGACAAGCCGCTCGATCTTTCCACACTTCCAAGTGGTGTTTCGAAGTAGAGTGGCGATAGACTTAAGCATCTTCTGAGCCTCTAACCCTCTTCGTCTAACCAGAATCTTTCACCCCAAAGCTACTTTACATATCGATAGCGTGCCTATAATTATTTGTTGCTCTCTTTCTACCTAAAACTTCGTCTATTCTAGTTTTCCGTGTTTTGCTTCAAAATTGACACTGTAACTTCTTTTACCCTTTTCATCGGTTACGACTTTGATTCCTTCTGGAAAGGTAACGCCGGTTAATCGCCTAAATGCTTTGCCGAAATCATCATATCGGTCATCAAACCAGCAGAGGACGTATCTGTCAGCTTTTCCCTCTTTGCTAGATATGTAGTCAATATCTCCCATGAGCGGAAAGAAATCCTCAAGGGTACATCCAAGTTTGTCGCTACCTTCGTTTCTCAGGATGGAAAGTCTCCGTGCCTTAACCACCAAAAACGCTTCTCTCTCAGGCTTTCCAAACCGCTCCCTATAAAATGTGATCACTGGCTTCTCCCAAACAAACTGCAAAACCCTCACCCCTTGACAAATAAACGTAAGGGTTGCAGAAATTTAAGAGTTGCCTGTTCAGCCTTCAGTGTAGGGTATGAGGCAGAGAAACTTCACAGGTTTTTCGCTGTTGTTTTTCAGTTGATGTTTCTCGTTTGAAGGAATGAAGATGGCATCTCCGGCTTTGAACTTTTTTTCTTCTTGTCCGCCAACCACGAGACCCTCGCCTTCCAATATGAAGACTTCATGTTCCCAGCTGTGACTGTGAAGGGGACTGTAACCGCCAGCGTCCATTTCGAATAGTCTCATGGCAAAGTTTTTGGCTCCAATCTCTTTGCTTATGAGCCAGCGTACATTCAATTTTGAGGTTCCTGCTCCAGCGTCTTTCGCTTCAATGTCGGTATAATGGAAGATTTTCATCTTGTTCACTTCTCTAAATTTACTGTACATTCGAGGATATTAGTTGTGTGTCTGGCATGTGAGCGTTTGTTTTAGAGCCGTATACAGTAAGATTTATAAGTAAATATTTACTATATTTTGGTAAACAAATACCAGTGATAGAACATGGGGCTGCTGTCAAACCACGAAACAATCGTGTGGAAGAAATTCCATAAAGGCAAATCTACCAGCGACATTTCAGATGAAAGTAACGAAGAGTGGAGCCCCTCCTACGTGTCGCGAGTTCTCAACAGAACAAGAAAAAAGATTGCAAAAGCACTTGAAGAACACGCAAAAAGTCACCGCCTCGACATCGAGAGTCTCTTAGACTACAAGGGATTGCTGATCGGATTCGACTATCAGGCGAACGCCCAAGTGTACATCGTCTTCACTGAGAAACTTGGAATCATCGTTTGGTACAAGCACGACTCCTACGCAGGTAAACTATGTCCTGAGTGCCCAAAGGAATCCGAGTGCAGAGAAATTTTGGACATCATCCTAGAAGAGTACAGCATCACCCTGAGACCAGATGAGGAAGAACTTCTCATGACTCAACAATCTATTTCAATTCTCAACAAGCTCGCGGCAAAACAGATTCCTCGGTATAAAAGAAAAAAGGAAGGTGATTAAGTTTGGAAAAAAATGTTGAAGAAAAAGTCATCAAGCCTCCAATCAAAAGAGTGACTAGCGGAAAAATCTTCAAACCCTCAAAGGCGTTTCTACATAAGAACTTGCTTCAGCCTGTAGTTTTGGCGTTCATTTTTTGGCTGATTGTTGTCCTCTGTTTCATAGGAGCATCCTTTATAGGTGCTGCAGTGGAGCCAGAAAGTATTCCAAGCGCCATTCAGCACATCAACACATGGATTATTCCAGTTAACTTCTGGACAATAGTCGTGAACCTGATTTGGTTGATACCTGTCTTGATCTACATTCCCTTCTACTTCAAGAGTATCGAGTACTCAGTGAAAGCTGAGACCGGTGAAACAATGCCTGAAATCTACGTCAAGCGAGGCGTCGTCACTATTACCCGCAAGCATGTGCCCTTCAGAACCATTACGAACATATCCAGCAGGGTAGGCATCTTCGATCGACTGTTTAATATCGGTTCAGTTCACATCGAGACCGCAGGTTATTCTGGCAGCCATCAGGCAGGCCCCGAAGTCAAACTGGAAGGCATCGTATTCTATGAGGAAGTCAGAGACTTCATCCTGAATGAGCTGAGGAAGTTCAAGGCACCCTACGTAACTGGAACCGAAGTGGTCCCTCGAACAGAAGAACCTGTACCAAAAACAGAAGGCTTGGACGACGAGATATTAATTACTCTACGTGAGATACGTGACATATTAAGGAACCGAAAAGCGCGCAGGTGACACGTAGACCGGAAAACATGATTTCCCATCTTTAGTGGAGACAACGGTTGCAAACACCATTTTTTACTTTTGACTTTAATCACTCTTTTTTCTTCTTAAAGAATTAAAGACTACTAAATGCTGATGTGTCACTTTCGAGTTTTATGTTCAAGAAACTTGTTGGGTGTAGGGTAAACCTTTTTATATTGGAGACGCTTGTTGAGTGGTATCGTCACATTGATTCATGCTTACTCGAGAAGATTTGGAAGGCTTTCGAAGACTTTTGAAGACTTTTGATTACTGCGTGCAAAACTTTTGTGACAGGAGGAATAAACATATGCAAATAGAAAACTTTGAAGACTTGCCTTTAACTGCAGAAGTAATGAAAGGGATAGAGGAGCTTGGATTCAGCAATCTGTTTCCAATTCAGGCTCAAGCAATAATCCCCTTACTGGAAGGAAAAGACGTTATTGGGCAAGCACAAACCGGAACGGGCAAAACCGCAGCCTTCGGAATACCGATGGTTGAACGCGTAAACCCGAACATAAAAAGAGTGCAAGGCTTAGTTTTGGCGCCAACACGTGAACTTGCAATACAGGTTGCACAGCACATAAGCCGATTCAGCAGATACTCAAGTTTGAAAGTTCTACCAGTTTACGGCGGAGAACCCATCAACAAACAAATCCGCGCACTGGAAAGAGGCGTTCATATTGTTGTTGGTACGCCAGGCAGATTAATAGATCATCTGAGACGAGGAACATTAAATCTGTCATCAACGAAAGTTGTTGTTCTTGACGAAGCTGACAGAATGCTTGACATGGGATTCATAGACGACATAAACTACATACTCTCAAGAGTGCCCGAAGACAGACAGTTAAGCCTATTCTCTGCAACAATAGACCAATCAGTAATGAACGTGTGCCACAGATACATGAGGAACCCTGAAAAAATACTTGTAAGCAAAGACGAGATAGCTCTTACACAACTGAACCAGTACTACATGCTAGTAAATCCAAGAAACAAACTTGAATATTTACTTGACATACTGAAACGTAACAACATGGGAAAAGCCATTATATTCTGTAACACCCGCAGAGGAACAGACTGGTTAGCACACAAGCTAAACCGATATGGATATGACGCGAAATCGTTGCATGGTGGTTTTACTCAAGCACAAAGAGACCGCGTTAGCAACTCTTTCAGAAACGGAAAACTGAAACTGCTTATCGCAACCGATGTTGCTGCAAGAGGTTTAGACATCCAAGGAATAACCCACATAATCAACTATGATATCCCATTAGATGCACTAGTTTACTTCCACAGAATCGGAAGAACCGCCAGAATGGGAAACGATGGAACCGCTATAACCCTTGTGGGCTACGGAGAAATGGCAGAACTAAGCAAAATAAAAACTCTGACGAAAACCAACATAGAAGAACTGGAAGCACTAAATCCACAGTACTGCTAGAAAACATAAGCTGCCAGATACGCTGAACAAGCGTATCACCTCATTTTTGTTTCAGTTAGTTTTAGCCAAAAAGATGAAGTTTTGTTAGTTACTGAAAGTAAGTAACCGTTAAATAACGCTTCTCTACACAACTGAACTGGCTCTCCACTGTTTAACCTGCAAAAACTAAACGGAAATGGTGAAAAAATAAATGAAGATAGCTGTGTTGGTTTACGAATATCCTCCCAAAATTGTTGGTGGCTTAGGAACCTATGCTGCAGAGATAACGCGGAAGTTCGTTCTGCTTGGTCACGACGTTACCGTCTTCACAATGAATGACGATGAAGGAAGTCTCCCTACAAGAGAGCTTCTGCGTGGCATAGAAATACATCGTCCAATCCACATCGATGTCTCTGACTCCCTGCCTGATGTGATCGCGGAAGACATTAAGAAGTGGGGCAGGGGAATTCAATTCTTCTCAAAAATTCTCATGTACAATTATCTCAGCGCCTCAAAACTGATAAACGAACTTGTTAGATCCGAAGACTTCAAATTCGATCTGGTGGTAGCCCACGACTGGCTCTCAATTATCGCCGGCATCTCTATCCGAAAAGAGTTAGGGATACCCTTGGTATTTCATGTACACTCCAACGAGAGGGGACGAACCCTAGGCAACGGCTCAGCTGTGGTCAGCAACATAGAGAACCGAGGGGGACAGATGGCTGACATGGTCATAACGGTTTCTTATGCGATGCAAGATGAGCTGATACAGGCGGGCTTTCCTGCAGAGAAAATTCGAGTTTGCTACAATGGAGTGGACCCAACAAAGTATAGCCCTGACCAAGTAAGTCAAAAACGAATCGATGCGGTTAGACAGCAATACGGACTCGACAATGAGGATATAATGATACTCTTCGTTGGGAGACTCGTGTGGATCAAGGGGGTAGATAAACTCATCAGAGCCATGCCCCATGTCTTACAAAAGGTTCCCAACGCAAAACTGGTTATTGTTGGTCTCGGCGACATGCGAGACTATCTGGAGGGACTCGCCCGTAACCTACACCTTGAAGATGTTGTTAAATTCCGTTTCGAATTCATACCTGAGGAAGAGCGGATTGCTCACTACGCATCATGTGACGTAGCGGTTTATCCAAGTCTCTATGAGCCCTTCGGAATCGTCACCTTAGAGGCTATGAGCATGGAGAAACCCGTAGTTGTTGGAGCCTCCGGCACCAGCGGAATGAGAGAAATCGTCAGCATTAGCGGTTCAGATAAATGCGGCTTCCACATCAACCCGAATGACCCGGCGGACATCGCTTGGGGAATTGTTAGTGCCATCAAAGACTCTGCGAAAAGGATTCAATTCGGACGCAACGGCAGAAAACGGGTTCTTGAACTCTTTACGTGGGACGCAGCTGCAAAGTCAACTATTCAACGTTATTCTGAACTCTTAAAACCGAAAAATTCTCAGGATTCTTCTGCCTAAACAGTTTCTTTAGCTGGAAGAAAAAATGGCAAGTAATGAAGTTCGAAAAGACTATTTGCTGAATCGATGGGTTGTAATCGCTAAAGAACGCAAAAAGAGACCCATAGATTTTGTTAAGAAGGAGATTTCGAAGAAGGAGGGAGTTTGTCCGCTCTGCCCCGGCAACGAGCATATGACGCCTCCAGCGGTACTAGCCTATCTTTCTGTTAACGGAGAGATTAGAAAGGAAAGGGATCAGAACGGTCTCCGCCATAAAGACTGGCTGGTGAGAGTTGTACCAAACGCGTACCCTGCTTTTACTCCTCCAAATGAACAAACTGTAATGATCAAAGAAAGTTCTGCTCTCGCAAGAGCCGTAGGTCATCATGAAGTTATCATAGAATCGCCATTTCACGATGAACACCCCGGAGCAGCGCGAGTTTCCCAGCTTGTTCACGTGATAAACGCGTATCTTGATCGCCTAACCGACCTTTCTGGGAAGGGCTACGTAAAGCATGTTTCAATTTTCAGGAACCACGGGCGCGAAGCAGGAGCATCCCTCTCACACGCTCACACCCAGCTGATTGCAACTCCCTTTATTCCAAGGATTCTGGAAGAGGAATTGGAGGCAAGCAAAAGTTTCTGGACAAAAAACCATGCGTGTCTGCTTTGTGATGTTTTAGCGAAAGAACAGGAAGGTCCACGTTTCATTTGGGAGAACAGCAGTTTCGTGGTTTTTGCTCCTTGGGCAAGCGTTAACCCCTTAGAGTTTTGGGTTCTGCCTAAGCGTCACCAGTCAAACATGTTGGCTATGGCTCGGAGCGAGGTTGAAGATTTGGCTGAAACCATGCGGGTTTGTTTAGGTGGATTACGGTCTTTGCTGAATGATCCGCCCTACAATTTCGGTTTCCACACGTTATTAAAGGAGGATGCACGGGACTGCTATCATTGGCATCTGGAGGTCTACCCGCGGTTGGCTATATGGGCTGGGTTCGAAAAGAGCACAGGGATGTTCATTAATGTGATTTCGCCTGAGGACGCTGCCGCGGAACTCAAGAAAGCTGTTAAAGCAGAGAAGAAGGGGTTGCAGTAGCCGTTAGGAGGTTAGCTGTATAGGCTCAGCACTTTTCTGATGCCGTCGATTGTAAGATGGTATTTGTCGGTTTCTTCTGAACGAAATGACTGCGCGTAACCCAGTTCAATTAGTTTTTGTAGGTGAGTCTGCAGTTCCGGAGTTTCCATTCTGGTCCACTCTGAAATCTGTTGAATAGTTAACGATTTGGATGATTCGGTTGCCCCTATATTGTGGAGCATAATCAGAAGGCGCAGTTGATTGGGCTGCTCATCGGTGTATGAACGGAAAGAATGATTTTCGCCCAAAATTATTCCACCACCTTTCTGTAAACCTCAACAGTCTTCATAGCAACTGCTTCCCAACTATAAGCGTTTTGGAGTTTTTCTTTTGCGTTTTCGGTTAACCATTTGGCATGATCTGGATCAGATAAAATTCGGTCGATTCCCCATGCGATAGATTCAGGGCTCTTTGGATACACGAAAAGTCCTGTGCGATCGTGTTCTATCACCTCAGATAAACCACCCACTTTGCTGGCTACCACAGGAACGCCACTAGCCATCCCTTCCAGGGCAACTATGCCGAAAGGCTCGTAGACGGAGGGAACAACTAAGACGTCTGCGCTGGTCATGAGGTTGATAACTTCTTGGTCAGATGCAAAACCTGTGAACTGGATCTTTCTGCCATGTCCACTGGCGCGGGCTTCTGATTCTAGAATGTCTCGTGACCATCCTTCTCCGACAATAATGAATTTTGCTTCTGGGTAACGTTTGGCTATGTGGGGTATTGCTCTGATGAAGTATTCTATTCCCTTTTGTGGAACTAGGCGTCCTACGCAGAGAATCAGTTTTTCGCCGTAGCCTACTCCGTAACGTTGTCTAACTGATCCGCGGTCAACAGAAGTTTGATACTTTGTTGTGTCTATTGCGTTCGGAATCACGTCAACCTTGTCCAATGGTAGATTGAAATGACCGCAGATTTCGTTTTTCATAGATTGGCTGCACACGATAACTCTGTCCGCTTCGTATGTTGCCCACCATTCTATTCCGTTTATGGAGAATGAGTCGGGGCTATGGAGACCCTGCGCTCTTCCAATCTCGGTGCTATGCACTGTAAGAACCATCGGCTTTTTCAGGTAATGCTTGAACGAGATTCCTGAGAATGCGGCTAACCAATCATGAACGTGTATAACGTCAAAGTCGATTGACTGAGTTACATCTGCCATTCTCTTTGTTAGAAAGTGATTAAACAGTAGAACCCATGTGAGAAAGTTGGGGTGCCCCAGTTCTGTTGAGGCGCGGTATACTTTGACTCCGTCCATTTCTTCGTAGTTCGGTGAGCCGGGAAAGTCGAGTGTAAAAAGGTGGACTTCGTGGTTTTGCTGAACTAGGGCTTTGGCTAAGCCTTCGCAGTGGCGGGCTATTCCACCCACTACTCTTGGCGGGAATTCCCAAGTTAGTGTACCCACTTTCATTCTGCCTCACCAGCATTTAGCTATGGTAAATTGAAATGTTGTTCAGTTGATTTTGTGAATTGAAGTTACTATTTAATTTGTGGAATCTGTAATATAATCATCGGATATAAGTCTCTTTGTATGTCACAAATCCTAAATGACGTCTATGAAGTTAATGCGCGTACAGGGGCATGGGCTTCGTTGACTCCTGTCCCGACGGCAAAACAGTAGAGTCAAAGGTTGGCAATTTATATTTACTTAAAAAGATTAGATAACCGCAAACACTTTCAGAAGAGGGGAGCATATTGTCTGAAGAGGAAGAAGAGTTTGATGTAATTATAGTGGGTGGCGGTCCTGCAGGACTCAATGCAGCGATCATGTGCGACACGAGGCATCTGAAGGTTCTTCTCTTGGAAAAGGACAAACTAGGCGGTCTTCTTGCAAGCTTGTACCCCACTAAAACGATTCCGAACTACCCAGGTTTTCCAAAGATACCTGCTATAGAGTTGGTGAGAAATTGGCTGGCAAACTTGAGGTTCAGCGGCGTTACTGTGAAGAAAGAAATCGCTCTTAGTATGACTGATGATCTAGTATTGACTACAAACCAAAAAACGTATAGGACGAAAGTTGTGGTCATTGCCACAGGGGCTAAACCTCGGCGGCTGGGATTGCCGAACGAGGAAAGTTTCAGCAGAAATGGTAAAGGTGTATACTATTTTCCGTCTCATAAGGAAGCGTTTTTGGGAAAGAGAGTTGTGGTGGTCGGTGGGGGAGATACAGCTATTGACGCCACACTTGAGATGCTGAATCTGGCTAAAGAGATCACTTTGGTTCATAGAAAAGCGGGGTTCCGTGCCTTTGACATGAACGTGGATACGGTGAAGAGAAGCGGGTTGGTTGATTTTGTTATGAAGGGCGAGGTGAAGGCGATAGAGGGAAAAGACAGGGTTGAAGGTGTTGTTATTCAACAGCAACGGAAAGTGTTCAGAAAAGATGTTGATGCGGTTATAATTTCGATAGGTCTTGTGCCTGAGGACGCATTTTTTAAGGATCTCGAAATAAAAAGAGATAAAAGCGGTTTCATTTTGACAGATAGCGCTCAGAGAACCAGTATTGAAGGAGTGTTTTCGATAGGCGATGTTGTTCAAGGAGGGCTTCGATTAATCACGGTTGCGGCAGCGCACGGAGCCATAGCCAGCCACTACATATATTCGTATGTGAAGCGTCCATACTGGACAAGAGAAAAGTGGCCTCAGATATAGTCGAGCACATCCAACAATTGTTCATATTCCACAGGATGATGGGCAGGCAAGTTGGTGTTTATTAGGTGGAAGATAATTAGAGGTTCTAAACTTGGAATGGGTGCCCTTTAGTGAAGGTGTTGTTTGTCTGTACAGGGAATGCTTGCCGAAGTCCGTTGGCGGATGCGCTGCTGAAGAAGCTTAGGCCAGATGTTGATGCTGATTCTGCTGGAACCTATGCATATTATAAGGTTGTGGATTTGACGAGAAGATATGCGGAAAAAGAAGGAGCCAGCGAATTCCTGAAGCATATTCCTGAAGGTTTGGAATCAAAGAATCTCCGCGATTACGATCTGATAGTAGCCATGGAAACTGAACATGAACAGGTTATTCTTAGGCAGTCGC
>Ga0307435_1001268_pt1 | contig 10620 bp, 9 predicted proteins | sample SalMarWE160470MG_FD_202164 | JGI IMG/M metagenome (GOLD analysis project Ga0307435, IMG submission 202164) | Salt marsh sediment microbial communities from the Plum Island Ecosystem LTER, Massachusetts, United States - WE1604-70 | ecosystem: Environmental > Aquatic > Marine > Intertidal zone >... | reverse complement strand
GCCCGACCAATTACCAGCGGCGAAGATTAACAGATCTGGTAGAAGCCTTGAGCCGCAGGTTTAATATCAAGCCTGAATCAGTATACTATCCGGGCGGCTGGCAATAGAGCAAGTTGCGGATAAGGGCTGCAAAAACAAGGACTTACAAACATTTCTAACAGTTCTATTCTCTTTCGAATGAAAGTAAAAAAAGCTGCGAACCTGGAAGGAGCGCAGCTTTTGTTATTTGTAAAGTCAATAGATATTACCAATCCCAGTCAAAATCCAATTCCTCATTTTCCGGTATACCCTCCCTTGGCAAATCCCGTTGCTGCTGCCAACCTCTTTGTTGACGAAGCCGTCTCTGCTGAATGCCCTCTTCATATCGGCCGAAACTTTCAGGCTCTCTGCCTTCAAATTCAGGTCTCTCAAACTGCCGCTGGGCTCTTGGTTGCCTGGATTTTTCATAATATCCCTGAGCGGGCGGTGCAAGAGGCCTCTGAATTTGTCTATCCGGCACATCCTGCATTCTGAAACGGCGGCGCTGTTCCTGTCGCAACTGCCTTCGAAAAGCCGGCGCTCTATCTACAGGTCCTCTATTACGGCCCCGAGCTCCGAAATTTCGCATAGGCCCCTGCGGCTGATAGCCTTCATCGTCTCGACGATACCTCTGTCGCTGAAGCGGTCGTATCTGTTGAGCAGATTCCATTCTGTTTCGCGTTTGCTCTCTGAACTGCTCCATTTTTCTGATAAGGCGGCCTATCCTTTCCATATCATTGTCACGGTAGGCATCCTTGAGAGCTTCGAACCATCTGTTCTGCAACTGAGCAATCCTCTCAAGTCTCTCAGGCGCCTGCTGACGAACGGGCGGCTGCGGCTGGTCGGCTCTATTTCGCCTTTGAACCGCATCAATATCAAGTTGTTCATTCCTGAGTGCCATAACCCGCCTTCGGATAGCTGGTTGTCGAGCCGCCTCGGCTGGAAGAGGAGGCTGCTGCAAGTCACCGGGCCGGCGGCTTTCAAGTTCTTTCTGTAAAGCCGGCACCCTTCCTTCATCGCCCTTCTCATCTGCGAAGAGATTTGCAGCTGCTATTAAAAAAACCCCCACGGCAATTATAACGGTAAATTTTCTTATCATTTTCTGCTCCTTTCAAAAACAGATTAGGTTGAGTTTGCCTTACCCCAAAACTTATTTCTGTTAAAACCCACTTCTACAGTAACAGACGTTTACGAATGTTTGATTTATTGCAGGATTTATTTAAAAAAGTTATTTTTGTTTACACTAAATCATCTGCCCCAATAAGGCCGGTCAATTCCAATTCAATCCGGCTTTTTTATTTTAAAAAACAACATTTCCTTCAAACCTAAAATTTAGATGCAAACAAGCTATAGCAAATAGTATCTTCTACCAAGAATTTTCTAAAAACGGGGATTTTTATAAAAAATAAAATCCCGTTAAAGTAAAATACTGTACAGCGGCGTCATATAATTGAAGAACTTCATTGAAATTGGCAGGAGTAAAGGTTGGAAGATAGGATTTTAGTCTGGAAGCTCAAGGGAGGCAGTAAAGCTGCACTTTCCCGGATTTACGAGAAATACAGGGACTGTCTGCTCCGGATAGCCTGCGGGCTGGTTCAACAGTCAGCGGCAGAAGATATCGTGCACGATGTGTTTATTAGCTTTGTGCGGAACCGCGAAAGCTTTGAACTAAAAAGCTCTTTGAAAAATTATCTTGCGACAGGTGTTGTCAACAGGGCTCGCAGCTACTACCGAAAAAAAGATAGAAACACAACAATCGATAACGAGCAAACCGAGCAGATTAGCTCGGACTATAAAGGGCCTGAACAATGGATTATACACAATGAGCAAACAAAGCTGTTGAATGAAGCACTTGAGAAATTATCCACCGAGCAGAGAGAAGCGGTCGTGCTGCATACGAAGGGCCAGTTAAAGTTTCGGCAGATTGCTCGCCTGCAGGATGTTACGATAAAGACGGCACAAAGCAGATACAGGTATGGGATTGACAAACTGCGGACTCTTTTAGACGGAAAGGTGACATTATGAGGCCGACAGAAAAAATAGAAAAGTTTCTAATAAAGAATTCAATAAGCTCAAATCCGAAAGTAAACAAGGCTGTACTCAACGAGCTTATTGAAGAAATGGAAAAAACACAACAGGCACCTGAAAGCCTGAATATAGGGAGAATAATTATGAGAAGTAAAATAAGTCAACTTGCCGCTGCGGCGGTAATAATAATAGCGGCTGTAATCGGCACGAGTTATTTTCTAAGAACATCAAACGGCATCGCCTGGGCGGACGTGATAAAGCCCATATTTACCGCCGAAACGGTCAAATACGATATGATAATAGGCCAGGAAGGCAGCGGAGCAGCAATAACGGATATGGTCAAAGGCTCAAAGATTCGGCGAAACGTCGAAGGAACAAATCAAGCCTCAATTATAGATTTGGAATCTTCGAAAGTAATGGTTTTGGATGAAGGCACCAAAACGGTTTTTTATATTGACCTGAAAAATCTGCCTTCAATCCCGAATTACACCGAACACTTGAAGAATTTAATAACCAAATTAGAAAACTCGCCGGAGTTCGAGGTAAAAAAGTTAGGAGAACAAATTATTGATGGAAAAAAGGCTGTTGGTTTTGTGGCAACCTGCGAAGGTATTGAGGTAACAATATGGGCGGATGTAAAAACAGCTATTCCAATCAGAATCGAGCAAAAAGAACCCAATTTGAATGTTATATGCAAAAATTATCAGTTTGATATAGAGATGGACGATTCGCTTTTCAGTATGGAAATTCCGCAGGGTTATAAGGAGCAGACAATGTCGCTCGACCTTACCGGCTCAACGGAAGAAGATTTTATTGCCGGTCTGAGAATGTTTGCAGAAATATTGCCGGACAAACAATTTCCGCCGGATATTTCTATCGAGTATATAGCAAAAAATGCTGTCCAGATAGGTACGCTGATTGAAAAGACCGGATTAAGCGAAGACAAACAGATGGAAATGGGAGAGAAACTTAGCAAGATGGTGATGTTTATAAGATTCTTTAATGTGCACGGCGAGGGACAATGGTACTATGCTGGTGACGGCGTGAAGCTCGGCGATGCATCGAAAGCGATTTTCTGGTATCAGCCGAAGGACTCAGAAATCTGGCGGGTAATTTACGGCGATTTATCTGTCAAGGATGTAAACGAAGAAGACTTGCCGTAATAAAAAAAGTAATTGACTGACATCGAAGCCGGGCGAAATCCTTCGACAATGCTCAGGATAAATAAGCCCGGCTTTTTTTATGCGCTTGAAAAAAAGAAAAACACATTATTTAATTGAAAAAACGCAGAGAACAAAGATTTATGATTTTTGTTGATTATATTTGTGGGGAACCTATAATTTTTCGTAAATGATAAAATTGAATATTTTGCGGAACAAAAGAGTTTTACGTTTTATACAGTATATATAATTATTATTGTCTGACTGAAAAAAATATATGCCTTGGTTACCGATATATATGAATCAGTCCGATCTTCGAGCACTCGTCTCGTGGCTAAACAACGAGAGCGATATTGCATTCATCGTGTCTGACGGCCACAAGAAATGGAAGGCCGTCCACGCAGTGGAATCTCCATGCGACCAGCGCTATTGTCTTTGGCATTCAGCCAGCGGTCCCCTATCACTACCTCGCAAATTCCTTCCCGACGGCACGGTGCGAGATCCTTGGAAGGGCTGGAAAGAAAAGCTGACGGGGGCAGATCCCACATGCCCGTATTTCGGTGTTGAACATCCTTGGATTTACTGGCTGAGCGCCAAGACAGAATCGGATCGAGAACCCAATGCCCTCGGTCTCTCGGCATTCGGGTGGATAGGGAATCGGTACGGGGCCATTGGAAATCCAGCTCCGCCTAAAACCAAGAAATGGTGGGAGCGTCTCAAGCGCTGGGTAAAAAAGCAAGCGGTACAAATCCCACGTGAAGGACCTATTGACGGAAGCAAAGCCGAGATTTGGGCTATGCCCGGAGCCCTTGAGGAAATCAAGGGTGGAAGAGCAAGAGACAACAATCCATAGAATAGCCAACAATTCCATGCAGATGACGCTAAATGGCGCGTATTATGGATTACGTTCCGGTGAATTCTGAGCAACTTGTTTCCTTGGTACTTGTGCGTAGGCAGGTAACTTCGGTTTTCTAACGGCAAATAATATTTTTGACTAATCAAAATAAGCATATATCACTCCCTAGCCAATTAGCCAGTCAACTAATTACCTAATCCTCTAATTAACTAATCCAATCCAATTCTTTTGAACATTTGATATTTGAATTTCACTATTGTTTAGGACTCAGATATTAGAAATTAGGATTTATTAAAATACGGGTCACGAGTCATGCTTATTCGCCGTAGCTTCTACCCTCCGTAGCAAAGCTACTAAGGAGAACGGGTCAGTGAAGGCGTAAGTGGCGAGTCACAAGTTTAATAAATTCTCGGCCGCGATGCTCGTAGTTGTCGAACATATCGTAACTTGCACAGGCAGGAGATAACAAAACTATATCACCGGATTCAGCCAGACCGTGTGCCTTTGCAACAGCATCAGCCATAGAATCAGCAACGATAATCTTAGTATTGCGTGATGCGTATTGCGTATCCGTCTTCGCTAAAGCTCCGCCGGACAAGTTTCGTATTGCGGAGGCGATTTTCGGTGCGGTCCGGCCGATAAGAATTGCAGCTTTTGCTCTTTTTACAATTTCAAGGCCGAGAGAATCGAAGCTGACATTTTTATCGTAACCACCCGCGATTAAGATTATAGGCTTATCGAAAGAGGCGATCGCAGCAATTGTGCTTTCAGGCGTAGTGGCCTTCGAATCGTTGTACCAACAGATGCCATTTTTTTCGGCAACGAACTGCAAACGATGAGGCAGGGCTTTGAAAGATGGTAATGCTTTTTTAATCCGGTCTTCGTCGATACCGAAATGTTTTGCAATAGCAACAGCGGCAGCAAGATTGGCAAGATTTGCCCGGCCGGGGAGTTTGAAACAATTCTTTATATCGTCAGTAATATCATCTTCTGAAAACTTCTGGCAAATTCGGCCGGTGTCATTTTTGTATTTTTCATACCATTGATTCGCGATTTTATCCTCGGCATTAAAAATCGAGACAGAAAGATTATTTTCATCGAGCTTCTGGTATTTGAAGATATTTTCCTTTGCGCTGCAGTAGTTTTCAAAGGTTTTGTGACGGTCGAGGTGATTGGGCGCAAGATTGGTTAAAAGTGAAATGTGTGGGGCTTTTTTGATATTAGAAAGCTGCTCGAGCTGAAAACTGGAGATTTCCATCACGACCAAATCCCGGGGTTTTATTTTATCGAGCAGACAAAGCATCGGCTGATTACCGATATTGCCCGTCAGATATACCTTACGCCCACTTATAGAATTTCTTAGTAAATGAAAGGTCAAAGCGGCAGTTGTGCTTTTACCGCTGGAGCCTGTTATGCCGATGATTTTTGCAGGGCAAAGCTGAAAGAAGATTTCGATTTGTGAGGTTACGAGTTTTTTATTTTTTCGGGCGATTTGTAAAAATTCGTTATCGTGCGGAACAGCGGGATTTGCAATTATTATATCAGCATTTTCGAAATCGCTTTTCTGATGTCCGCCGAGATGGAAATTTATGCCTTGATAATCCTTTAACTGATTGATGGATTCGGTCAATTTATCTTTTGACAATAAATCAGTAACAGTGACTTCGGCGCTGGCTTTATGAACGAATTTTACCACATCAATTCCGCCACCAAAGCGACCTAAGCCCATCACCATAACTTTTTTGCCGACACAGAAATCAAAACTCATATTACAGTTTTGACTGCATAGCGGTTGCGAGGTCGACCTTGGCGTCGATGACGGCCTGCTCGATACAGCGTTTCCAGTCGTCACCGAACTGCTCTTTGTATTTTGGTTTCTCATAGGCATAAATAATCGAGCGTGAGGCGTTTATCAGAGCACCGGTACCATCGGCTTTGCAGAAACGGATGCAATCAGCAGCAGAAGCGCCCTGCGAGCCGTAACCGGGGACCAAAAAAAAGATATTTTCATACTTTTCACGAAGCTCGGCTGACACTTTCGGGCTGGTCCCGGCTATGACCATACCTACGTTGCTGTAACCGCTCTGGCCGATACGTTCGGGTTTGTCGGCGATTTCAGCTACAACCTGCGCCAGCTTTTCGTACATCTTTTGACCATCGGCATTTTCGAAATCCTGGATAGCAGCAGCAGACGAATTGCTTGCTCTTACCCAAACGAAAATCCCTTTTCCCTGCGTGTCGGCCATTTTGGCAAAAGGTTCGATTGCCTCGGTGCCTGCAAAACCATTGACAGTGATTGCATCGGGTGTGATGGTATCCTCGAGCCCGACAAGCTCTGAATTTTGCAGATGTGCTTCGGCATACATTTCAGCGGTATGGCCGATATCACCTCTTTTGACGTCACCGATAACCTCAAGGTCAAGCTCATTTGCTTCGGTGATGAGATTGTAGTAGGTTTCGATGCCCTCCCAGAGGTACTTTTCAAAGAAAGCGATATTTATCTTCACAGCAGGAACCATTGGGGCAACGATTCTCATAGTCTGCACACAGAAGTCGAAGATTGCGTCCACGGCGGAAGCGGCGTCGAATTCGTCGTTCATAGATTTATGGCTTTTTATCGACTTAGGCAGACGGTTATAAACGGGGTCAAGACCTACGATTAAAGATGTTTTTTTGTTTTTTACCGCCTGGCACAGGCGGTCTGCAAAATGGTTAGGCATATTCCTGCAAACCTTTCTTCAATAAAGTGCGAATAAATTCTTAAAAAAACTTTTACTGCTCACAGGAAACACTATAATCATAAACCTTAAAAGGAGCAAGAGTGAAATTCAGAAAAAGGCGTCATAATTGGAAGAGGTAAAAAAAACAAAAACGGCAAAGGAAGATGAGCGGAAAAAACGCAAAAGCAAAAAGCGTTTTTGGGTTCTGATTGATTTATCGATATTGTTTTTTTTCTTTTCTCTGCTTCTGTACCGGCCGCTGCGCTACAGCAGGCCTGAGCCGATAGAGACTGACGAGGTCAGCACATACTGGACCCACGAACTGATGCCCGAGATTTACAACGGTGCACAGCGTCGGATGCCTTTCGAGGTTGTAATTAAGCAGGAAAAGATAAACGAAGCAGTCGCCAGCTCCGGCTGGCCTAAATTTTCCGACGGATTCAGCTTTTATGCGCCGGAGGTTTTTTTCGAGCCCGGCCGAATAATCCTGATAGGGGCTGCGAGACTAAAAGAGGTCGAATTTATCATAACAGTCGCAGGTGAGCCGGTAATTAACGAAGCGGGACTCTTAAATCTTCACATAATAAAAGTCAAGGTCGGAGCAGTGCCGGTTACTATCGTTTCAAAGATAATAGCTCGAAAGATGTACACAAAGCAAATTAGCGAGATTGAAATTGATGCGGATGATTGGAGGGTCAAGATACTCAGCTCGCTGCTGAATGATGAGCCGTTTGAGCCGATTTTCGATGCGGAAGATAAGAAGGTAAGAATTATAAAAGTTGATATCGAGAAAGGTGAGCTCAGGATCAGTTTTGAGCCGGTCTCAGAGTCGGCCGGGTAAAAAAAAACAATTGAAAACTTAACAAAACAGAATTGAAAACCCTTGAGGGAAAAACAAGTTATGTTAAAATTAAAGGCTAAAACCGAAACAATAAAAAGTCAGGAGAGTAAAATGGAGCTTTTACCATCAAAAGTTTTTTTAACAAAGGGGGTCGGGCGACATAAATACCAGCTGAAGAGCTTCGAGACAGCGCTCAGACAGGCGGGTGTCGCACAACAAAACCTTGTCCAAGTATCATCCATTCTGCCGCCTGGATGCAAGGTTGTAAGCAGAGAAAGCGGCATAAAGGAGCTGATTCCGGGCCAGATAAGCTTTTGCGTAATGGCCAGAGCAGATACAGATGAGCACGGAAGGCTTGTAGCTTCGTCGATTGGAATCGCGGTACCAAAGGACAAGGAACAGTGGGGTTATTTGAGCGAAGTTCACGGCCACGGGAAGAACAACCAGCAGGCCAGCGATATGGCCGAGGACCTTGCTGCGGGTATGTTAGGGACGACACTGGGTTTCGAGCTCGACCCTGATACGGCGTGGTCTGAAAAAGAGCAGGCATATAAATCAAGCGGCCTTTTCATCAGAACAAGCAGTATCACGCAGACAGCAGAGGGCAAAGAAGGCTTGTGGACGACAACGGTTGCAATTGCAATGTTCTTATTTAATGACCAATTAAGCGGACAGCATCAATGAAAAAACAATACGGTTTCGGCAACCTGCCGCAGATATATTCCGAGCAGGAAAGCTCGGCTATAGCCATAGTGCCGGTGCCGTATGATGAAACAAGCACGTGGGGGAAAGGTGCCGACAAAGGGCCACAAGCCATAATAGAAGCGTCAGCCAATATGGAGCTTTATGATATCGAGACGGATTCTCAGGTCTTTTTGAACGGAATATTCACAGACAAGCCTTTGAGATGTAAAAGGCGGCCGGAATATATGGCAGCAGAGGTGGGAGAAAGAATCTGCGAACATATCGACGACGGCAAATTTGTAGTTGTCATCGGCGGCGAACACTCGATAAGCATCGGCTCAGTGAGCGCGTTCGCAAATAGATTCCGCAGCCTCAGCGTATTACAGCTTGATGCACATTCCGATTTGCGGGACGAATACGCCGGCTCAAAATATAATCATGCCTGCGTAATGGCCAGGATTAGCCAGTGGTGCCCCACTGTTCAGGTCGGTATAAGAAGTATGGATGCGAGCGAAAAAGAGCTGATGGATAAGAAAAATGTTTTCTTTGCAAAGGATATACACAACAAAAAAGGCTGGATTGAAAAAGTAGTCGGCAAGCTGAGAAAAAATGTTTATATAACGATTGACCTTGATGTTTTCGACCCGTCGGTAATGCCTTCGACAGGAACACCTGAGCCGGGCGGGCTTCTATGGTATGAGGTGCTTGGGCTTCTAAAGGCGGTATGCCAAACGAAAAATGTGGTTGGATTCGACGTGGTGGAACTTTGCCCGAATGAACAGGATAAGGCTCCGGATTTTTTAGCGGCGAAACTTATATACAAGCTATTAAGCTATAAATATAAATTTAATAAACCACGAAGACGCAAAGGCACAAAGTAATAAGTCAAAAGTCACACGCCACAAGTCTCAAGGGAAAAATACGAAGCACTAAATCCGAAATCCGAAACAATACCGAATTACCAAAACTCTAATTACCAAAACCAGCTTCAACCACAAGGCAGCTGATAAATTTTTTTATAGACATGGTATTTCGAGCATTAAACGGTTTCTGTATGCGGCTGGTGAGGATAACAGGTTAAAAACACATCAGCTTTTTCTGAGCCAGCGGAGGACCTCTCTTAATCGCGGCTTTTTTCCGTACATCAGAATACCGGTATGAAAGACCTTTGCAGAAATCCAAATGACCACAATAACAGAAAAGACCAATAAAGCCAAAGTCGCGAATATCTCTATTATCGGCACTTCAGAACTTGCCGCAAGGCGAAGCATCATAACCAGCGGTGTCATCGGAGGAACATACGATAATGCTGTAGCGTAAGTTCCCTGGGGACTCCGAACAAGTATAATCCAGGACATAAGCGGGATTATATAAATAATTGTAATCGGGCCCATAAGATTTTGTGCATCTCTGAGCGTGTTGCAAATCGAACCAATTCCGGCCATTATGGAGCTGAGCAAAATAAATCCAAGTATAAAATATATAACAAAATAGAAGAACAGCCAGCCTTTAATATCAATATCGACACCCTTCCACTGTACGGCAGAATATGCAGCAAAGGTCCACAAGGCAATTACAGTCAAGCCGATGCCGGTCAGGCCCAGAATTTTGCCCGCCATTAACTGGAAAGAATCCACAACCGAAAGCAAAACCTCGATGACACGAGATGATTTTTCCTCGATGACACTCGTGAGCATATGCTGGCCGTTGGCAAAAATTCCAATGTACATAAGTAACATAAAGGCAAACGGCACCAACATCGAAGTAACCATTTCGATTTCGTCTTTTACCTTTTCTTCACCCTGTGCCTGGCCTATTTCAATCTGCTGTGTCGGGACTTTTTGCAGCTCATCGATAAGCTCTTTATCAAAGTTGCGGATTTGATAGCGATATTTTATTACAGCATCGCGGCATAAATTCACAATACCCCAAAGCGAATCAATATTCGATGCTTCTGTCTTGTATGTATAGAGTGAAATTTTGCCGTTGCCGGATACGACATTCGAGTCGATTACGATATAGGCATCGATTTTACCTTCTCTGAGCCTGTCTTTCTGGACTGCAGATTGTTCATTGAAAGAGTTTGCATCGCCGGCAGTCTGAGAATAAATTATCTGCCTGTTTTCGGAATTTTCATTATGAGCATTGAAGCGCGCATCTATTTCATCGGCAAGCAGGCCTGTAAGGTCGGTAACGGTGATTTTAAGAGGCGGCCGCGAGCCGGGTTTCGTCTGGGCGATTTTGGCCGAAAAGAAAATAATCGCCGCCATAATAAGCGGCGCCATAAAAACGCTTATTATGAAGGTCTTGCTT
>Ga0307435_1001264_pt1 | contig 10647 bp, 5 predicted proteins | sample SalMarWE160470MG_FD_202164 | JGI IMG/M metagenome (GOLD analysis project Ga0307435, IMG submission 202164) | Salt marsh sediment microbial communities from the Plum Island Ecosystem LTER, Massachusetts, United States - WE1604-70 | ecosystem: Environmental > Aquatic > Marine > Intertidal zone >... | reverse complement strand
TGTCGCTCTATGTGGCTGGCTGTACCAGTCGCGCTCGAGTGGCAAGATTCAATTTTTGATTATTCGTGACGGCACAGGCCTTTGCCAGTGTGTTGTTGAAAAAGGCACTATCCCCGATGAGCTTTTCGAGAAACTAAGACATCTCGGCCAGGAATCATCACTGACTGTGACCGGCACCGTTAGAGCCGACCAGAGAAGCGTCGGCGGCTATGAGCTGGTCGTGACAGGCGCAGAAATAATCTCGCCGGCTGAAGGCTATCCCATCACACCAAAATCACACGGCGTCGATTTTCTAATGAAGCATCGTCATTTGCACCTTCGTTCCCAACGGCAGTGGTGCATCGGCAAAATCCGCCACACCGTTATTGACGCTATTCGTAGATTTTTCAATGACAATGGCTTTATATTAATCGATACGCCTATCTTCACGACAATAGTCGGCGAAGACCAGCAATCGCTTTTCGAGGTCGATTATTTCGGAAGTCCTTTGCATCTGACGCAGACAGGCCAATTATATCTCGAATCGGCAGCGATGAGCTATGGCAAGGTTTATTGTTTCGGCCCAACTTTCAGAGCTGAAAAAAGTAAAACTCGCAGACACCTCACCGAGTTCTGGATGGTCGAGCCTGAGGTGGCCTTTATTGACCTTAATGGTCTGCTCGAATTGGCAGAAAACTTCGTTTCGTTCATAGCCCAGCGGGTTTTGCAGGAAAATAAGAGCCAGCTCGAAACGTTGGGGGCTGATATAGCTGCCCTTGAAAGAATCAAGCCGCCATTTTATAGACTGACTTACACCGAAGCCGTTGAAATTCTCACCGGGCAAAAAACGGTTGATTTTTTGGCCCAGCAATTACAGGAACTGCAGAATCAAAACCAGCAAATGGAAAGCAGAATTGCTGCCCTCGAAGAAGAACAAAAAGGCCAGATCAAAGAGTGGAAGCGGGACAAAAATGCCGCTGAGCTGATAGAGCTTCGCGGTGAGCTGGAAGAAGTAAGCATAAAAATTGAAAATAATCCCAAACACGCAAAGCTCGCCGCTGAATTTCAATGGGGCAAAGACTTAGGAGGCTCAGATGAGACTATTATATCGCAGATGCACGATAAGCCCGTTTTTGTCACACACTATCCCAAAGAAGCCAAGGCCTTTTATATGAAGACCGATAGGGACAATGAGAAGGTTGTTCTGAATTTTGATTTGCTTGCACCTGCCGGCTTTGGTGAAATCATCGGAGGCTCTGTCAGGGAGGACGATTACGACAGGCTGGTTGAGCGGATTAAAGCACAGGGTCTGAATGTTGAGACTTATAACTGGTATCTTGATTTACGAAAATACGGCTCAGTGCCACACGGCGGCTTCGGGCTTGGCGTCGAACGAACCGTAGCCTGGCTGACCGGCGAAAAGCATATCCGACAATGTATCCCATTTCCCAGAATGATGGACAAAATTTATATCTAAACCAGCATCGGTTGCGGATTGTTATGTTATGTATTTGGGATAATGGTTCCAGGAACCACTATTTTGAACTACCGTTATCGAGGCTTTGGCGGACTATGTTCCAAGCCGAGTTCGTACAGCAGAAAGGCATAATAGTGGACGCTCTCTTCAATCTGCTCACTGAGGGGTGTGGCCAGGCCGTGACCAGTATCTGAACTGGTTCGCAGTAGAACAGGCCAACCAGATGAGCTTGCCGCTTGCAGCCGGGCGGTCATTTTGCGCGAGTGCATAGGGTCAACTCGTGGGTCATTGGCCCCGGTTAGAAATAGTATAGCCGGATAAGCAGCACCATTTTTGACATTATGGTATGGCGAATATGCGTAAAGTGCCCGAAACTGCTCAGGCTCCTTTACAGTGCCGAATTCAGGAATATTAAACTGGCCGTTAGGTGTAAGTTCCACTCGCAGCATATCATAGATGCCCACAAAGGACACTACTGCTCGACACAGCTCTGGGTGTTGTGTAATCATCGCGCCCATTAGCAGTCCGCCATTACTGCCGCCAGTAATAGCCAGTTTTTCAGGTCTCGTATATCCGGCCTCGATCATGTGCTGCATCACTGCGGCAAAATCATCAAAGACGTTCTGTTTCTTTGTAAGCATGCCTTCCTTGTGCCATTGCTCACCGAATTCACCGCCGCCACGGATATTGGCTTCTGCAAATACACCTCCCAGGTCAATCAAAATACGTCGCAGGGCGCTGAATCTGGGTGTTCTGTTGATCCCATATCCGCCATAGCCGGTAAGCAAGACGGGATTTGAGCCGTTTAGGATAATGTCCCTGCGGCGAATTATATTAATAGGAACTTTTGTGCCGTCTTTAGACGTTGCATATTCTCGGACAACTTCGCAGTCTGCAAAATCAACGGGCGACTGGTCAACCAAACTTGTTCTATCTGTCTTTGCCTTATCAGGATCGAATCTATACCAGGCTGGCGGATCAATGTATGAAGAATTACGGTAAAGAATGTTATCGTCATCCAGCGCAGCGATTTGTCCGATGCTGGAGACGGGCCTAATCTCAGGTCCGGTTTGTTTCGTCCCGTTGTGGTCAAAAACACGAATCTGAGAAGGACCTCCAAGCTGATATGTGACGTACAGACGGGTTTTTGTAACTACCATCGGCGGATAGCCGTAGAAGTCCGAAACAATCGTGTCATCACACTCAGGAATAATGACTTTTGCTTTCTCCAAGGAGCACTCAGCTAATGATAGCCATAATATCTTACCACGTGGCGCAGCGGCCCGGCAGATAAGGAACAACGTATCATTAGCACCGAAGGTCGCCTGCACTATTTGGTCATCGTAATCAGCTATCTGTGTCCATTGTCCTTGCGGCGTACGAATATAATGTGCGAAACGGCCGCTGTCACCGTACTGAACGGTTGCGAGGACACGATCGGAGCGCATATCAGCCTCAAGATTGATCTCTGCTATACGAGGAAAGTCTTTGCCGATCTCATAGCGATCTTCATTGGATGGCGTTCCAATTTTGTGGAACCAGACCTGCTGATAGAAGTCCATATCTTCCGGCGGACGCTCCCCTTCGCGCGGACAACGAGTGTAGTAGAAGCCCGTTCCATCTGGCTTCCAGGCAACATCACCACCGGTTGTACCGCCGTTGACACGTGGGATGACTTCCGTTAGTTCCTTGCCATTTGCTGTTTCGTAGATATGCACATCTCCACTTTCTGACCCACTGACCGAAAGGGACACGGCTACCAGACAGCCATCCGGGGAAGCCACATACCAGTCGATTGAAGTAGCACCGCTTGGATCAATCTTGTTCAAATCCACAATAACCCTCTCAGCTTCCGGTTCATCCGCTGAAGGCATAGCCACCAAGAGTGGCTGCTCAAGCGGTGGCTGCCGCTTCAAGGCAAAGAGTTTTCCTTTCCGCCAGGAAAGGGAGTAATAACTGACAGACTCAGCAGTCAGTATCTCACTAATCCGTTCTCGAAGCTCTTTAACATGCGGTAAATTGTCCAGTATTTTGCGGGCGTAGGTATTCTGCTGATTGCTCCAGGATTGTACCCGCTGGTCCTGCCAGTCTTCCAGCCATTGGTAAGGATCGGTGACTTGGACGCCGTGATACACATTCGTAACCGGAACCTGAATGGTCTCTGGGGGACTTAATGTAGCACAACCGCTTAGAACAACCAACAGAAGAATTGCTAACTTCTTATATCGCATGGCCAATTCCTTTTCTTCGCAGAGATTTTTGTGTTTCATTCTATATATTTTACCTTTTTTGGGCAAAGCCAAATTATAAACTACACAAACAATGAAGAACGCCAAAAAAATTAAAGCATCAGGATTGTAAACACGCCGCTTCCCCTACCATTTTGGGGAATATTGTGGTCGTAATTGTCGGGAAAGGCAAGAAAAGAGTAAAAGTAACTGATCAGAATATTTTTCTATATATGTGGCAGTAGGGGGTCTTGCTGGTCTTGGTGTAATAATCCTGGTGATACTCTTCAGCAGGCCAGAATTTACCGGCCGGTGCTATTTGAGTTTTTACGTTGTACCCTTTTTTCTTAAGCTCTTCGACCAATTGAGTGGCAATTTGTCTCTGCTGGCCATTTAGATAAAAGATAGCAGAGCGGTATTGTGTCCCTATATCCGGTCCTTGCCGATTGAGTTGTGTGAAATCATGCGTTTCAAAAAAAAGTTTAGCTAATTGCTCATAGCTTATTTTCGAAGGGTCATACACAACCTCGACAGCTTCGGCGTGGCCCGTCTTGTCGGTGCAAACCTGTTGATAAGTGGGATTGTCCACATGGCCTCCGGTGTAGCCAACCGTTGTTGATATCACGCCTGGTGTTGCTTGAAAATAAAACTCGGTTCCCCAAAAACAACCGGAAGCGAATATTGCCCTTTCTGTCTTTCGGTTTTCAGCCAGCGTAAAGTTCATCGAGATAGAGTTCACGCAGTATCGTGTGTTCTTCGGCGTGATTCCCTCGCCCAAAAATATATGTCCCAGATGTGCTCCGCATCGTGCACAGATAATCTCTGTCCGAACGCCGTCCGCATCCGTCTGCCACTTAACGGCTCCGGGGATTTGCTCATCGAAGCTCGGCCAGCCGCATTCGGATTTGAACTTCGCATCCGATTCAAACAGCTCAGCCCCACATCGCTTGCAGGTATATACACCTTTTTCAAAGTAGTTATTATATTTCCCGCTGAAGGGACGTTCCGTTCCCTTATTAATGATAACCCATTCTTCTTCAGGTGTGAGTTTGTTATACATTCTCTGCTCCCTGTAATATCCAATCTCATCTAGGAATATCTCTACGGTTCCCTGTTTTGATCTTTCCGTACTACCAAACCATAGCACTTCCTTACTATCCAGGCTTTTCTTAACCGGTAATATCCTGAAACTACGAATTGGGACACGGATTTCCTGCCATTGATTTTTCAATTCAAATTGTGCCTGGTATAGCTGCGTTTTACCTTTTGTGTCATTCATCCAAAGCCCCAAAATCCACACTGCTGGGTTGCCTTTTGCCAGCAGGTAAATTCCGTCACAAGCAGCCGCATTTAAGACATCGTTGTTATCAGCTAAATCAGTCCGAGCACATGCAAGGTACCAATTACGTCTTGGGGAGACAAGTCTCTTAATATGCAGGAAAGACCTTCCTGTATCCTGTGCGAATTCTACATCGCTAATTGTATTATCACCTGTTTGACCAACCACCAAAGTCCATCTGAGATTGTCTTTCGCATCTTTTGTTTCCCTTGTGAAATCATCGATAACCACCTTACTCACAGAAGCGATAGCTTCTTCTCCCGCACTCAACAGCCATCCTCCCAGTACCAGGGCGGTAAAAACGCATAAAAACGGAAGAGCAAAAGTCCATTGTCTTTTTGTAATAGTTTTTTGTGTCTTCACTTTCAGCTACCTCATTATATTTTTTATAATAGCTGGTCTATTTATTTATACTCGTAATCCGTCTGGGCAGTTCGTAAAACTATTGTGTAAGAATAGGGATTTGATTTAATACAGCTTTTTCAATTATGGTTGGGAAGAGTATCCATGCCGGCCGGCATTATAGATTGGTCCGCCTGAGGCCTTGTATTCTTCGAGAACTTCAATTGCTTTTTGACGTAATACGTCTTGCATGACAGTTATTCCACGTTGCTCAAGCTCGCTAATCCAGTTCGCCGACTTTGGCCCTTCATCGAAGCCTATTTTTCTCGCATCTTCATCTCTGGCACCGCAAATCAATCGGCTTACACCGGACCAGTGTACTGCACCAAGGCACATAGCGCATGGTTGTGTCGCCGTAACAAGGTCGTACGGTTGTCTACCGCCGTTACTTATATCGTATCGGCCTAATATCTTCTGAGCTAACGCAATTGCCATAATTTCTGCATGCAGAATAGAGCAGTTAGTGCTCACCACCATATTAAGACCTGGGGCTATCAAATTTCCCTGACGGTCAAATACTGCCGCTGCAAAAGGGCCTCCGGTTTTTTGTTCTATATTGTGGTGGGAAAGTTTTATAACCAAGCTTATTTGTTCTTCAATCTGTGAGTGAAAATATCCCGCCTCCGCCAGGAAACGTTCAATCCAATTTGGTAATTGTATCTTAAGCTCGGGTAGAATCATTTTTCAATTCAGTGAAACGCTTGATTCTTTTAGCTGGTAAGTTACTTTTTCAACATTTTGTTTATTTGTTAATTTCATGATTATTGTAAAAATCTCTGTGTTATCAATTACGCCGACGAATTCTTCGGCTCCGGGTCCTTTTGCGTAAACCGGTACGTTCAAGCCGGTGTGATCTTTCGAAGCCCAGAGCACCTCCGGCATAAGTCCTTTTCTGAGAGATTTGACGACCTTCAAACCGCCGCATTCGTGATCCGCTGTGACTATAATCAAAGTATCTTCTCGGTCACCAGCCCAATTTAAGACCACCTGAAATGCTCTGGCAAATTCCAAAGTTTCAAATATATTGTCCTCAATAATATTATCATGCCCTGCCCAATCTATCATGCCGCCTTCGACCATCAGGAAAAATCCGTTCGGGTCATTATCCAGCATATTCAGCACTGCTGCGGTCATCTCTGATAAATGAGGGACCGTATCATAAGTAGGCGTATCGTTTTTACGTACTTGCGAAACCTGTCCTGAGCCGGGTCGAAGGAGCGGATTTTTGGATGGGTAATAATAATCATATTCCCAGGGCATTTCATCCGGCGAAAACAATCCCGATATGAACACTTCTTCCGTAGAATCCTGGTCTACGTGCTCCACTACATGCTGCATCTGGTCTCTCGTTTTGACTACCGTATAACCGGCCTGCTTAGCTTTGTTTTCTGTCATTCCTTTACCATTTGCGTAGTAGGCTCCGAAGAGGATATTAGGCCGTGTTTGGTTAAGATAATCATTTGCGATGTCTGTATAACGCTCTCGATGTCTTGTATGGGCTGCAAATACTGCAGGTGTGGCATGTGTTATGGGCACCGTCGTTACCAGTCCTGTTGCTTTGCCCTGTTCTTGCAAATACTCAAGGATCGTCTTAAGAGGTTTACCTGCTTTCTGGCTGATAACATTGTTATTTACCTTTTGTCCCGTCGCCATGGCCGTGCCCGCCGCCGCCGAATCCGTCGCATGAATTTTATCAAGATACGAATTCGCCGAGTGTGTCATCATCTCCCCGCGGTAATATTTTTCAAACGGCAAGCTATTCACATCGCCGTATGCATACAGTGACGCAGCCTTGACCTGCTCAAATCCCATACCGTCTCCGATCATTAGAATTACATTTTTCACCACCGCCCAGGACGGCTGGACAAACAATACCAATAATACAATCAAAATTATCAAACATGATTTTCGCAACATTTCTAATTCCCCTTTAAGTACTCATCTAATCAAACATATACTTTTGTAATATTATATTGTTCTTGGAGCTTGAGGAAAGTTTTTAATAAGAAAAGCATTAAATAATTGAGTGGGGATCATAAGAATCAAAGCCGCTCAGAAAGGTTGACGCATGGCCTGGAGGAACAAGTAGCGCAGTTTGGGCCCTGCTGTTGACCTGCGATACCGTCGTCAACACGAAAGCCATAGCGCCCTTGCCTCTCAAGATTATGGTAAAAAGACCCGACAGCACCGCACCATGTTAAAAGCCTGCCAATCCCGGCGGCAGGTACAAGAGGAATCTACCACGGACCACAGCGTGTATCTACGGTTAAGGATTCGTTTTGGCGGCGTTGTTTTTTAAGTCTTTTTGAATTTGCTCTTGCAGATGCGGTGCATTTCCTATTAAATGGTGCCCATTTAGAATGATTCATGATAGAGATATCAACATAGGATGTGTTTGTTAGCAGAATCTTAATTATCTATAATGTCCTTGAGAGGAACAAATCACAATGGAATCCAATAATAATTCTACTTCGAAAGGCATAAGATGGGATGCAAAGGCCTGGACTTTTGCCCCATTAGGTGAAAGACTTTCCGTGGTTGAGAAAATAGGCTACGGTTTTGGAGATACAGCGTCCAATATTTTATATCAGGCGTGGGGCTTCTTTCTGGCCAAATTCTATACGGATGTTTTTGGAATTGCTGCCAAGCATGCGGCCCTTTTGTTTTTAGTCGCTCGTATCTGGGATATGATCAACGACCCCATGATGGGGATGATCGCAGACCGCACCAATACTCGCTGGGGCAAGTTCCGGCCCTACTTGTTATGGGTAGGAGTCCCGTATGGCGCCTTGATCTATGCGATGTTTATAACCCCGAATTGGGGCTATAACGCCAAGGTTGTCTATGCCTATGTGACCTACATTCTAGCAACAATGGCTTACACGGCAATTAACATCCCGTATTCCTCCATGATGGCCGTGATGACCCCAGATCCACGGGAGCGCACGACCATCTCGCAATACCGCTTCTTGTTAGCCTTTGTCGGCAAGCTTCTGATTGCCACTTTAACTCTGCCTTTGGTGAAATTCTTCGGTGCCGACCCTGTGCACAATAGCTACAGCTCAGCCGTGGGATACAAAATGACCATGGCGGTCTTTGGAGTTGTTGCCACTGTTCTTTTGCTCATCACATTCCTTACCACACGAGAGCGCGTTCAACCTCCTAAGGGACAAAAGAGCGCCTTCACACAAGACCTCAAGGATGTATGGAGGAACACTCCCTGGATCATCCTGTTCATTGCATGCATCTTCTGGCTTACCCACAACTTTATTCGCGATGGGTCGATTATGTACTACTTCGACTATGTCAGCAGGCGCGGCAAGGATGTCCTGTTCACTATCCCTCTGCGTATCTTTACCCTTGATTTCGACTTGACGACTACGTTCATGACGATAGAGGTGCTGGGTATGATGGCTGGCGTGTTCATCAGCACGCCATGTAAGAAGTACTTCGGCAAGAAACCGCTGGTGATTTTCCTTGCCCTGGCGAGTGTCGTGCTGGGAGCGATATTCTATGTGCTGCCGCCCGACAACTTTGCTGTGCTTGGAATATTTAATTTCCTCTGGTCGATCATGGCCGGCGCTATGCCGGTCTTTCTGTTTGCTATGTTCGCAGACGCCACCGATTTTCACGAGTGGAAGTTCGGACGACGAGCCACCGGTCTGGTCATCGCGGGTATTATGTTTGCTATTAAGATGGGTGTTGCGGTCGGCGGGTTCCTGCAATTGCATCTGCTGGATGTTTTTGGGTACAAAGCCAATGTTGCTCAAACTCCGGGAGCCATCGTAGGCATCAAGCTGCTGTTCAGCATTATCCCTGCGGCTTTCATACTTATATGCGGGCTTGTGCTTTGTTTCTATCCTATAAGTGAAAAGCTGCTGGCCAAGATAGAAGTGGACCTGAAAGAGAGAAAAAGCAAGGAATAACGTGTGTGGGTTGTGCCCACTTTACATAATTGAAAGGTTGATATGACTGATAAAGTATTGAATAAAGGGAATTTTACCTTGCCGGGCGAAGCCGGTTATGAGGATTTAACATTAGAGCTTGCAAAAAAATGGGGGGCCGACGCAATAAGAGATAGTGACGGAACAGTATTGTCGGACAAAATAATCTCCCTGGGATATGACGTTTACTCCACCATTTGTCTTGTTCGTATAGATAATAAATGGGCAAAGGCACATCCGGATAAACTCCAGCAGAATTACTTAATGAGCTATCCGGTTGTCGCAGAAAGTGGCATGGTCAAAATAGATTTATTAAGTGGTTATTTTAGAGAGCAATTCAAAATCAATACAAACGATGACCCTAAAAAATGGTGGCAGGTATTCGACAGAACCACAGGAAAAGAAATTCCCGCCAAGCAATGGAGCTTTCATCCGGACGCGGGAACTGTCACTATAAAAGACACACAGATTTGGCATAAATATACGGTAAATTTCCTGGCTTATCGAATCTGGGAAGCCATTTCGATGTATAATCACATCACCAATAACTGGGGTGACAGAGAACACCTGATGGTGATTGATCCGATCTATCCAGAAACGCAGGAATTTATATTAAGCTATCTGGAGAAATGGCTCAAAGAGCATCAAAAAACAAAAATAGTTCGCTTCACCTCGATGTTCTACAATTTCGCCTGGTTCTGGGGCGATTCGGCCGAACTGCGTTTCACTTATGCAGACTGGGGCTCTTATGAGATGACAGTCAGCCCCCTTGCAATGCGCCTCTTCGCAGAGGCCAAAGGCTATGAGCTGACCAGCGAAGACTTCGTCAACAACGGCTCTTATTGCTCCAGCCACAATGTACCGTCCCGGCGCCTGCTGGACTGGATGGACTTCATGAATGAATTCGTCACAAGCTTCGGGAGAAAGTGCATTGACCTGGTTCATGCGGCTGGCAAGCAGGCCTACATGTTCTACGATGATCACTGGGTCGGCACCGAGCCCTATAGCGATCGATTCAAAGACTTCGACTTCGACGGCCTGATCAAATGCGTATTCAACGCCTTTGAAGCCCGGCTGTGCGCAGGCGTCAGAGGCGTCAAAACCAGGGAGTTGCGTCTGCATCCCTATCTTTTCCCGACCGGCCTGAAAGGTGAACCCACCTTCATGGAAGGCGGCGATCCGGCCCGGGACGCAAGGCGTTTCTGGGCCAACATCCGCCGGGGACTGCTTCGCGAGCCGGTGGACCGAATCGGCCTGGGTGGCTATTTACACTTAGTT
>Ga0307435_1001255_pt1 | contig 10682 bp, 8 predicted proteins | sample SalMarWE160470MG_FD_202164 | JGI IMG/M metagenome (GOLD analysis project Ga0307435, IMG submission 202164) | Salt marsh sediment microbial communities from the Plum Island Ecosystem LTER, Massachusetts, United States - WE1604-70 | ecosystem: Environmental > Aquatic > Marine > Intertidal zone >... | reverse complement strand
TGCCGGATGGAATACTGGGACTGTTGCCTTTTGAAGCCCTTGTAATAAAAGAGGGAAACAGTATCAAGGATAGTATTTATGTAGGTGATCGATACGCCATCAATTACTATCAGTCAGCCACCATCCTTGCGTTTCAGAGAGTTTTAAAAAAATCTGCGCCTGAAAGAATTTTGTTTGCCCTTGGAAACCCTGTTTATAGCAGAAATGATCCGAGATATATCGCCTGGAAACAGAAAAAGACCGCGCCGCTTCCGGCAAATCCAGCTGAATACTCGTTTAGAGGGCTTGCCGTAAAGGCAAAATGGGGAAAGGTTACAAAGGAAGACAAAGGCAATGATATTGCGTTTGCTCCACTTCCCGAGACAGAGATTGAGGTAAGGGCGATAGCAAGCATCATGAATGTAAATCCTGAGCCGCCACAGGCCCTTCTTTCAGTCATGGCAAATGAGACAAACCTAAAAAAAGCAAACCTTGAAAAATATCGATACATCCATTTTGCAACCCATGCAGCATTGCCGGGCATGGTTCAGGGGATACATGAACCCTTTATTCTTCTTGGCCAGGTGGAAAATCAGGGAGATGATGATGGGTTTTTAACCTTAAGCGAAGCACTTGGGATTCATCTGAATGCCGATATGGTGGTTCTTTCCGCCTGTGTGACTGGGCTAGGCAGGGAGGTGGAAGGGGAAGGCGTTGTAAATTTTGCAAGGGCATTTCAGCAGGCGGGAGCTGAAAGTGTTGTGGTAAGCCTCTGGGAAGTGGCATCAGAACCGGCAGTGGAATATATGAAGATCTATTACAGTCAGTTGAAAGCCGGCAAAAACAGGGCCGAAGCCTTAAGACTCGCGCGAAATGAAATAAAGGCAAAATATCCGGATCCTTTTTACTGGGCGGTGTTCATATTGCACGGTGAGGGATGAGAAAAGCTTTTCAATCCATAACAAGCTCAAAAAAACCGTTCGGGCTGTTGTGCTGGCCATAAAATGCCTTGAGGACGAATATAGAGAAAGCTCTTTGATTACAGGCGTGCATTATGTAACCTTGCCAATAGGAAAGGCTCGGCCGCTTATGGAGATGGTGGGATATTGCGCCCGATTGAACATTTTTTCAGCCAGCACCGGCACTTCATTATCCACATAATCGGCGAGCTCCGTGGCCTTGATGTAGCCGGTCTTTCCCTTGTCCGCTTTCCTTTTAATCCTTCGGACAGAAGATAGGTGAATAGATCATGGCCCTGATACCCTTCTCGCGCTTCCTGCACCGATGTGGAGGCTGATAGAATCAACCGTCTGGTATTATGGGAGGTTAAGCCTCTACTGCTCCACCTCCCGGCTCACCGCGTCCGATAACCTGTCGAGATCCCCTCTACCTTGAGTCGTTCGACTTTGAGATTACGACCGAACGGCGCTTCAGGATTATAGGTACAATAAACGCTGAGCTGAGCATGGAGATGTCTTAGGTAACTTTTACGTGGTGATCTCCTACCAATCTCTTACCGCGCGGGGAGCTGTTATCCCTCCTGACTCTTCCTATAATAATGACCCCTTTCTCCACAGAGGAAATTTGGGCCTGCTGATCCAAGGAGCACCATGGTTTTTTTTCTTGTGGTGACTGGGTGTCGGTTGGAAAAAAAATTTTTATTGAAAGTTATTCTAATATGTAATAATTTATTCTGTAATAATTCATCCTTAAAAAATTACATGAAAACCAAACCATCCACTGAATACGTACTGCTGGGAGCTCTTTTCTCAGGCCCCAAACATGGTTACGAGATCATGCAATTTTTAGAAACCGCCCTGGAATCAACCTGGCAGGTGAGCACAAGTCAACTATATTTACTTTTAAAACGGCTTGAACATGTCGATCTCTTAGAATCCAATTTGGAAACGCAGGAAATGCGTCCTTCGAAACGCATTTTTTATCTGACCCCTAAGGGTAAAGAAGCCTTTTTGGAGTGGCTGAGAAGCCCGGTTGAACATATCCGTGATCTCCGCATCGAATTTCTCGCAAAACTCTTTTTTTTCCAACACCTTTCGCTGGAGGGAGGGGACGAACTGATAAAGGCCCAAATTACCTCTTTAAAAGATGCCAAAAAAAAGCTGCAGAACAGGAATGAAAGAGAATCTACGGCTTTTAACAGACTTGTTTTCGAAATGAAATTAATGACTGTTGAGAATTGGCAACAGTGGCTTCACAAAAAAGCAATGCCATTTATACAATTAGGTCGGGGACATGATTGATGTATACATCAGATCAGGCCAAAGGCGTACGAATTATGTAAATCTCAAAACCTCTTTATACAGTCGATACAGATACATGCACGTAGTGAGAGATTACAGAGGAAGTGAGAGAAAAGACTGAAACCGATTGTTTTCCTCTGTAAAAGGGTTAATGAAACTCATACAGGATCATATTTTTAATGCCAGTCGACAGTCACAACCCTTGTAAACGGAACTACCTGAGAATTTATTGGAAAAAGGCCTATGCCGGATCCGCGCATCTGATGAAGTGGGATCAGTTCTGCGACAGGAGCATATAGAAAATGATGATTTGGTTGCTGCTCAGCTTTGGCGGCATCACGGCCGGGATGCTCGGCGGTCTCCTGGGGATCGGAGGAGGGATTCTGATCATGCCTCTCCTGCGGTTTGCGATCGGTCTCGAACCGGCTTACGCTGCCGGAACATGCATTGTTGCTGTTTTTTTCACCACCCTGAGCGGTAGCTTGAAACATTTCAGGCTTGGGCATATTCATTTTCGATCAATTCTCCCGGTCATCATTTCAGGATTACTCTCTACTTTGATCTTCTCCTTACTTTTTTCCTGTCTTTCCAATAAAGATATTTGGCTCGATGTGGCCACTGGAGTCGTCTTTTCATTCGTAGCCTTGCGTATGATTTGGGAGGCAATCGCCGAATATTTGAAAAAGAGGCAGAGCGCCGATTCCGGCAAAAGAATCGAAGGTTCAATCTTGTCGAAGACAGTCATTGGGTCTGTAGCCGGCATATTGCCTGGTCTTTTGGGAATTGGAACCGGGGCTGTTCTGGTGCCGGCCTTTGCCTTTGCCTTGAATGCTCCGATTAAAATAGCTATTGGTTCCTCATTGGCCTGTTTCAGTCTTAATGCTTTCGCCAGTTCTCTATTGAAGTTGTCTCAAGGATTTGTTCAAATAAATATGCTTATGCCTCTGTGCCTCGGCACACTCATCGGTGCCCGAACGGGCGCAACATTGAACGGTAAGCTGAATTCACCCTTCTTAAAGGTACTCTTCGGTACGGCCTTTATTTACGTCACTTTCAAGTATCTTATGAGCTTTGAGGGGCTATAAAAATGTTAGGTCTACAAAGGATCCGACGAATCCCCGTGAGTCCTACAATCGCAAATTCAAACTACTTTGAGATTCCTTCACAAAGGCGATGAGAAACCCGTTAGACCGAAGGAGAGCAAAGCACGCAAATAATGTCCATCACATTGGTGCGGGTGGGGCCTGTCTTGATCAGATCGCCCAGGGATTCAAAAAACGAGTATGAATCATTTTCTGCCAGGAAAGTATGAGGATCAAGGCCTATACCTCGGGCTCTCCTGCAGGTCGTGCCGTCTACCATGGCGCCTGCTGCATCCGTGGGGCCATCGGTGCCGTCCGTACCGGCGCTGAACAGGGAGATTCCCTCCCACCCATCAATGGCCATGGCGCATGCCAGGGCCAGCTCCTGATTCCTCCCGCCCTTTCCCGTGCCATGAATGGTTACCGTGGTCTCCCCACCGGCCAGGATACATGCGGGGGGCGCTATGGGAACGCCCACCTGGTGGATTTCCTTTGCGACCGCCGCAAGCACTCTGGCTACCTCACGGGCCTCACCCTCGATTTGAGAGGACAGCACCAGGGTATGGTACCCCAGAGAAGCGGCCTTGTCTTGTGCTGCTAAGAGGCATTCCCTGTTATTCCCCACAATGAGGTTTTGAACCCGTGAAAAGACAGGATCCCCTCGCTTGGGGGTCTCCGGCACAAGACCCGCTATCCCTGCCCTGAAATGTTCCACCACCCCCTTCGGGAGCCGATCAACGAGATCGTACCTCTCGACTATCCCCAGGCAATCTCCGTAGGTGCTCTCATCAGGAACCATCGGACCTGAGGCAATGACATCCAGTTTATCGCCGACCACATCCGATAACAGCAGCGTGATCATCGTGGCCGGATACGCCTCTTTTGCCAGTTGCCCTCCCTTGGTGCGCGAGAGATGTTTCCGTATGGCATTCATCTCATCTATGGTCGCACCGCATTCCAGGAGGAGCCGGGTGCACGCTTGCTTCTCGTCAAGGGTAAAGGGAGGGATCGGGGCCGGCAGAAGCGCGCTTCCGCCTCCTGAAAAGGCACAGATAACCAGGTCCTGCTCCGTACATTCCCTGAGTTGGTTCAAGAGTTCCCCGGCTGCCCTCATACCTTCCTCATCTGGGATTGGGTGGCCTGCCTCTACCACAGAGGTCCGCTTCAGTGGCATACCGTATCCATACTTCACGATGATCAACCCACTGCTCAGCCGATCCCCGAGGATATCCTCAAGGGCCTTGGCCATGGGAGCGCTGCCCTTTCCAGCCCCGGCGAGGATAACCCTTCTGAATCGGTCCAGGCTATAGGAAACCTCTCCTACGAACAAGGTCTCATCCTCACGCCTCACGTACCGTCGAACAGCCCGCTCAGGATCAACAGCATCGAGTCCCGCCCTCAGGATCTCCTCCATGGACTTTCTCCTGTCTCCATCCATATCTCTTCTCCTTTGCCCCCAATAGTGATCCTCAATGTTTTATTTCGTCTCAGAAAACCACGTCCCCTGGTCATGGTCAATGACTACGGCTTTGCCGGTCATGGTTCTTTCCTTCGGACGGAGTAATGGCCCGCCCTGGCGCGACTTGTTGTAAATACACACATGCCCAGGTTATATTCTATAGCGGAAATCCTTACTGGAATACCCAATGCTATAGGTCTGGGCCAGGGAGCATTGGAGGAGTGGAGCATTGGAAACCATCGTAACGGATACCCCACGCACGGTCCATGGGAAAAGTTTTGGTGCGGCCTTTTCCTGAATTTCAAAACTCTTCCTTCAATTTGAGACCATTACTCCAACACTCCAGTACTCCATTCCTCCAACAATCCCATGATCTAAGGGCATACATCCGACCCCCCTCCAAGGGGCTCCAAGCAAAGCCACGTCCTCTGGGTGTCTATTCTTTGTTCAAGCAAGGCTTCGGGGCTGTCCGGTGTTATCCAGCACACTCTGCCAGAGGAGGCTCGCTGTGTCCACCTGCTTACGCTCCCTGACCGTGAGTAGGGTGGGCACATGGACAAAATGGCCATTCCATACCCCCACCACCATGCCTGTCCTGCCTGACATTGCCGCATGCACCGCATTCCCTGCCAGCTGGAAGCAGAGCACCGAGTCATCCGGGGTCGCCGGTGCACTGCGGATGATATAGGAGGGATCGAGGTACTTTACCGTTATGGGAATATCCTGGGTCCTAAAGGAACCCTCGATTGCCCTCTTCAGGAAAGGCCCGATATCCCCCAGCCTCTTGTTTCCCGACTCATCGAAACCCTCGGCAGGCACATGCTCCTGGCCCGCTCCCTCGGCAACCACGATCACCGCGTGAGCTTTCCTGATGATGCGCTCCTTGAGATAGGCGAAAACCCCCTCCAGGGAAAAGGGCGCTTCTGGTATAAGCACGAGGTTCACATCGCTTGAGGCGAGGGTTGCATAGGTAGCGATAAACCCCGATTCCCTGCCCATGAGCTTGACGATCGCCATCCCGTTCTCGACCCCCTTGGCCTCCATGTGAGCACCGGTGATGGGTGCCTGGCTCATGGCGACGGCCGTCTCAAACCCAAAGGTCCTTTCCGTGAAGCAGAGGTCATTATCGATCGTCTTGGGGATGCCGATCACGGAGATCGGGAGCCCTCGTTTCCGTATCTCCTCTCCAAGTGCCATGGCTCCCCTCTGGGTTCCATCCCCGCCGATGGTGAAGAGGATGTTGATCTTCATCGCCTCGAGAAAATCCACCATATGCGGCGGGCTCTGGGGGCCTCTCGATGTTCCGAGTATGGTTCCTCCGTCCTTGTGAATATCCTCAACCAGCTCAGGTGTGAGGATCATGGGTTTATGACGGTATGAGGCGATCAGGCCCTTGAACCCATAGCGCAGTCCGAATATCTCCCTGACCCCGTACCGATACCACAGGACCATGGTGATGGCCCTGATCACGTCATTGAGGCCGGGACAAATCCCGCCGCAGGTGACCATGGCGGCACGGGTCGCAGCCGGATCGAAGAAGAGCGTCTCCCTGGGGCCTGCCCTCTCCAAGTAGTCCGGCTCACCGCCTTTCTGCTTGATGCCCGAAAGCGTTGCATCAACGAGAATACCATCGGCATCATCGATGAAGACACCTGAATCAAGGGGGGAGGGAAAGGCTCCCTGACCTACCCTTTCAACCTTGAACTCGTTCACCGCCATATCCCCTCCTGAGAAAGAAACGTTAGAAAAAGCCAAAAGGTTTCTTTTTCAGCATATCCTCGGGAACTGCTCCCCGCTCAAAGGCTCGGGGAGCCTGTGATCCCCTGCTCGTTATTCAGGACCCAGCCGGAGAGATCATGAGAACGAGCCAGGTTATAGACAAAGGGACGAAATCCCACCCCTTGAACAATGCCCTCTATGTGCATGCATGCCCTGATTCTCTCCATTCCCTTTTGGGTATGCTTCGAGCTGATGGGATTAGCCTCCATCTTCGATCTCCATGCTCTCTATATCGAGCTCCCGTCCTTCCTTGATCTCCACATCCCCGCTCCCGCAGTGAGGGCAGATGATGAAGAAATCAGCAGGCATGCTCGCCGTACCGCAGGCGTTACATACAATGCGGAGGGCTATCCTCTCGATCACGAGCCGTGCCCCCTCGGCTATGGTACCCTCGCTGAGCACCTGGAAGGCGAACTCCAGGGCCTCGGGCACTACCCCGCTGAGCGTGCCGATCTTGAGGGTTACCGCCTTTACCCTCGCACCTTGGTAAGCACAAGCCTCCTGTGAGATGATCTCAAGGAGGCTTGTGGCAATCGAAAACTCATGCATGGTATCCATCGCTCCGAGCTTTGCGCCCTGAGCGCCTCCTCTGCGTGTGGTCAGAGGCGACGGCTCTGCCGGTCATAGTTTTTTTGAACGGAGTGATGGCCCTGCGACTTGTTAACGATACATAAATGCCGAGGTTATAGTTTATACCGGCAACCATTCTTAGTGCGCTCCATTTCTATAGGTCTGGGCCCCTGGCCGGGCAGGCAGGGAGTATTGGATGACTGGAGCAGTGGAAACCATCGTAGCTAATATTCTGTATAAAAGATCCACAGGAGACTGTGTTGGTTCGGCTTTTTCCTGGATTTCAAACCCTTCCTACAATCTCAGACCGTTACTCCATTACTCCATTACTCCGACAATCCCATGATCTGAGGGCACATGTTTGTCTCCTTTCCAGGGATCTCCACACAAAGCGACAGCCTCTGGGAGTGGATTCTTTACGTAAAGGGCATAAGGCAAAAAAGATATCCCCCTGTTCCCTGCAAAAAAAGACCTCTCCATGCTTTTGTACGCAAATATTTAAAAGCATAGCATGAATAGGTCCAGTCAAGCAATGCAGAGAAAGATAAAAAAACCACTCCCCCTCTTCGGGGAAGTGGTTTTCTGTGACCTACTCCCGTGACAGAAATATCAGGTCTATGGTTGATGCTATGAAGCCTTGTTTGCCGCCTTGGAAAATGGCCTCAGGTAGGCCCCCCAGTAACTCATGCCCACGAACACCCCGCCGCCGATGATATTTCCGATGGTCGCTGGAACCATGTTCTTCCACAGGAAACTGATCCAGTTGAGCGATGCCGGATCATAGGCAGCCGGTGCGGCAATCCCCGCCCAGTTGTGAAGAAATATCCCGGCGGGTATGAAGTACATGTTGGCAACCACGTGCTCAAAGCCGATCGCAACGAATGCCATGATAGGGAAGTAGATGGCGAAAATCTTGCCGATCGTCTGGCGAGCAGCCAGCGCCATCCACACGGCCAGACATACGAGCCAGTTGCAGCCTATGGCGCGGACCAGCACCTCTACGAAGCTAAGGTTTACCTTCAGGTACGCGATGCCCACCGCAGCAGCACCGAGAGCCCCGTTTCCTGTTTTCCACAGTCCTGAGAAGTACAGGATGAGCGCGAGCACGATGGATCCGACCAGATTGGCGATCCACACCACGGTCCACCTCACCGACATGGTGCTGAAGGTTATTTTCCCGGCCATGGCGCTGGAGAGCATGAGACTATTTCCTGTAAAGAGCTCGGCCCCTGCGATGACCACGAGCATCAGGCCTACGCTAAAGGCCGTGCCCGCGAGGAATTTCTGAAAGCCTATGCCCATCGTTTCGGCGAGGTCAAAGCTCACAGCGGTGGAAAGGAGCCCCCCAAAGCCGATGTACGCTCCGGCGAGTATGCCCAAGACAAACACGGTAACCCACGGGGAGGTGGTCTTGCCCACGCCCACGGTTGAGGCAACCGTTTCCGCTATCGTCTGGGGTGGTTTATCCTCCAAGGTAGCGGTCGGAAATTGCACTGACTGCATGATCTTCTCGAATCTGCCTAAGGCCTTTTTCTCTTCGGTCAGCTTTCTCCGAATTGCCCGCTGAACCGCCTCGGTGATCTCCTCAGGGGTGAACGGCTTTGGAACGTAGTCCATTGCGCCCCGCTTCATGGCCTCAGCTGCCCGGCCGACCGTTGGGTATCCGCTGATCATCACCACTGCGGAATCAGGCGTACGGCGGTCCAACTCCTCAATCACGTCCATGCCATCGAAGCCTGGCATCTTCCAGTCAACGAGGATCACCTCAAAAGACGAATCCCCTGCGAGTTTGAGTCCCTCGTTGGGACTGGCAGTGATCACCACATCGAACCCCTCACTCGTAAATATCCTGCGGCACGACTCCAGCACTATCTCTTCGTCGTCAATGATAAGCATCCTCTGTGTCATGATTTCACTCCCTTGCAATTCTAGGACTTAAGGATTCACCATAGAATATGGTTACCAGATTTCTGCGCTGAGCCTCTGCTCGAGCCATCGTTTCTGATCCGCTGTCAACTGACCGATCTGTCCCTCTATCCACTCGATGTCACCGGTAAGTATGGCCAGTTTCTCAGGACCGTTCAGATCATACTCCTCAAGCGCATCGGCCCCATGGTACAACAAATCGGCGATGAACTCGCTGTCGGATGAAGCTCGCTCGAGCACCTTGAGCATCTCTTTCTTGTGGATTACCTTTTGCTCTTCCGGCTCCTGTGAGGCTGCTATATCGAGCGCTGAGGCAACCGCCTTTAAGAGCTGATCCGGGGTAAACGGCTTCTCGAGGTAGTCCGCTGCGCCCATCTTCATTGCCTGAACAGATGATTCGATCGATGCATACCCGGTGATCATTATCACCGGGAGCGACGGCCTGGCGCGCTTCACATCCCTCAACACCCGCATGCCGCCGATATCGGGCATGCGAATATCGGTAAGCACGACGTCGTAGGTCTTCTTGATAGCCCGATCAATCCCCTCACGCCCGCTTAGGGTGACATCGACCTCGTAGTTCTCATCGGCGAGGATCTTGCTCACGCTGTCGAGCACAACCTGCTCGTCGTCAATGACGAGTGCCCTCTTCGTTTTCATGGTTTCCCTCCTTCCTGGGTTTCATTCGGCCTGTTTTTCGACCGGTAACCATATAAAAAACCTCGTGCCCTTTCCGACCTCGCTTTGAACCCGAATCGTGCCTCCATGTCTTTGTACAATCCCAAAGGAAACGGCGAGACCAAGTCCGGTGCCCTGACCCACGTCTTTTGTGGTGAAAAACGGATCGAACAGCTTGTCGAGATTCTCCGGCGGTATACCGCAACCGTTATCAGCTATGGTAATCTCCACACCCTTCTGGCCGGAGTCACTCGCGGATAATCCGGTAGCCGTATAGATGTTGATATTGTCGCCGGGTTCAGTTGCATCGAGGGCGTTGAAAATCATGTTGAGCAATACGCTCTGCATTTGATTCCTGTCCAGGGTAACCATGGGCAGGTTTTCCCCTGGATCAAACTTTAAGCCAACCCCTTTCACGAGCGCCTGATTTTCCATAATAGCGATGGTGGAGCGCACCAGCTTGTTGACATCGGTCGGCTCGCGGTCAAGCCTCGTCTGCCTGGAAAAATCAAGCAAACCCTTCACGATCTTTCTGACTCGCTCCGTGGACTCGACTATGGTCGTCAGATCGGAGCGGATGTCATCTGCCAGGTCTTTTCGCCGCAACAGCATGTGCGTAAACGCCAATACCCCCGTGAGTGGATTATTGATCTCGTGAGCCACACCTGCCGCAAGCCTTCCGACACTTGCCTGCTTCTCGGACTGGAGCAGCCGGTTCTCACTCTCTGCCCTTCTTTGCTTATCCCGCTCCTCAAGCGATACCACCATGTCCTTGAAGGTCTTCTGAAGGACGCCTATCTCATCCTTGGATATGGGGCCGATCTCAGGAGCGAGGTTGCCCTCGGAGACCTGTTGACTGGCCCGGATCAACCGGTGCACCGGGCTCATGATCTTGTTTGCCAGGAAGTATCCCAGCCCTATCGCCAGGGCCATGCCGGCCGCGACGAT
>Ga0307435_1001247_pt1 | contig 10704 bp, 10 predicted proteins | sample SalMarWE160470MG_FD_202164 | JGI IMG/M metagenome (GOLD analysis project Ga0307435, IMG submission 202164) | Salt marsh sediment microbial communities from the Plum Island Ecosystem LTER, Massachusetts, United States - WE1604-70 | ecosystem: Environmental > Aquatic > Marine > Intertidal zone >... | reverse complement strand
ATATGGAGATGGTGCAGCAGATATTATGCCAATCGCAAATCTTTATAAAACACAAGTAAGGAGACTTTCAGGGTATCTCGGTGTCCCGGATTTTATTATGGATAAGGAATCCTCGCCCGACCTCCTGTCAGGTATTACAGATGAAGTTGCACTCGGAATATCCTATGAAAAACTTGATTTAATCCTGCTGGGACTTGAGAGCAACATTCCTGATGTTATCATTCAAAAAGAAATAGGTTGCACTGAAGATACTATAGAATATGTAAAAAGGCTTATTTCTTTATCAAGCCATATGAGAAACCTCCCTGAAAAATGGCAAAAATAGTAAAAACAAGAAAGATAGGGCTTACCCTTGGTATAGGGGCAATCAGGGCAACTGAGTATAAGACTAAAACAATTCTGAATCTCATTTTGTTTAACAGGGGAAGCAGGGAATAATAAATGACTTACGATTCGATTATATATTGGTCCAGCAGAGCAGGTCTAACAATACGTATTTCCAGGCTATGAAACTATCCCAGATTATATTCGTTAATTTTATTGAATAAGGTTTTATAGGAGATATTAAGCAATCGGGCTGCTTTTGCTTTATTACCTTCAGTTTGCTTCAGTGCCTCCTTGATGATTCTAACCTCAGTTTCTCTCCTTGCCTTCTCCCCCATTTCTTTAAGGTCAATTTTACCTACTTTTTCTCCATAAACCTTAGATTCCCCGAAAATGATATGGTCTTCGGATATGATATTCTCATCAGTGAGTATAATAGCCCGGACTATAACATTTTCCAGTTCTCTTATATTACCCTTCCAGTGATGCTCTTTTAATTTGAACCTGGCTCTTTCTGTTACTCCTTTAATTTCTTTCCCAATGTTATCTGAATATATGCTTATGAAGTAATCTATAAGGGCTTCTATATCTTCCTTTCTCTCCCTTAGAGGGGGCAGGTGAACAGGAAAAACATTCAATCTGTAGTAGAGATCTTCCCTGTATTCGCCTTCGTCTACCATCTTCTTTAAATCTCTATTAGTAGCACAGATTATTCTAACATCTACATTTATAACTTCTCTTCCTCCCACCTCCTGGAAAGTTTTCTCTTCAATAACCCGAAGAACCTTTGATTGAAGAAGAAGTGGCATATCACCAATTTCATCAAGGAACAGCGTCCCTTTATCTGCTTGAGTGATTTTCCCCTTTCTCCTTTCTACTCCTGTTGCCGTTCCTTTCTCTATGCCAAACAATTCACTCTCCAGGAGGCTTTCCGGAATAGCAGCGGAATTTAAAACACTGAAAGGTCCATTCTTCCTTTTGCTCCAGCGATGAATTGCTCTTGCAAAGAGTTCTTTACCTGTCCCGCTTTCTCCAAGAATGAGTACCGTGGCATCAGTTGGAGCAACCTTGCGCGTGAGTTTTATTGCTTCTTTTATCCCCTGGGAATCGCCAACAATCTTTTTCTCTTTTAATTCATAGGTTCTTTCCTTTAGTACCGCTTTTATCTTTCCTATCAAAAGATCCGGGTCAAATGGCTTTTGAATAAAATCCCACGCACCCTTCTTTACAGTCAAAACAGCAGTCTCAATATCGCCATAAGCTGTGATTATAATCACTGGAAAATCCGGAGCATATTCTAAAATATTCGATAATAATTGTATACCATCCATTCCAGGAAGCTTCAAATCGAAGACTCCGAGTAAAAAGATATCCCGATTAAAGGCAGAGATAGCATCTTCAGCCATCCCAAAGGATTCAAATGCAAATCCTGCTTTCTTAAGATTTAACTCAAGCATCTTTCTGAAACTTTCGTTATCCTCCACTATGAGTATTTTATCCATTGGATTCTTCTGGCAACCTAATTATAATCTCTGTTCCTTCACCTGATTTACTCTTCACTTCAATATCACCATTATGAGCTTCTATGATTCTTTTAGTGAGCGCCATTCCAACCCCAACTCCTCCATCTTTCTTCGTAAAAAATAATTCAAATAGGGAATTTAAAGTCTCTTTATCCATACCCTTTCCTGTATCAATCACTCTAATAACTATGCTATCCTCCACAGATTCTACTATAATCCTGACTATCCCATCCCCCTTACAGGCATCTATACCGTTATCTACCAAATTGTAAAGTGCCTGCGACATAAGCTCCTCATCTAATGAAAGTGAGAGGCCTTCTATGATATCAATTTCAATTTTAACATTACTTTTATCCAATCTTTTCACCACTCCATTCGCGAGCCCTCGAACGCTGACCATTTTTTTGTTGAGTTTAAGCGGACCGGATAAAGAAAGCAGATGATTGGAAAAGCGATTAAGCTTTGAGGTTTCCTCTAATAAATACTTCTTAATCTCTTCATTCTCAATCAGTTTACTGAATCCAAGTATAGCACCTGTAGAATTTCTAATTTCGTGTAATATCTGGGTCACGTTTTCTCCTAACCTTGAGAGAAATAATCTCTGTTTGAACTCTTTTTCCCTCTGCTGAAGGTTCTTCAGTTTTTCGCTGTAGTCTTTTGCCATCTCCTTAATTGTTGCCATAGTAAACTCTATCTCTTTCTTGTCTCTTCCCGTAACTTCTTCAACTGCTTTAAATGGATAGGAAAAAACTCTGAAGAGATAAACACCAAAGCCAATAAACACAGAATATAACAAGAATCTTAATATAATTGATATACGAAAAAGCTTTCTAAAGGCCTTTAAATATTCTTCTGAAGTTGATATCAGAAGGTATCCATTTTTTATGGGGAATAATCCATATCTGTACCCCCAGAATTTGGGGGTATTGCTGAATTCCTCCGGCATAAGATCTGCTTCCATACTGGTTGAACGTATAAGATGACCTTTAGAATCAAAGAATTCAACCCATGCAAGAGAATATCGAATCAATAGCGGATAAACCTTCTCAAGACGTATATTATCCGATATTTTCCCAATTCCCTTTTCAATCTCCAGGGAAGCTTCTGACAACCTATAATCTATCTCTCCAAACAGTATCTTCCTTATACCCAATGAATGAACGGTAGTTGTTACATCAACACATACAAACAGGAGAAATAAAAGGAAAAAGCTAATCCTCAGCTCTCGCATCTATCTGAAGGCTATGTCCCTTTATCCCATGAACTTAGATATTTCTTTTGTTCCTCTGTTAGTTCATCGATTCCTATATTCATTGTCTCCAACTTAGTGCGAGCGACTTTTTGGTCTATTTCTTCTGGAAGTATATAGACCTTCTTTTCGAGTTTTCCTGCATTTTCTCTAATGTAGATAGCAGAATAAAACTGATCTGAGAAACTCATATCCATTACCATTGCAGGATGGCCTTCGGCACAAGAAAGATTCAAGAGTCTTCCTTTTCCAAGAAGATTGATTCGCCTTCCGTCACGAAGTCTAAACTGGGTCAAATTATCCCTTATTTCCTTTTGATCAATACTCAAATCTTCGAAATCTTCTAATTTTATCTCCACATTAAAATGACCAGCATTGCCAATTATAGCATTATTCTTCATCCTGGATATCTCTTCCTTTGTAATCACCCATTTGTCCCCGGTAACTGTCACAAATATGTCACCAATTGGCGCAGCTTCCCTTAGTGGCATAACCTGGAAACCATCCATTGCAGCTTCTAACGCTTTAACTGGATTTACCTCTGCTACAATCACCTTGGCTCCCATTCCTGAAGCTCTTTTTGCAACTCCTTTGCCACACCATCCATATCCGATTACAACAAAATAACTTCCTGCTATAAGGCAATTAGTGGCTCGTAGTATTCCATCGATTGCGGATTGCCCTGTTCCATAACGGTTATCAAAAAGATACTTTGTCATAGAGTCATTGACCGCAATAACCGGATACCCAAGGACTCCTTCTTTGGCCATCGCACGTAATCTAATAACCCCGGTGGTAGTCTCCTCTGTCCCTCCCATAACCTTATCTAATAGAGAGGGATACTCTTTATGAAGAGTTGAGACAAGGTCGGCACCATCATCCATTGTGATGTCGTGCCCGGATTCCAGAGCGTTCCTTATGTGGCTATAGTATCTGCCTTTGTCCACCCCCCTCACAGCAAATACAGGAATATCAAATTTTAAAACCAAAGCAGCAGCAACATCATCCTGGGTAGAAAGAGGATTGGAAGCCGAAAGTGCTACATTTGCACCTGCTTCCTTAAGTGTTATCATAAGATTTGCAGTTTCTGTGGTTACATGCAGGCAGGCAGCTATCGAGATTCCCTTTAGCGGTTTTTCCTTCTTGAATAGTTCTCGCAAACTACATAGTACGGGCATAAAACTTGCTGCCCATTCAATTCTTTGTGTTCCTCTATCTGACAGCCCCTTATCTTTTATATCATATTCCATTATTTTACCTCATCTTTTAGAGCTTTGCTCATATCTGTATCTTCCCACCTAAACCCTTTATTTTCCCTTCCAAAATGTCCATAGCAAGCAGTATCAAGATATTGGGGACGTCTGAGGTTAAGGTGTTCGATAATTTTTGCAGGTCGGAAATCAAATATGTTTCGGACCGCTTTCAATAGTTTATCATCCGAAATTACCCCTGTTCCAAAGGAATCTATATATATAGAGACCGGTTCTTCAACGCCTATCGCATAAGCTATCTGAATCTCCACTTTTTGGGCAAGACCGGCTGCAACAAGGTTCTTTGCAACATATCTTGCCATATAAGCTCCGGAACGATCCACTTTCGTTGGGTCCTTGCCAGAGAAACACCCTCCCCCATGTTTACCAATCCCACCATACGTGTCCACCATAATCTTCCTACCCGTTACCCCGGTATCTGCCTGTGGACCGCCAATAACAAAGCGCCCTGTAGGATTAACAAGATATTTAGTATTTGCATCTATAAGTTCATCTGGAATAGTAGGTTTTATAACCTCTTCTATTATGTATTCCTTTAGTTCTTCCCTCTCTACCTGGGGTTCATGTTGACTGGAAACAAGAACAGTATCCACTCTCATCGGAGTTCCATCAATATACTCTACACTCACCTGGGATTTCCCATCCGGGCGGAGAAAACTATTATCCTGGGATTTTCTTTTCAGGGATAGGTTTTCTGCCAATCGATGGGCAAGCATAATGGGCAGAGGCATCAACTCTTTAGTCTCATCCGTAGCATAACCAAACATCATACCCTGGTCCCCTGCTCCCCCTTTATCTACTCCAAGGGCAATGTCAGGGGATTGTTCCTGTATCATCGTCACAACACCGCAGGTTTTATCAGTGAAATGATATTCAGCTTTAGTATATCCTACATCCCGTAAGAGATCGCGAACAAGCTTTGGGACAGCAACGTAGATGGAGGTTCTTATCTCTCCAGAAACCATTACAATCCCCCTTGTTGCAAGTGTCTCAATTGCGGACCTCACATTCTCGGGATGAGGATCATTTGAAAGTAATTTATCAAGCACGGCATCAGATACCTGGTCACAAAATTTATCGGGATGTCCTTCGGTTACTGACTCACTGGTAATTATTCTCTTCACTCAACCTCCTTTCCAATGACTATAGAATCGGATGCCAGATGAAAAACGCCCTCCGAATTCTTTATTTCAACTCTATCTCCAATTATAGAATTATGAACCTTTGCATTTAAAGTAGTTACTCCAGAACCTATGATTGAATTATCAACACATGAGTTTTCGATTACAGAGTTCCCTCCAATCGAAACAAAAGGACCAATAATAGAATTCCTTATTACCGCGGAATTATGTATATAGCAGGGCTCTTTCACTGTTCCTTTCTTAAATTTGTCCCTTTGATGATTTAAAAGAAGCGCGGCATTTGTTTTTAGAAGAGTCTTTTTCGTCCCACAGTCGAACCAACCTTTAACAGAGAGTGGTTCCATAACGAGCTTTTCTTCTCTTATCAGCATCCGGAGCGCATCGGTTAGTTGATATTCACCCTTGGTCTTCATATCCATCTCTATGATTTGATTGAGGCATGAGAATAATCTTCCCCACCTTTTGATATAGTATAATCCAACCACAGCAAGGTTTGAAGTTGGATTATCAGGTTTTTCAACCATATCTATTACCCGTCCGTTTTTTATCTCTGCTATGCCAAATCTCTCCGGGTCTTCGACCTCCTTAACAGCAATAAAGTTCTTCGCTCCCTTATCTATTTCGGCCCAATCCACATCGAATATTGTATCTCCAAGATAGATCAAAACATCTTTTTCTAATGGTATTCCCTTCCCTGCAGTCCATATTGCATGTCCCAATCCCTTCATTTGTTTCTGGAATACCCATTTTACATTGAGTTCAGGATAATTTTCACCTACCCACTCCTGAATTTGCTCACCTCTATATCCAACTAATAGAACAATCCTGGAAACCGAAAGGGATGATATTGACTTAAATATCCATCCAAGAACGGTATCTCCCGCCACATTAAGGAGAGGTTTTGGGATTTCATGCGTGAGTGGTTTAAGCCGCGTCCCATACCCCGCAAGCGGAATTATAACCGTCACTCAGCGAGTCTCCTCTTCAATTCTTGAATCCTCTTGACGGGCAGGGGGTCTACTTTATATGCATTAGCAAGAAAAACAGAAAGATAATCTCCCTTTTGAATGAGAGAAAAATTCTTTGCAACATGAGAATTCCCATCCGCGTATACATTCATAATCTCTCCGGAGGATTCCGCGATAAGCTCAGAGGTTATCTCAATGCGCCTATTTATTCTTTCATTTCCATCCCTATCCCTTAAGACAAAGATAAAGATTCTTTTTAGTATTTCTTTAGGATTTGCCCATCCTACTATCTCATTATGATCCAGCTCTGAAAACACTGCCCAGTGAGCCAGCGATTTTGCATTCTCGTTTATCTGCGTGCTCCATCTTCTTGCTACTGCTCGGAAGTCATAGATAGAATATATGAAAGGCAATTTTTCCTTCACCTTTACGCTTACCTCCTCTGCCCAAGCTTTTGCAGTATCTTTATTCTCTTCTAGAATTTTGCATGTCTCATTAAGGTCCTCTTTTTTGATTTTTATTATTCGAGACTTTCTTAGGATTTCCAAAATAGGGAAGAAAAGATAAGCAATAGCGCCTCGAGGAGGATACCCCTTGGGAATTGAGATAAGTGGGATATTTTCTTTCCTTGCCCGGTCTTCCAGTATTCCATTGTTGCTAACGCAGAGTATATTGGTCATCCCTTTTGCTTGTTCAAACAGCTTGAGTGTTTCTTCGGTATTTCCGGAATAACTCACGACTATCAAAAGAGTTTTCTTGTCAACAAAACGGGGTAGATTATAATCCCTCACTACAGAAAAAGGAATAGTCGAATATCGATATGAAAGTGCCTGTAACAATTCTCCACCTATTGACGATCCCCCCATCCCTCCAATGCAAACTCTCTTTATATTTTTGAATACAATGTCAGAAGATGAACCAAGTTCAATAGCTTCTTTAACATCTTGAGATAAGTTATCTATAATCTCTATCATTTTTCGGCCTCCACCAAAATATCTTTAAGTGACGGGAATCTTTTCAGGAGTTCGTTTTTAAGGAATCTCCTCACCTCAATTGCCGATTCCTTTTTCTCTGCTTGCCCTAACAGTTCTTTGGCCTCCTTTAAACTCAAGCCCCGGATGACATTTTTTATCTGTGGAATAAACGAAGGAGGCACTGAGAATTCGTCAACCTCTAAACCTATCAATAGAGGTACTGCCACAAGATCCCCTGCTATCTCACCACATACTCCAACCCATTTATGGTTTTGGTGAGCTTTTTCTACTGTCATCTTCATCAGCTTAATAACGGAGGGGTCAAGATGGTCATAAAGTTGGAATACTCTTTTATTGCCCCTGTCAACTGCCAGGGTATATTGGGTAAGATCATTGGTGCCTATCGAAAAAAAGTCAACTACCCCTGCGAAGCGATCCGCAAGCAGACATATCGAGGGTATCTCCACCATTGCCCCAATCTCAATATTCTCATCGAAAGATTGCCCTTCTGTTCTTAACTCTTCCATTATTTCTCCCACAATTCTTCGCACCTTTATCATCTCTCCTACCGTTGAAACCATAGGGATCAACAAACGTATGTTGCCTTTTGCTGAGGCCCTGAGTATAGCCCTGAGTTGAGTCCTGAATATCCCCTCGTTTGAGAGAGCAAAACGTATACCCCTCCAGCCAAGAAAAGGATTTGCTTCCTCCTTTATTTCTGTTTTAAATATCTTATCTCCACCAAGGTCAAACGTTCTCACAATCACATAATCAGGGGAGCAGGTGTCTGCTACTTCGGAATAGAAACGATATTGCACCTCTTCATCAGGTATACTATCGGAAGTAAGATACAAGAATTCCGTTCTTAACAATCCTACACCTTTTGCGCCATATTTTTTTATATAACTGATTTCCATCGGTAACTCAATATTTGCAGCTATATCTATTGAATAACCATCAATAGTTGTTGCAGGGAGTTCCCTACCTTTAAAAAACTCATCTCTTATCCTCTTTGCCTCTTTTTCTTTCTGTTCAAACCTTCTTTTTGTTTTTTCGTTAGGATCAATTACAATAATACCGCTTATTCCATCAACGATTACTTCATCCCCTGACTTGATCTCATCCAATAATCCATTTACTCCTACAACAGCTGGAATATTTAATGCCTCAGCTATAATAGCAATATGAGAAGTTTTCCCTCCTAATTCAGTTATAATTCCATTGATTTTATCACTATTCTTCATTTGAACCGTCTCACTCGGAGATAAACGCTTTGCCACAACAATGTTGTTAGAACCTTTTAATCCCATTTTTACTTCTTCACTGACTTCTTCGTTATGGAGGTTACTTATCAGCCTATCCCCCACATCCTTAACATCAAAATAACGTTCACCTATGTAGCTGCTGGGTATATCTTTAAAATCACGTTCTAATGATTCTAAAAATTTGATTATAGCCCCCTCTGCAGATTCCCCATCACTCCTTATCCTCTTCTCTACATCCTCTAAGAATGACGGATCCTGCAAAAAGAGTATTTGAACATCTATTAATTTCGCTGGTTGCGAGCTTGGTAGTTTCTTAAGTTCCGATTTAAGCTCAACGAGTTGTTCCAGGGATTTCTTCCTGGTATTTTCGAATAAACTAATTTCTCCATCTATATTGCCTCCCCTCTTTAACCGTCTTAAAGTAGTATCTTTTGGCAAATATATGAAAGCCTTTCCTATTGTCAAATATGGAGATACAGGTATCCCCCTGATTATTTTATTCTTCATCAAATTTCCTTTTCTCTATTAATTCAACAATCGATTCAACAGCTTCTTTCTCATCTTCTCCTTCAGCCCTTATAATAATTTCACAACCTTTTTCTGAAGCAAGCATCAAAACTCCCATTATGCTCTTGGCATTTACTTTTATATCATCCTTTTCCAATTCCACCTTAGATTCAAAGTTTGATGCAAGTTTTACCAGCATTGAAGCAGGCCTTGCATGAATACCCAGGGAATTCATTATCTTTGCTTTTTTCTCATACATTTAACAGAGGTGCCCCAGAAGTATATTAACAGTCTCCCTTAAATCTTTTCTATGAACCACCATATCCACAAGACCGTGTTCAAGCATAAATTCCGATCGCTGGAATCCTTCCGGGAGCTCTTTCTTTATGGTCTGCTGTATAACTCGTGGACCTGCGAATCCAATCAACGCTCCTGGCTCGGCAATAATTACATCCCCAAGAGAAGCATATGATGCCAGAACCCCTGCAGTGGTAGGATGTGTTAAGATAGATATGAATGGGGCATTCAATTTATTAAGTGCAGTTGCAGTCTTTGCCATTTGCATCAAAGAAAGTATCCCCTCATGCATCCTTGCTCCCCCTGTAGCACTGACTATTACCAGTGGCAGTTCCAGTCCACTTGCCCGTTGTATTGCCCTCTTGACCTTTTCTCCAACCACTGAACCCATAGAGCCACCTATGAAATTAAAGTCCATTATGCATATCTCAATATCCCTTCCCTCTATTTTACCCTGGCCACAGATAATAGCATCATTCAGTGAAGTCTTTTTCTGTGCCTTCTTTACTTTTTCAGGGTAACCCCTAAACCTTAGAGGATCAGACGGAGCTAAATTCTCATCCTCCGCTTTAAATGATTCCTCATCAAGCAGAAGCGATTCATATATGGATGAATCTATCCTGAAGTGATAGTTGCATTTAGGACAGACCATCAAATTCTTCATTATTTCTTTTTTGTAAAGGATTTCCCCACAACCATCGCATTTTATCCAGAACCCATCTGGGATCTCCTTCCTCTTGCTTTCTTTTTCTATTCTCTTCCTTCTCTCAAACCATTTCATTCCTTTGCTCCAAAGTTAAAAAAGCACATTATGCCGAAGGTCGGACTCGAACCGACACGGAGAAAACTCTCCATCGGATTTTAAGTCCGATGCGTCTACCAATTCCGCCACTCCGGCACTTTTCTATACTTAATTTTATCCCATAAGAAGAATATGTCAAGACCTCCCTTTACATTCCCCAGGCCCACCACCCGCAAAATGAAACCGCAGATACACGCAGATGAACGCGGATAGATACTAATAAAAGACACATACCACCAAGGACTATGCCACGGCAAACTCACGGTTAATTTTCAATAAAGGTGATATGTGATAGAAGTCAAGCGAGAAGACAAACAGGTGATATGTGTTATCCACCCCACCCCCCTAATTTAAACGCAGACAAACATGGGTAAACAAGCTC
>Ga0307435_1001246_pt1 | contig 10713 bp, 8 predicted proteins | sample SalMarWE160470MG_FD_202164 | JGI IMG/M metagenome (GOLD analysis project Ga0307435, IMG submission 202164) | Salt marsh sediment microbial communities from the Plum Island Ecosystem LTER, Massachusetts, United States - WE1604-70 | ecosystem: Environmental > Aquatic > Marine > Intertidal zone >... | reverse complement strand
ACAGCCTTTTCTTTTCCAGGGGCAACGGTCTTCTCAACTGATTCAGTCAATACGCGTGAGGAATCTTTATTAAGAAAATAATATCCCAGTCCGATTGAAACAGCCAGCAATATTCCGGCAGCAACCCGGCTCATAAAAATCAGCAGCTTTCTTTTCTTGTTATGGCCGAGTTTGTCTGCAATATTATTCCATACTTCGGGGCCCGGAGTATCTTCAAAATTCTCTAACTTCTCCTTAAAATAACTGTCAATATGTTCAATTTTTTCTTTCATAAATTCAATTTATTTGAATCAATGTTTTATAGAACTTATTTATTTTTTCCTGCAATATTGCTCTTGCTCTTGATAAATTTGACTTGGAAGTCCCTTCAGATATTCCAAGCATACCACTTATTTCTTTATGTGAATATCCTTCTATGGCATACAGGTTAAATACCGCTCTATACCTGGGGGAGAGCTCCTGAACAAACTTCAGTAATTCCTTTGCTGATATATCGGCTATAATATCATTTCCTGCTTTCCTGTCCACTTCTTTAATGTTATCATTTATATCAATCATCTGGTATTTTATTCTGAATCTTTCCAGGGCGGTATTTACCATTATTTTTCTGATCCATCCCTCAAAAGAACCTTTAAACTTAAACTGACCGACCTTTTCATAAACTTTTAAAAAGCCATCCTGCAAAATATCCTGGGCGTCATCATAATCTTTTGCATATCTCAGACATATTCCGAACATTTTTGTTTTAAACAGTTCGTACAACTCCTTTTGCGCCCCGGGATCGCCTTCCTGGCAGCCATATATAATGCTATTTAACTTATCAACCAACCTTAATGAAAAAGTTTTATATGAGACTACGACATTCTAATAAATAAATACTTAAATTTATCCTGTAACAGGCGACAACTGATAGATGCATAATATGTTAAATGGTTGCGTCTGTTTAACCTGAATATTTATTTACTTGATGCAGCAACCATTTGATGCACTATTTCATCATGTAATAAATTATTTCATCATGTGATAAATATTATAAGTCTATAATTTTAAATTAAAATGAAAAAAATTATTAAAATATTAGTATCGCTCGCTGCAATATTATCCGTTGTTGCCTGTGAAAAGGATAACGACAATGTTACCGACAATAAAATACATATAGACAAAAGTACGGAAGAATTAATTAAATCCGATAATGAATTCGGGATTGATTTATTCAAAAAGATACTTGACTACCGGGATTCTGACAGTAACATAATCATTTCTCCGATAAGTGCGGCCCTGGCCCTGGCGATGACATACAATGGTGCCGACGGTGCCACGAAAACAGCGATGGAAGTTTCACTCAGGAAGGAAGGTTTTACTGATGAAGAAATAAATAAGATGTACCACGATCTGATTGGCGCTCTCGTATCCGTCGATCCCCATGTCACGCTGGATATTGCTAATTCTATATGGTACAGGAATACTTTCTATGTTGAACAGGATTTTATAAATACTAACCAGGATTTTTATGATGCTGAGGTGAGGGCCCTTGATTTTGGCGATCCTTCTGCAAGGGATATAATTAATAACTGGGTTGAAGAGAAGACCAATGATAAGATAAAAGATATTATTAAACAGGTTTCTCCCAGTACGGTTATGTTTCTTATCAATGCCATTTATTTTAACGGTACGTGGACGTATGAGTTTGATAAGGATTACACGGCGGATAATGATTTTTACCTGTCGGGGGGCAGCATTATACAGGTCCCTACAATGCATGTCACTGGAAACTTAAGATACGCTGAAAATAATATATTCTCTGCTGTTGAGCTTTTTTATGGGGGTGGCAGTTACAGTATGGTAATACTCCTTCCGAATTATGGTAAGACAGTTGATGATATTGTTAGTGAGCTGGCGAGTGATAAATGGGCTGACTGGACCGGCAGTTTTGCTGAAGAGGAAGTGTCAGTAAGTCTTCCGAAGTTTAAGTTTGAATTCGGCGATTCTTTGAACAAACCTCTGACTGACATGGGCATGGGAGTGGCGTTTGATCCGGGGGAAGCTGATTTCTCAAAAATAAATCCCGATGAACAGATATTTATTTCAATGGTTAAGCAACAGGCTTATATTGACGTAAATGAGGAGGGGACCGAAGCTGCTGCAGCCACTGTTGTGGAGATGGAGCTAACGGCCATGCCTGATGGCATTCAATATTTTACAGTTAACAGGCCGTTCCTTTTTGTGATAAAAGAAAAAGATACAAATTCCATTATATTTATTGGCAGGGTAATGAAGCCCCGGTATAAACCGGACTAATAAGTTAACATATTAATTTAACCTCCCTGGGGCACTTTTATTTTATCTTCAGTTGTGAGTCCGGATACCACTTCAATATTTATACCGTCGGAAAGTCCTGTTTTAATATACCGTTTTTCGAACTCCTGCGTTCCCTTTTCTACCTCAACGTATACCGAGTCTTCGCTATCACCTTCAAACTGAAGGAGGTTTTCACTGATGGCAAGGACGCTGTCACGTTTTCCCAGGACTATGCTGGCATTGGCACTGTAGCCGGCACGGATAAATAATGTGTCAATAAGCTGGACATCAGCTTTTATAGGGAAAAGTATTGTCCCGTTTTCTTCAAATCCTTTCGGTGATATATGCTCCAAAGTGGCATTAAATGTTATATTTTCTATAGCACCGACAGTTATCAGCAGCTGCATACCGAGTTTTATCTTTCCGACCTCCGATTCATCGAGGTTACCTTCGAAAATCAACTGGTTCATATTTGCAACCGATGCGATAGTAGTGCCGGGATTAAAGGCATTGGTATTAATTACGGTATTTCCTACCTCTACCGGGACATCAAGGACCATACCTTTTATTGTTGAACGTATCAGTGTATTTGTTGTTCCTGCACTTTTAGTTACGCCTTTTTTTATAATTTCCAGGTTGTTGTCAGCAGCTTCAAGCTCGGTCTTGGCATTATCGAAGGCTACGATATACTGCTGGAATTCGAGCTCCGGTATTATACCGTCGTCAAATAATTTCTTTTGCCTTTCGTATACTTTTTTGGCATCATCGAATTTTGTTTTTGCCTGTTTTAGCCGTGCCTCGGCACTGTTCAATTCCCTCATTTCGGGAATTACGCGTACCTTTGCAACAAGGTCTCCCTCCCTTACCATTTGTCCGGCTTCAACATATATTTCTTCGATTATCCCCGGCACCTGTGATTTTATTTCTATCTCTTTCCTGGGGACTATTGAACCTGTGGCAACGGTTTTCTTGATAATATTTGTTATTACCGGGGATTGTGTTTCATATATAACAGGGGCTTTTTTGTTTTTTCCTGCTAAAAATACAAACAAGCCTATTCCACTACCTGCAAGGATAACAATCAGCAATATTTTAAATACTTTTTTCATTTTAATTAATACTTTATTTACAATTTATATTTCAGAGCGTAATGCATCAATTGGTTTTATTTTTACAGCGCGTATGGCAGGAATTAATCCGGCCAGCGCCCCGGAAACTATTAATATAAGCAATGCCAGTGTGGCTACTTTAAAGTCAACCTCGGGATTTCTGAAGAAGAAGGATTCAACCTGCGCCTTACGCAGCATGAAGCTTACTGTTTCCACAATGCCGGCAGCCAGCAGTAAGCCAACATATCCGGCAATAGTTGTTAAAAATACGGATTCGAGCACTATCTGGCTGATAATCTTTATTGGCGTTGCCCCGATAGCTCTTTGTATTCCTATTTCCTTTGTTCTCTCCTTTACTATAACAAGCATAATATTGCTTATGCCTATTACACCGGCAATAAGGGTCAGGGTACCGACAAACCATGACAATAAGGAAATACCTGTAAACAGGTTACTGACATTTTTTATATTCTCTTCAACATTGGCAGAGCCGAATGCCAGGTTGTCATCAGGAGACACCTTATGGCGGCGGGCGAGGAATGTTTTCATTTTATTTTCAACCTGACTGACAGGTACTCCGCGCCTGGCCAGCACAGAGTAATATCCGACAACATTACCGAAATTGTATGTTTTCTGCAGAGTAGTAAAAGGCATAAAAATAATTTCGTTCTGGTAGTCGCCTCCCCTGTTGGGAGCTCTTTTTGAGCTGAATACGCCTATAACTTTAAAATATACGCCCTGGATCTTAAGGTATTCGCCTATAGGATCTTCATCGGGCTCAAATAATACGTCCCTTGCTTTCTTGCCAATGACTATTACTTTTCGTTTTTCTTTAAGGTCTTTCCTGTTGATAAAGCGTCCTTCATGCATTCTTATAGGGTCAATCTTAAAATATTCAGGTGTGTCTCCGACAATACGGAAAAAGTCGCTTCTCTTTTCACGTGATATTTCTACCCGTCCTCCTCTCGCATTAATTCGGGGAGCGAGGACTTCAATCTCCTTTATATTATCAAGCAGGGCCTGGGTATCTTCATTTGTAAAATTCCAGTACCGGTCCCTGGGGAATCCTTTGTATGGGACCGATGTACGTTCGGTCCATATAAAGAGGCTGTTTAAGGCAAAATCACCCATCCCGTAAAAGACTCCGTTATAGAGTCCTTTCCCTGCGCCCAGCATAACTACAAGCATAAAAATACCCCAGAACACGCCAAAAGCAGTCAGAAAAGTACGTATTTTATTTTTTCTGAGTGCATAAAGTATTTCCTGCCACCTGTCCCGATCAAACATAATGATTTTTATTTCAGTTAATATTATTCATCCCTGAGGGCAACTATCGGCTTAATCCTGGCTGCCCGCCGTGACGGGTAAAATCCGGCCAGTAATCCTGCAATGATAAGCACTATCGTCGCTGCAACAGCAATCCTTATATCTGCCTCGGGATTATAAAAGAAATCGTTCTCCGGAATATATCTCCTGATCAGTTCCAGCAGTCCGGTCCCCAACAATAATCCGACAAAACCTGCCAGGGACGTAATAAAAACAGATTCCTGCAATATCATGCCTATTATAGAGCCGGGCCTGGCACCTATAGCTTTTCTGATTCCAATTTCCTTGGTACGTTCTTTTACAACAATTGTCATTATGTTGCTTACACCTACAATTCCGGCAATAATGGTCATGATACCAATTACCCATACAAAAAATCTTATCGAAAAGAACAAATTCAGGAACATATTCATATCTTCAAGCGAGTTTCCTATGCCCACAGCGCTCTCATCCTTAGGGTCGAAGTGGTGTATTTTACTTATCTCGGTTCTTATTTTTTCTTCAATACGCTTTGATTCTTTCAGTGAAGAACTAACCGGCACTGTGAGGGACAGCATAGTTATATCATTACTCCCCCCGTACAATAATTGTGCTGTGGTTACCGGTAAATAAACACACCTGTTATTGTCCCAGTCGTCAATATCTTCGAAGACACCTACTACCTGGACTGAAAAACCGTTTACAATAATATATTTACCTATGGCATGGTTAGTTTTGAATAACTCCTTTTTTACATCAGTTGATATAATGGCCACCTTTCTTTTTTTAGCAATATCGATATTATTAATAAACCGGCCTTCCTTCATTATAATGTTCTCGATGGGCAGGTAGTCAGGGAATACCGTTCTGATCTCAAAGTTTACCGATTTGTCCTTGTAAGCGACATAGTTATTTCCCTGCATATGGTAGCGCGAGGAAATTAATTCAACCTCTTTAATATTTTGTTTTACCCTTTCATAGTCTTCGTTTGTCAGCTGGATATACCTGCCTGCCTTTAAACCCTTGTAAGGCATAGTCGTTTGCCTGCCAAATATCCACATACTGTTAATCATTGAACTTTTAAAACCTTTTCTCATAGCATTTTCAAGTCCGTTTCCCGAGCCCAGCAGGATGATTAACATAAAAATTCCCCAGGCAACGCTGAAGGCTGTTAAGAAAGTACGCAGTTTATTTTTCTGCAAAGTGCTGAATATTTCCTGCCACTTGTCTATATCGAACATAGTGTGTTTTAATTAATACCTGTTTATTTTGCGATAATACCGTCATGCAATTTGATGATCCTGTCGGTCATGTGTGAAATATCCCTTTCGTGTGTGACTATCAAAATAGTTATACCCTGTTTGTTTATTTCTCTCAAAATTTTCATTACTTCAAACGAAGTTTCGCTATCAAGTGCCCCTGTTGGCTCGTCAGCGAGTATTACTTTGGGATTAGAGATCATGGCGCGCGCAATTGCCACCCTTTGTTTCTCGCCTCCCGATAATTCGTTAGGTGAATGCTCGGCCCATTGCTTCAGTCCCAGCCTGTCAAGGAATTCCAGGGCCAGCTTGTTTCGTTTTTTACGGCTTACTTTCTGGTAATAGAGCGGCAGGGCAACATTCTCCATAGCGTTTTTAAAAGGGATAAGGTTAAATGACTGGAAAACAAAGCCAATCATCTGATTCCTGAAATAGGCCGCTTTTTTTTCATTCATGTTCATGATGTGCGTGCCATCAAGCCAGTAGCCACCTTCATCGTAATTATCGAGGATCCCGATAATATTCAGGAGTGTGGATTTGCCGGAGCCTGAAGATCCCATTATTGACACAAATTCTCCTTTCTCTATGTTGAGATTAATGCCTTTAAGCACGTGAAGCGGACTCCCGTTGTAGTAAGTCTTGTGAATATTATTAAGTTTAATCATGACAAAAAAGTTCTCCTTTACAAACTTCAAACACACACCAATTATTGTGCCAGAACCGGCAGAATGCTAAAATTTAATTTATTATTGAAAAGTATTTATTAGTATTAGACGCATAATGTATAAAAGTGTTACAATAGTGTACGAAATCGGATAATAGGGACAGCGCCCATATTTTTTCCACTCGCATTCAATATAGGGACAGCCCACTGAGGGTCTTTCCCTATATTGCCCCTGTCAAAAATATGGGCGCTGTCCCTATATTAAACTTTTGAGTCTTTCTTCCAGGGCTTTAATTTTGTTCTCGGCATCTCTCTTCTTTTTCTGTTCCATTTCTATAACTTTCGGCGGGGCATTATCCATAAACTTCTTGTTGCCAAGCTTCTTCAATACTGATGACAGGAAGCTCCTTGTATATTCGAGGTCTTTTTTAAGTTTCTGTATTTCTTCGCCGTGATCTGCAAGGTCACCCAGGGACAGGTAATACTCGCCATATTTGGTAATAAAACTTACAGTGCCTTCGATCTTTTTATTTATGAAGTTTATTTCCGACAGGTTCCCCAGCTTTTTAAGAACGGGAATAAAATTCTTTTTATATTCAGTGGTCCTGATGGCCAGGCTTAACTTCTCTTTGTTCGGTATTTGCCTGGCGGTACGCGTATTTCTTATAAAGGTCACTACCTCCCTGGTATTTTCGAACAGGAGCAGTGTTTCCTTATTATAAGGTTTCGGGTGGGGCATATCGGCAACCATTATACTTTCATTCTTCCTGCGTTCCTCTATAAGGTGCCATATTTCTTCGGTGATGAAGGGCATAAAAGGATGAAGCATCCTTAGCAGGTTGTCAAAAAAATCTATTGTTGCGCTGTATGTTTCTTCATCAACCGGCTTTTTATATGAGGGTTTTACAGTTTCAAGGTACCATGAGCAGAAATCATCCCAGAACAGCCTGTAGACGTTCATCAGCGATTCGGAGATCCTGTACTGCTTAAAGTTGGAATCTATGGCGGCAACAGACTGGCTGAGACATTCATTGAACCATGCTATTGCTGCCTTTGAATGGTCGGGCTGTTCGGCTGCTTTATCTACCTGCCATGATTTGACAAGGCGGAAGGCATTCCATATTTTATTGGCAAAATTACGGCCCTGCTCAGGGAGGTTCTCTTCAAAAAGCAGGTCATTACCGGCAGGACTGCACAGTAGCATGCCCACCCTCACTCCGTCGGCCCCGTATTTTTCAATGAGCTTAAGCGGCTCAGGCGAGTTACCCAGCGATTTAGACATCTTCTGCCTCTTTATGTCACGCACTATTCCGGTAAGGTATACATTCCTGAATGGCATGTCACCCATATATTCGTAACCTGCAATTATCATGCGGGCTACCCAGAAGAACAATATCTCCGGTGCTGTTACAAGGTCGTTTGTAGGGTAATAATATTGTATATCCCTGTTCCGGGGATCGCGAATTCCGTCGAACACTGATATTGGCCACAGCCATGAGGAGAACCACGTGTCGAGAACATCCTCGTCCTGCTTTAAGTCGGAGATTTTAAGGCGGGGATTATTTGATTTTTCACGGGCCAGTTTCAGGGCTTCTTCGGCTGTTCCGGCAACAACGAAATCATTGCTGCCGGGCAGATACCAGGCAGGGATGCGATGGCCCCACCAAAGCTGTCTCGAAATGCACCAGTCCCTGACATTTTCCATCCAGTGCCGGTATACATTCTTAAATTTTGGGGGCACAAGCTTTATATTACCATTCAGCACATTCTCAAGAGCCGGCTTTGCAAGCTCCTTCATCATGAGAAACCACTGCATTGAAAGCCTGGGTTCTATGATAGCATCGGTCCTTTCAGAAAATCCGACATTATTAACATAATCTTCAACTTTAACCAGCAGTCCCTCCTCCCTGAGTTTCTTTACAACAAGCTCCCTTGCCTGAAACCTGCCGGTACCGACAAAAACAAGGGCATTTTCGCCAAGCGTCCCGTCATCATTAAAAATGTCAATGGATTCCAGGTTGTGCCTGATTCCTATCTCATAGTCATTAATATCATGAGCAGGAGTAATTTTAAGGCAACCAGTACCGAACTCCATGTCGACATAGTCATCTTCAATGACGGGCACCAGCCTGTTTACCAGCGGTATATATACTTTCTTACCCTTTAAATACTTATAACGCTTATCACCGGGATTAACGCATACGGCAGTATCCCCAAGGATGGTTTCGGGCCTGGTTGTAGCAATTGTAATGTGCTTATCATTGCCTTCTATTTTGTAGTTTACATAATATAATTTTGATTTTAACTCTTTATAGATCACTTCTTCATCTGATACCGCAGTTTTTGCCTGCGGGTCCCAGTTGACCATCCTCACACCGCGGTAAATTTTGCCCTTATTATATAAGTCGACAAAAACATGAATTACACTCTCCGACAAAACATCGTCCATGGTAAACCTTGTCCGGTCCCAGTCGCATGCAGCCCCCAGTTTTTTCAGCTGTTCCAGTATGATTCCTCCGTGCTTGTTTTTCCAGTCCCATGCATACTTCAGGAATGATTCCCTTGTAAGGTCTTTTTTTTCTATACCCTCACTTTTTAGTTTGGCTACCACCCTGGCTTCAGTTGCTATGGATGCATGATCGGTCCCCGGTACCCACAGGGCATTTTTACCCAGCATTTTAGCCCTTCTTATGAGTATATCCTGTATTGTGTTATTTAACATGTGCCCCATATGCAATACACCGGTTACATTGGGAGGGGGGATAACAATAGTATAAGGTTCCCTGTCATCAGGTTCCGACCTGAACAGGCCGTTTTTCAACCAGAAGCTGTACCACTTATCTTCTACCTCTGCCGGATTGTACTTGCTTGGAATATTTATCATGACTTTTTAGTGCAATTAAACCCTTGTTGTTTGTGAATATAGCTGCGTAAATTAATTAAAAAATAAGCATAAATAAAACTTATTAAATATTAATTGTACACAATTCAATGTTTCAATAATCAGTTAATTTTCATTTTAAATATTTATTATGCACCATTCATTGTTATAATATTTAGTTATTTTTCATTTTTGTTTTCTTTAATTACATTAATTTTACATTTTTGTAAATTTAAAATGTGAGTAATTATGAAAAAATCACTGGTATTATTGGTAATTGCTGTATTTACAATATCAATTAGCTGTTCACGGGGTTCAGAGCTTGATACTGCCAAGGTAGACAAAAAAGCTCCGTTTATAAAGTTTGAGTACCTTGAATACGATTATGGTGATATTATGCAGGGAGATGAGGGTACATGCGAATTTATATTTAAGAATACGGGTAAAAATCCTCTTGTGCTTAACAATGTAAGGCCTTCATGCGGATGTACGGTTCCCAAATGGTCAAAAGAACCGATCAAGAGCGGTGATAAATCGAGTATTAAAGTAAAATATAATACAGGAAGGGCGGGCAGCTTTTCAAAATCCATAATGGTTTATTCAAATGCTACCAATTCTCCTGTGGTTTTGAAGATAAAGGGTAATGTGCTTCCCAAAACGGGCGAGGCAGGTGGAGGGGGAAGTGTCAAGTAAATATACTTTATTCAAAGTCAGGATAAAGCAGATACTTTTTTCTTATTTTTTTAAAATATAAAAGTTCACCGGACCACGTATTCCTTATTTGCTCATCCGTGAGTCCGTCCATTATCTGTTTTTTCAGGATATCATTTCCGGCAAGATAATTAAAGTAGCTAGTAAAAAAGTTATTGGAGGCATTCATTTTATTGTAGGCATCAATGATATATGACAGGTTTATTTGTTTTTCTGCCCGGATGGTTTCTATATCCCTGTTCCTTAAATCAACGCCATAGCATTTTAAATTCCTGTGCAGCGGATTTTTTGCCCCTGCTGTTTTCCGGGGTATATAATAAAATTCCTTATCCTTATAGTCCGGATGCCCGTAAACCTCAAAGGAAAAATCCGTGCCCCTGCCTACATTCATTACCGTGCCTTCAAACAGGCAAAGCGAGGGATATAAATATACAGCCCTCATATTTTGTAAATTAGGTGACGGATTAACGGGTAGTTCGTAGTAAC
>Ga0307435_1001244_pt1 | contig 10720 bp, 5 predicted proteins | sample SalMarWE160470MG_FD_202164 | JGI IMG/M metagenome (GOLD analysis project Ga0307435, IMG submission 202164) | Salt marsh sediment microbial communities from the Plum Island Ecosystem LTER, Massachusetts, United States - WE1604-70 | ecosystem: Environmental > Aquatic > Marine > Intertidal zone >... | reverse complement strand
ACATATACGATGGTGAATCTGCAATTACCTTGAACTGTCCGTTGTAAAGACCATCGATTCTACAATGCTCGTAAATCTCTGCCGGCAGTAAATTCTTTAAAATATCTGACGCACGACAAAATAGCCCCTGCTGCGGCATTATTTTACTTACCATCATCAAAGCAAGAACATCACCGAGTCTTTCTGTTGTAACAGCTTGCCTCTCCGAGTGATAACCGTTTTCTAATATCTGCTCTTCTCTGTCACTCATAAACTGGATGCTATGCTAAAAGCGCATAATCTCCATATATAGAATCTTAAATTTTTTGGTTCCTTACTGGTTCTGCTGCTAATAAAACGTCTAACCCAAGCTTATCGGCATCAGAACATAAAGGAAATCTGCTCCGCTTTTTATAAGACCAGGTGTATCCGATTGACCAAGCTGCAACTCAAAATCATCTGTATGAATAACTCTCAGTGCATCAATCAGGAACTGTGGATTAAAACCAATATCAATTGGTTTACCATCATATTCGATGGGAATCGTAACCTGCGCAGCACCTGCTTCCGGTGCCCGGCTCGAAAACACAATATTATCTTTATTAATAGAGAGTTTGATACCTCTGGACTCTTCGCTTGTCAATAAGGCTGCCCTTCGAACAGCGCTCAATACCGCAGCGGTCGATAAAACCAGTTTATTACTATAGTCTGCTGGGATTATATCTTCATAGTTTGGGAATTTGCCCTCAACCAAAACCGAGCTTATGACTACATTTGCATACCTAAACATTATTTGATTATCAACTAATTTTACAGAGAGGTTTTCTTTATCTTTGGCGCTTAGTTTTGATAAAAGCCCCATTGTCTTGGCTGGAACTATTAACTTCTGTTTTGAAATATGCTCATTCGGAGGCGAAGAGAGACTGGCTCTGGATCTTGCCAACCTCCTGCCGTCTGTTGAAACTAAAAGTAATTTCTTCCCCTTAAATTCCCAAAATACGCCATTAATAGCATACCGGCTTGTTTCCTTAGCTGTAGCAAACAGACACTGTTCAACGCCAGATTGTAGATTCTCCAGAGGCATTGTTAAGTCAGCTTCGCCTTCAAACTTCGGTACCACCGGATAATGCTCAGGTTCCTGACCATATATAGTAAAATGGCTGTCTGAGCCTATTATTTCACATGTACCTTCCTTAGCCTTTACCATCAGTACGCTTTCGCTGCTTTCACGCACAATGCCAGCCATTCTGTCTGCCTGCACAACAATTTCGCCGCTTTCTTCAATCTGCAACTCAGACAAATAATAACTAATCCCGGTCTCTAAATCCGTAGCAGATAAACAGACATCTTTATCACTTGTAGCGATATGAACACACCGCAGGATTGGTTTTGGTGTTCTTGCAGGCACCACAGAGGTAAGCAGACCTAAAGCCTCAGCAAGGGCATCTTTATTAAAACTTACTTTCATTAAGAGCCTCCCTTAAAATAAAAATATTGTGCAGATAAAATACACTAATAAATGAAAAGTATCCAGCAAAAAAGTTAAGATAGCAATTTTTTCAAAAAAGCAACTCTTGTTATTAAATACGACTGAATACTCAACCGCAAGTATAGGATTTATACTTAATAAGACTTATTAATATTTATTAATGAATTTAAAACAGTATTAGGAGTATTATAGATAGTGAAATTGTTAGTTTTACATAAACGATTTTGCCAAGGTTATGTGTAGAAAGAAAATAGGTAAGAAAAAGAGCAATTTTCTCCTGTAGAGGAGTTGTGGGTTTATCTGTTGGTTTCTTGACAAAGCTAACAACAAAGATTATTTAATTTCGTTTATCATGTGATTTGCTGTAAGGAAGATTACGTATTTTAACAGCTTATTAACAGTGGGGATATTATTGTAAGATGGAGTAATAATGAACTTCAGCAATAAAGAAAAAACACTTGTTTCTGGGAACGATTTGTTCGTAGGTTTCGACCTTGGAAGCAGTTGTGTGCATTATGTGGTTATCAATGCAAAAAAAGAGGTCGCTTATTGCCCGAAGCCTATAATGCATTTTGCAAATCCGGTTGCTGCTGTAAAAGAGGCATGGAGAGATATAACACAGAGATTAGTCAATAGCAGTATTAAAAATGTCTCTTTTACAGGTAGTGGTGCCGTATGCTTTTTAAAAGTTTTTAGAAACATCACCTATGTTTACGATAGCGTTTCAATACCCGGAGGAGTGGAGATTATAGCGCCTGAGGCAGAATATATATTTCATATTGGTGCTAAGGATTCTTACTTTTTCAACATAAAAAAGGTAAACAGCAAACGGATAATTCTGGAGTGGCGGACTGGAAGTAAATGCGGAGGTGGCTCAGGAACATTGATAGAAAAACAGTGTAGAAGAGTATTCCAGGGAGAGATACCTGAGCCAAATTTGCAGGATATCAGTATTGTAAAGGGAGAAAGTGAAAGCGAAGCGGCTGTCAACGCCAACATGCAAAAGCTGCAAACAAGGCTTGAGCAGATGTTGCAAATGGCCGAGAAAGAAGCAGTTAGATCTGAAGAACCAAGCGAATTTCTGGCACGTTGCGGCGTGGTTATCCAGTCAGATTTAATCCATAAACAAAACGAAGGAGCAAAAAGAGAAGATAATTTAGCCGGCCTTTTCAGGACTATCACGCGAAACTATAAGATAGATGTCATGGGAGCAAGGGAATTTGATAGGTCCTATAAAAGCAAGGTTGCCATTGTTACTGGGGGCGTTTTTACCAATGATTTAGTCCGCAGGAATTTGGAGAAACTACTCTGTATTCCTTTAATAAGGCCTGAACATCATCACAGCATAGCTGCTATAGGCGCTGCTCTAAAAGGCATGGAGGAAGGTAATCAATTCACTCTTGATAAGGTACAGCTTGATGTTGTTACAAAGTACGGACGGGAAAAAAGACAGTTTGCACCAGCTCTTTATAAATACCTTAGTAAGGTGCATCAACAAAGCAGCAGCCTGGAGGAGTCAATTGAGCCAGGAACAGAGGTTGTATTGGGAATAGATGGTGGCAGCACTACCACTAAAGGAGCTCTTGTTGAGCTGAAGACAGGCAGGCTGCTCGATAAACTCTATATCAAAACTCATGGAAACCCGGGGCAATCCCTTAGACGCGTTATACAATACCTTAGCGGACATAAAGACAATGTCATAATAAGGGGTGTGGGCGCAACCGGTTCTGCAAGAAAACTTTATGAGAAGATGCTGATAAGCAAAAAGAAAGCAAAAGATTTAACAGAAAGAGGAGTGGAAATCGCCGACAGAATTACAGATGAAATCACCTGTCATGCCCTTGGTGTCAGGCACTACAATCCGAAGATAGATACGATTTTTGAAATCGGCGGCCAGGATATGAAGTTCACTACATTCGCAAAAGACAGCACGGTCAAGCAGGCTAAGATGAACTATAGCTGCCAGGCTGGCTCCGGCCAAACTCTTGAGAATATGGCAGATATTATAAACCTGAATGTAGAGAATTCTCTGCAGGAGGCAGCTCTTAAAGCCGAGAGAGTCCCGATTATTGACTCGACCTGCGGGGTCTTTATGGAGATGGATGAAAACAGGCTCATTGCCGAGGGCTTCAGCAAAGAGGAGATCGCCGCAGCCATAGTGCGTGGGACAGCCGCAAGTTATTATTATAAATTCGTAGGGGGCTCACAGCATGTCGGCAAAAAATGTTCTGCGCAGGGGGGACCTCCTTTGGGCATGGCCTTCCTTGCAGCTCTTGCCCAGGTGACAGACAAGGAGATTGATGCCTATCCTCACCGTGAAATGTTTGGGGCCTGGGGACAGGCACTTGATATTATTGAAAACATAAAACTCAACACGCAGCAAGGCAAACAGTGCGATACAGCCTTCAGAGGATGGTCTTTGGTTGATATGTCTTTTGAGAAGAAAAAGGTTTCCTGTAAGGAGCTGTTCAAAGAAAAGTCCTGCGGCATGAGGGACTGCCAGCTTGAAGTTTTTTCTATTGAGGACGATAAGATATATACGGGAGGATTCTGTCCGAGAGGCAACTCGGAAGTGTCCGGTAAACCAAAAACGAATTACGTTGATAAGTATCATAAGATATACGAAAAGCATTTCAAAAAGTACGGCTGTCTGCTGGAGGAGATCTCTTCCGTGAGGGCAGTCGATAAGAAGGCCAGAACAGTAGGAATCAAAAGGAGCACCGCGACTCTCAGTGAAAAGGGAATTTGGAGTGCAGCACTATTCAGAAAACTCGGTTTTTGTCCGGTGGTATCACCGAGGAGCGATAAGGATATAGCCAAGATAGGTGTCGATAATTCGAGAACGGAGTTTTGTATAGCCAGAAAGCTTGTAACTGGGCACGCAGCCTTGTTAACTGCCAATGTGGATGTTGAGTATTTATTTAATCCGAGCTTTATTGAGCACAGAAAACAGTCGCCGCCCGACTTGAAGTACTGCATATACACGGAATCCGAAGGCTATGTTTTAAATGATGTCCTCTCCCTTGATAAAAATAAGCAGATAAATCCCATTTTACATTTTGGAGATTTGGGGCTGCTTATTGGGCAGCTAAAAAAAGAATTTGAAAGGTTAGGATTTAGATTTTCAAAGAGGCAGATAAAAGAAGCTATCAGATACGCCGATGAGGCGGAAGAAAGTTTTAAAGAGGAGCTTTACCAAGAGGGTGACAAGTTCCTGCAAAGAATCGAACAAGCCGGGCAAAAAGCCTATGTAGGCATTGGAAGAGACTACGTTCTGCTCGATCCCGAAGCAAGCTCAAATTCGGGCGATATGTTATCTCATGTACGGGGACTTGATTATATACCGCAGATATTTTTAGAGCATAAATTCGAGAATATCTCCATTGATGGTTTCGTGGAAAATGAGTTCTGGGTAGAGAGCGTCAAGATACTCAAGGCTCACGTTTTTGTGGCCAATCATCCGTATTTGTATGCTATCAGGATGATGAATTTCGCCTGCGGCCCGGATAGCTTAAAAATTTATCAGGAGGAAAAGATTCAGCAATTGGCCAATAAGCCGCTGCTGACTTTACTAACGGATGCGCAGACAAATAACGCTCCTTTTGTAACGAGAACAGAAGCTCATGAAAGGGTCGTAAGCCAGAACAAGCCCCAACCGTTGAGGATTGAAGAGTTGAAAATACGTTCTTCCAAAAGCAGCGCTAACAGAACCTGGCTGATACCTTACATGGGCAATGCCAGTCACTTGGCGGTGGCGGGACTTAAACATTTCGGAATCGATGCAAAAGTGCTGCCTACCAATACGCCCAGGGGCAATGAAATAGCAAAGCAGCATATTTATACAGAGGTTTGTCATCCTCTTAAAGGCGTTGTAGGTGATGCACTTGGTTTTCTTAGCGAGGAAATTGAGAGAAATTCAAAATCCTACGTAGAGGATAATTATCTTGTTATGCTGCCTACCACCAGCGGCCCATGCAGATTTGGAAAGTACACGGAGATCGTGAGAGAATTTATTCAACAGAGGGGCTTGTCAAAAGTCCCGGTTTTAGGTCCATCTTCGGAAACTGATTATATTGACATTCCACTTCCGGATGGGTGCGGCTCGTCAGATAAAATTCGGATGCAGAAAATCTTGTTCAAGGCAATAAAAGCATCCGACCTGCTTGAGGATGCCTTTCTAAGATTTTACCCTTACGCTCAGGATAAAACATGTGCGGAGGATCTCAGACAGGAAAGGCTAAATGAGCTTGGAAAGGTGGTGGAAAAAGGTGCAGAAACGGCGAACCTCGTAAGGTGGGGCGAGGAAACAGTATCATTGTTCAAGAGGATAGATATGCGAAACAGCGAAAGGCTTCCTCTTGTTTTGTATATAGGCGAAATCTACATGAGACAGCATGATCCATATACGAACTACGTGATAAAACAATTAGAGGAATCAGGCCTGGAGGTAATAAGAGACCCGATTACTGACTGGCTGGCGTATGTAAATCAGATGAACCAAAGAAATTCGAGGCGCGATATTGGACTGGGGATTAAAAGCTTTGATCTTATAAGGACATTCAAACAATCGGCAAGATTAGCAAAAACTTTTATTAAGGGCCAATATATGTCTTACGTTGAAAACAAAATAGCTGAGCCATTCCATGAGGTGCTTGACGGCAGACATATTCTACCCAAGCCGATGGAGATAATTGAGACTCTGGAGGCGGAGCATGAATTTCATGGAAATATAGAAGGCGAGTCACCGCTTAGCACGGGGATTGCTTATTATTTTATGAACGAGCTAACCAAGCCAAAGGCTAATGTGTATATATCAGGCATATTTCATGTAGGGCCTTTCACCTGCATGCAGGAGGGAGTGGCAACGGCAAAAATCGAGGCGATGGCGAAAGAATTAAGAAAGAGAAAACCTGATTTGGTTTTCCCGATAATTCATGCATTCTTTGGTGAATCAGCCAGTGCAAATCTTGATTCGGAGATAGCTGTTTTTACTGAGCAATGTTATCAGAAAAGAGAGCTTTTAAGGCAAAAGAATGACTAAAAAGCAGTTAAGCCTTTATGATTCATGGCTTTAAGATTTAATAAATAGTTCAAAACTGGAGGGGATAACCTGTTAAATTATGAAGCTGTTATTAGTTGTCCAAAGGTTTTAATTCTTCACCTACGAGCTGCTCTTTCTGATTCGCCGAAAGATAGTCTTTGATGAAATCATCAAGGGTGTAATGGACGTTATTATAAACTTCGTCAAGGTTTTCCAGTCTGACAACGGTTCCTGATATTGCGTCCCAGGTTATAGCATACGTGCAGAGTAGTTTCTCGCTCCTTGGTAAAACCACTATTTGTAGAACGTAGGCTCTGCAGGTGGCGTAAACAACTCTGAGTGATTCAATTCTTTTCCATTCAACTTTTACTTGAAGTAATGCCGTATCTCGGTCTGTTTGGTATACATCATCGGGAAGCACCTTTATCCCATAAGATCGAAGTCGCATCTCGATATCTCTCTGTAATGCTTGCTCTGTCAGGTGGAATACCGGTGCCGGTGAGTTGAGAACCACCTTTAAGCAAAAACCTCGCAGGCCAGCCAAAGTGCCGCGTTCTGCACCGGTAAAAGTGAGAGGTTGTTTAAGTGCATTTCCGATTGAATCACGCGTTGCGGCATTGGACAATAAATTACTATCAGCTGGCTGTTTTTCAGTCTTAGTTATTCGTACATCACCGGCATTAGGTTCGTTAGGCTCTTCAGCTTGAACGGAGCATTTTGCTACGGTCCAAACACCAGCGGATAAAGCCAATATAACAAGTGTTACGCCTATGGTGGATTTCGCAGGTTTCATAATCGTACCCTTTCCTCGAACTTTTTTTGCATCCCGCCCGGCTACGGCTCGGCGCTTCCTGCTTCGGCGAAGTGCTTCGCAGAGACGAGCGGTTATAAGAAGAAATTTTAAGCAGGCTCCTCACGGATTATTAGTGTATATTTTTGTTGTCTGCAAAGCAAGTAAAATACATCAAAATCGGTTTGCTCTCTATTTTCTTGCAATGTTGTCGGAATAACTGTAAAAGGTGGTTTCATTCATGGTTTTTGGGTCGGTGCCCGAGTGGCTAAAGGGGACGGGCTGTAAACCCGTTGGCGTAAGCCTACGGTGGTTCGAATCCACCCCGGCCCATTATCGAAAAGCAAAGGTTAAAAATAAAAATTCAAAATTAAGGAGTGGCCTCCATATCTTGCTTCGCAAGAAGCAATGGGGGCAACGACATCCTTAATTTTTCTTTTTGCATTTTGATTTTTTATTTCTTGAGCAGGTCTTTCAGACCTTCTGTTAATCCCTTGCCGATATCTTCGGTGCCTTTTAAGACCTTTTCGCTTTTATTTTTTCCTTCCCCAAAGATGTCCTTGCCTAAATTCAAAGCCTGACCGAGCGTTGAGGTCATTGTGTTAATCATGTCCTTAGGCAGAATGTCAAGGCCCTGTTCGACTATACCACGGGCTATGGCTAAGATTATTTGTCCCGTCAGCGCTGCCAAATCGAGTTTTTTATCGCTGCCGAGGTTGGTCATTTTGATGACAGGTATTTTCAGCGTAACGACATCTGCTTTTCCCGGTAAAGGTAACATTTTTACATTAGCGGTAATATTGGTGATTTCGAGAGTATCGATAAGCAACTTCTTGCCGGAGGGTTCTTCTTGCTGAGGCATCCCTTTTATAAGGTCCTGAAGATTGTTGGATAATCCTTTTTGCTCGACGGTAAGATTTGCGCCATCAAGCTTGATTTCTTTTATTCTGACCGTGTCACTAAGAAGTGACATTGTCTTTATAACGACTTCGGCATCTTGGAGCTCAAGTAATTTTTGCTGCTGGTAACCGGGAGGATTATCAATGACGAGGTTCTTAAGAACTGCTTTGCCTGCAAATATCGAAAGGTCTGCACTATCAACTTTGACCTCAACATTCAGGGCTTTTGAGCCGGCTGACTCGACGGCACTTTTTAATGCTCTGTCGGCGAATAAAGCGACAGCTGCCACTAATATTATGGCTGCTATAACAATTACCGATAAAGCTATGTATATGACTTTCGATGTTTTTTTCATATCCTTATACTCCTAAAAATCTTTTATATTTTTGTTGTTATCGCAAACTAATCCAACATTTAAAAACTCACACCCAGACCAAAGATGTACTTCACATCGGTTTCACCGGAACCTGGGGCCGGTGTCGCATCATAGTCCAGTATCGCTTTGAAGTTCGCAAAGAACCGCTCAGTAAAATATGCACGAATCTCTGCTGTGGTTGACAGGTAGTAATCCGATAATTTTACGATACTTGGATAATAGGTCAAATCATTTAAAAATTTAATCTTTTTGTAGAGTTTCTTATCGAAGTTGTAGCCAAGCTGCATGGATATCTCGCTATTGCTGTCGCCGGTGTTATCGAATTTCTCATATAGAGAGGCCAAACCTGCCTCTGTTGAGAAATTCATGTCTTCCGACTCTATCCACTGATAGCCGGCCCCGCCGCCAAATACTATTCGTCTGTCAAGCTTGGCGATGCTGTCCTTTTCATATCGGTTGTCGAGGTATCCGTAAAGCTTCTTCGTGAAAAAGTAATCATATTTGGCTTTGGTCCGCCACCAGTCTTCGGTCTTGTTTGACTTGCCGGTATCTGGGTCTTCCTGCTCGCCTCGTGCATAATCGGCCTTGAGAACTATTCGATCTTTCTCTGTGCGTCTGTTGAGATTAAGGCTTGCGTTTCGCTGTTCTGTTTTTGTATTCCCGTGAGTAGAGGTAAGACCTGCAGAGATATTGCCTGTCCATTTCGGCTTTGGCTTGGCAGGCGGATTAATCGAAGAAACAACCGATAAGTCGAATTCCTGAGCTGGCAGTGTATCGTTTCCTTCTATCAAGAACCGATTAGGCCCGGCTTGTAAGACGTTTTGTTTTAGGATGGTTCCATCCTTCAGGTGGATTTCGACAGGCTCATCACTGCTGAATGTCTGAATTTTTGATACATCAACGGTTACTTCACCCACCACATCAGACTGGAATACTAATTTTTTATCGACGAGTCGAATTATTTTTCCGGTAAGACGATCACCATTGGTAAAGACAATCTCATCTGCTTTTGCCGTCAAGTCGAATACGGCTGAGTAGAGCAACAAAGCCGCGAAACTACATAAGATGTCACCATACTTCATCGTGGAAAATCCTTTCTTGTGCTATTGCATACAGATAGTTGTAACAAGGTTGTTGGTGCATTTACGTTAAACAGTCTGCGTCTGTTCGCGTGCTATTTTTGCACCGAGCGGATTTAGTCTCATTTCAATTTTTTCGTAGCCACGGTCGATGTGATATACCCTGCTGACAATAGTTGTCCCTTCGGCGGCTAAGCCGGCAAGCACCAACGCTGCTGATGCTCGCAGGTCCGAGGCCATCACCGGAGCAGCTATTAGTTTTTTTACGCCCGCTACGATAACAGCCGAGCCTTCTTTGCGCAGATCGGCTGCCATGCGATTCAGCTCTGCAACGTGCATAAATCTGTCGGGAAAAATCTTTTCTATTATAATGCTAATGCCTTCAGCAAGTGACAACAAAGCCATCAGCTGGGCCTGCAAGTCAGTCGGGAAGCCCGGATATGGCTGTGTGGTGATATCGGTGGGTTTAACGCTATTGCTGTGAGCAACAACGCAGCCGTTTTCTGCTGGCTCGACTGTTACACCAATATGTCTGAACCTGTCAACGACAGCCATCATATCATCGAGCCGACAGTTCGTAAGTGTGAGCTCACCTTTTGTAATAGCCGCGGCGACCATAAATGTCCCTGCCTCGATTCGGTCCGGAATTACTTCGTGTTTAAAGGGCTGTAACTGACTGACGCCCTCGATAACCAGCCGAGGTGAGCCGATACCGCTTATCTTAGCTCCCATTTTGTTGAGGCAGGTTGCCAGATCTGCTATTTCCGGCTCACAGGCGGCCGACTCGATTACGGTGCGTCCTTTCGCCAGCGTTGCTGCCATTAGCACGTTTGCTGTGCCGAGGACAGTTGAGCCAAACGGCCCACCGAGGAAGATGTTTTTACCTCTCAAGCCGTTTGGTGCTTCGGCGATGATATATCCGTTCTTAAGATGAATCTGTGCACCAAGCTCTTGCATGCCTCTTATGTGCAGGTTGACGGGTCTATCGCCGATTGCACAGCCACCGGGCATTGAGACCTCTGCTCTGCCGCAGCGGGCAAGCAATGGGCCGAGTATGCAGATGCTG
>Ga0307435_1001230_pt1 | contig 10796 bp, 10 predicted proteins | sample SalMarWE160470MG_FD_202164 | JGI IMG/M metagenome (GOLD analysis project Ga0307435, IMG submission 202164) | Salt marsh sediment microbial communities from the Plum Island Ecosystem LTER, Massachusetts, United States - WE1604-70 | ecosystem: Environmental > Aquatic > Marine > Intertidal zone >... | reverse complement strand
CGAGCAAAGCGAGTCGAAGTGCTGCCGGGCAGGGAATCGAACCCCGATTTTCAGGACCAAAACCTGACGTGCTACCGTTACACCACCCGGCAATCTAATGCTATAATATTGGGACTTATGGCAAAAAACAAGGCAAGACAGAAGATTTTCGTGGCTTTTACGGCAATTGTGACAATGGTGAGCCTCGCAGGGCTGACCGGAGTTTTCACGGGAACGCCCCAACCGCAGAACACAGGCGGAGACCAAACACAAAACCCCATACAACACAACATACCCTGCCTCACAAGCGAGGAATTTCATCTGCACTCGCACCTCACAATCCTCGCGGACGGCAACAAAATAAACGTCCCTAACGGAATCGGTGTTGAGAGCGGCTGCACACGCGAGATACACACTCACGACGAAGAGGGGATAATCCACGTAGAGTCAGACACTGATAAGGGCTATACCTTTACCGACTTCCTGAACGTGTGGGGGATACAGCTTGAACAGCCCGGATACATAGCTCGGCTCACCGTAAACGGCGAGTTTAACAATAATGATACCAACTTCAGGCTGGAAGACGGGCAGGAGATATTAATGGAATATATAACTCCTCCGTTTGAGGAAATAGACCCTGGCAGCGGGGAAGAAAATCCAGAAATTACTCCTTAAGATTCTCGATTATCGCAAGCTCCAAGGGAACCAGGGGGAACGGGCTGTAGCGCATTTCCGAATACGCACGAATTAGAGAGCGAATTATATTTATCGCCTTATCTTCGTCCGTTATAAGCTCGCCGTGTTTCTTCAGTCTTTTAACCTCGTCGGATGTAAGCTCACGCTCAAAAACTTTTTCAAGCCCGGGGTCAAACTTCAACGAAAGCACCCTACGTAGGTAGTGAATTAAATCTTTCGTGAGCTGAACAAGATTGAAACCGCCTTCGTTTATATCCGCAATATATTCAAGCGACGCCTCAAGGTCGTTGGACAGGATATATTCGGCAAGCGCGGCGGTTCGCACAAGCCCGACCTTCCCCAAAATCTGCTCTACGTTCTCAAGCGCCGTACCTTCGCCCATAGAAGCAACCTGGTCAAGAAGAGATTCCCCGTCGCGGAAACTGCCCTCGGCAGCAGTTGCGATAAGCTCCAACGCCGCATTGTCTATATTAAACTTTTCACTGCTCGCAATTTTAGTCAGCTTTTTCAAAATCAGCTGTGTAGGCACCCTGCGAAAATGAAACCTCTGTGTTCTTGAAATAATGGTAGAGGAAAGTTTTTCATACTCAGTGGTCGCCAATATGAATATCGCGTGCGCCGGCGGCTCCTCAAGAATCTTTAGAAGGGCGTCAGCAGCTTGCTTGGTAAGCTGATGTGCCTCGTCAATTATGAAAACTTTGTAGCCGTACGAGGTGGGGGAGAGCCGTATTCCTTCCTTAAGGCTCCTTATCTCATCAATTCCGCGGTTTGATGCCGCGTCTATTTCAATAACATCGAGCGCCCTGCCTTCATCTATCTCCTTGCAGGGACGGCACTTATTGCAGGGCTCTCCCTTCTTTTTAAAAGCCTCGTCGTTTGCACGCGTCTCACAGTTGGCGAGCTTAGCAACTATCCGTGCAGCAGTCGTTTTTCCGGTCCCCCTAGGGCCGTAAAACAGGTATGCATGGCTTATTTTGCCCGTTTTAGCCGCGTTTCCAAGGATCTCGACTACCAGCTCCTGTCCATTCAAATCCTTCAGTAAACGGGGCCTGTATTTCCTGTAAATTGCCAGTGACATCGCCTTTAATTATAGGGCACAATGGCGTAGAATGAAAAATATTCGTGATAGGCAACTGGAAGCTATTATCAGTAATTGTCCTGGCCTCTGCAGGACTTGTTTTTTTGTTAAGCAGCGGGAACGGCTTTAGCGTAGACGTTTCAAATCCCAATCCGGAAGGCCTTCTTAGCGTCCCTGAGTCTGAGAATCCAGACGGAAACGATGCCGTAACGGAACAAAACGGATACGACGACATAGAAAACCAGAGGCCTCTTCCAAACCCGCCAAGGGTAATTAAAGCCGTGTATGCGACAAGTTGGTCTGCCTCAAGTAACAGTAAGATGGACTACCTCATCGACCTCATCAAGTCCACGGAGCTAAACGCAATCGTAATTGACATCAAGGATTACTCGGGAAGTGTTACATATGACATACACAACGAGGATGTTGAGAAATACGGCGCCAAGGAAGTGCGCGTAAGGAGAATGAACGCTCTCATAAAAAGTCTTCACGACGAAGGGATATATGTAATAGCGCGGCAGACAATATTCCAGGACCCTATACTTGCCGAAGCCCGGCCGGAACTTGCCGTAAAAAACAACCGGACCGGAAAAACATGGACCGACAGAAAAGGGCTCTCATGGGTTGACCCCGCAAGCAGGGAGGTATGGGACTACAATATAGCGATAGCAAAGGACGCGTCGAGCAGGGGATTCGACGAGATTAACTTCGACTATATACGTTTCCCGTCCGACGGGAATCTGGATGCGATGTCTTTCCCCGTTTACAACATAGATACACAATTCAAGAAAGACATTATAAAGTTGTTCTTCGGGTATCTCCGCTCAAACACGGAGGGCATAACAATATCCGCGGACCTTTTCGGGCTTTCCACGATAAACAACGACGACCTCGGGATAGGGCAGGTGATTGAAGATGCCTATATGAACTTTGATTACGTCTCGCCGATGGCCTATCCGTCGCATTACGCACAGGGATTTAACGGATATGCAAACCCAGCGGCATATCCATATGAAGTAGTAAATTACTCAATGGAGAAGGCGCAGAACCGCCTTGACGCCCTTGCAAGCACAACGCAGTCCGACTCTCTCGCTGAACTCCGACCATGGCTGCAGGATTTCGACCTTGGTGCGGATTACACCGCGGCAATGGTAAGGAAACAGATACAGGCAACATATGACGCGGGTGTTGACTCTGGTTGGATGCTGTGGGACCCGAGGAATAACTACACGAAAGGAGCACTCAATACGGAATGACGGAATACAGGCTACAACTTGATACATTTCACGGCCCTCTCGAAAAACTTCTCCAACTTATAGAGGAGAAAGAACTTGAGATAACACAGTTAAATCTGGCGGAGGTTACTGACGATTTCATAAAATACCTAAACTCCCTTGAAAGCGTCAGCCCGAAGGTTTTAAGCGACTTCGTTGCAGTAGCCGCACGGCTGATACTTATAAAATCACGCGCAATCCTTCCCCAGCTTGAACTATCGGAAGACGAAGAGGAAGAAATAGAGGACCTTGAGCGCCGCCTCAAACTATACAAAGAATTCCGGGTAGCGGAGAAACACATAAAAGACCTGTGGCAGAAGAACGTGTCTTTCTCAAGAGAATATCTTGTAAGTTTCCCCGAAGGATTCTATCTGTCCCAGCCGGTAAAGCCCGGTGAGCTTGAAAAGATTATGAAGAGTATCCACGACGCGCTTATATCCCTTATGCCAGAGACTGAATCCGCGGAGATAAAGCTAATAACGCTTGAGGAAAAGATAGAAGAGCTGATACAGAGAGTAGACAAGGCGCTACGCACAAGTTTTAATGATATAGCAGATGGAAGAAACCAGTCAGAAATAATCGTTTTATTCCTGGCGCTGCTGCACCTCCTGAAAGACAGAGCAGTGGAGGTACACCAAGAGGGAATTTTCTCCGAAATTCAAATTTTCAGCACCAAAAATGGAACAGGAACTACCTAATATAGAAGGGCGGCTTGAGGCGGTACTATTCTTGTACGGCGAGCCCGTCAAAATAAAAAAGCTTGCGGAAACTCTCGGAATAAAAGAGAGCAGCGCGGAGGAACACCTTGAGATACTTCAAAACAGGCTTCAGGGTATAGACAGAGGGCTCATTCTAATACGCTCCGGAGACAGGGTACAGCTCGTAACAAAGCCGAGCCTGAAAGACATACTGTCGAAAGCCGTCCAGGACGACCTGGACACGGGGCTCACTCCGGCAAGCATGGAGACGCTTTCTATAATCGCCTACCTCGGCCCGTGCAGAAGGTCCCTCATAGACCATATAAGAGGGGTAAACTCAAGCTTTATATTAAGAAGCTTGATGGTGCGGGGCCTTATAGAAAGAAGCCAGGACCCGCAGAGACCAAACGCATTCATCTATCAGGTTACGTTTGATTTCCTGAAGCACATGGGGCTTGATTCACGGGAGTCCCTTCCGGACTACGAAAAATACAGGGACTTCGCCGCATTATTCACGGGAAGTGGCAGAGACGAGGAAAAAGAAGAGAAAGAACAAGAAGAAAATGAAGTTGGCGACTAAACTAACAATAGCTTTAGCAACAACGGCGGCCATAGTATTAACTCTTTTCGTGGTGGTGATAAACAGGCCAAGCGACAGCTCAATAGTCCAGGCACCGAGCGCACCAGAGGAAGAGAGCAGTGAAGCTCCGCCAGTTACAACTCCAATAGTGGAAAAAGTCAGCGTAAGCGCGGCAGCGGCATACACTATGGGAGAAGAAAAACTTTACAGCTTTCGACCCGACAAGCGCTGGCCGATAGCCTCAATAACAAAGCTTATGACGGCGCTTGTCGCTTATGAAAATTTTGAACTCAGTGAATCACTTACAATAACTAGGGATATGGTCGAGACGGAAGGGGCATCGGGAGGATTCAGTCCGGGAGAGAGGTTTACAATAGAAGACCTAATTGACGCCATGATAATAGTCTCAAGCAACGACGCGGCAAGAGCGCTTGCCATAAATTACGGCGAGGATGAATTTGTCGCCGAGATGAACAAAAAGGCGAAAGAAATAGGAATGACCAATACGTCATTTGTAGATTCAACGGGACTCTCGGTTCAAAACCTATCGAGCGCCGACGACCTGTATAAATTGGCAAAATATATTTGGGAGAACCAACCAGACATACTGAAAATCAGCCGCAGAAAGACAGATACTATCGTTGACATAAGAAGCGGGTCGGGGCGAAAATTAGATAATATAAATGTTTTTGCCGGCAGGAGTGATTTTCTTGGAGGCAAAACCGGAAGCATACCGGAGGCGGATGGAAATTTGTTATCGGTGTTTTACGTCCCAGAAAGGAAAACCGAGATTGTCATAGTCGTCCTCGGCACGGAAAATCGTTTTAAGGAAACTGAAGACATTTTAGCTAAAGTAAGCAAGTTATGATTATCTCGGAAGCAGTACGAGTTATCGCGGTAATGGTGATGGCATTCGTCTTCGCTCTTGCTTTCACGCCATTGCTTTTGGATTTCCTGAAGAAGCTGAATATCAGAAAGCAAATAAGAACTTCTGATACCGCTCCAATATTCTCGAGTCTCCATCAGGGAAAAGAGGGTACTCCGACAATGGGGGGAATAGTTGTATGGGGAACGGTGCTCGGACTCGCGCTTACACTGTGGATTCTCGACGTTCTTTTCGACGGCGGGTTCACATACTTCAATTTCGTGGACCGAGCCCAAACTTATCTTCCTCTTGCTGCGCTTACAATCGCAGCTCTTTTGGGACTTTTTGACGACGTAATAGGCGTACTCAAAATAGGCCCCAAGGGTGGGGGATTAACCGTTTCCAAGAAAATACTAATCTACCTTTGTTTATCTGCAGTCGGGGCATGGTGGTTTTATTCTCCAAACATACTCGATTGGCACGAACTATGGGTACCGTTCTTCGGAAAATTTGACGTCGGCGCGTGGTATATTCCGATATTTATGTTCATCATTACAGCAAGCGCGTTCTCCGCAAACGAGACAGACGGCCTAGACGGACTCTTCGGAGGCGTCTCGCTGTTTGCTTTCGGAGCGCTTACGACAGTGTCTTTCGCTCTTGGAAGATTCGACTTGGCGACAATGGGAGGCGCAATTGTCGGAGCGCTTCTTGCTTTCCTATGGTTCAATATCCATCCGGCGAAGTTCTTTATGGGGGATACCGGCTCAATGGCGCTCGGCATAACGCTCGGTGTAATAGCGATGCTTACAAACACCGCGCTGATACTTCCTTTCTTTTTGATAATTCCGGTTATTGAATCTGCGTCCGTAATACTTCAGGTTACAAGCAAAAAACTGAGGGGAAGAAAGATATTCTTATCGACACCGATACATCATCATTTCGAGGCGCTCGGCTGGCCGGAATCGCAGATAACAATGCGGTTCTGGATAATATCAATCGTCTCCGTGGGAATAGGGCTTGCGCTGTTTTTCATAGACAAGTTCCTGTAAAAACAAACAACCCCGGCAGATTGGAACCTCTTCCAATCTGCCGGGGTCAATCAACAACCTCGACGCGTATCTTTCCTCTCTCAATACCGAGAACCCTGAGAATCTCTACTCCCGGCATACTGTCATGCCAGGGGTAGGTTACGACGTGAACCAAATTCTCACGAATTGCTTCACAGATCTCCTGAGGCGTACCTTTACACCTCACACACCTCGATAAGACAAGGTGCAGAGAGTAACCGTCGCCTGAGATTACATAAAGCGTATCACCAGCCTCCAGTTTCGGTCCATTATTGGCAACGCGCCTAATAATGAAAGACTCTGAGGCGCTGGGGTTTTCGCTACTCAACTTCCCACCTCCTTTTTAGTGTTCAGAATGATTAGAAATTACAACATTTCGGGGGCAACGTCAAAAGATGACAGACACCTTTTGATGTATAATGAAATCCAATGAGCCTGCTGATCAAGGATGTACAAGTAGTTGATGGCGAGGGAAACGAGCCATATAAGGCGGATGTACTCGTCCAGAAAAACGTAATCTCCGCAATAGGCAATCTAAAGAGCAGGGGAGCGAGCAGGGTTATTGACGGGTTGGGCCACTACCTTACGCCCGGTTTTATAGACATACATACAACCTCCGACCACTATCTGAGCATATTTGAGAATCCGAAACAGGAAGATTTCACGAATCAGGGGGTAACAACCATACTAGGCGGGCATTGCGGCTCTTCCTTAGCGCCGCTTATATACGGAACCCTTGAGTCAATCAGAAAATGGGCCAATCCGACGGAGATTAATGTAAACTGGCACACCGTATCCGAATTCCTTAACACACTAAAGAAGACTCCTCTCGGTGTAAGCTTTGGAACTCTTGCCGGCCACTCAACGATTCGGAGGTCAATTGCGGGGGACAGAACGAGAATACAGACAAAAGAGCTCGCCGTCCTGAAGGGTGTCCTGAAAGAGGCTTTGAAAGACGGCGCATTCGGGCTTTCCACCGGGCTCGGATATATCCACGGAAACAACGCTTCACAAAAAGAGATAAAAGAGCTTGCGGAAATAGTTAAAGAGGCGGGAGGAGTTTATGCAACACACTTAAGAAGCGAAGGGGGAAAGCTAACGGAGTCCGTAGATGAAACAATCAAGACTGCGGAAGAGACAGGAGTTAAAACGGTAATCAGCCACTTCAGGCCGATAAAGGGCTTTGGCAAAGAATTCAGGGAGGCGCTCGACAGGATAGCCGAGACGGAATTCGAGGTTTACTTTGATATATATCCGCACGACACAAGCGTAGATGCGATATACACAATACTCCCCGAGTGGGTGCAAAAGGGAAGCATTGAAGCAATGCTTGAGAGAGTCAGGAACAAAGGCCTTCACGAACTTATAAAGAAGGAGTTGAAGAAAATAGACCCGAAGAGCATGTATATTGCAGGAGCGCCGAAGCACGAATACCTGATAGGGAAGTCACTAAGCGAGATAGCAAAGAATCTTAACAAGAACTCCGTAGAGGCCCTCCTTCATGTAATGGACGTAACTTCCTTAAGGGCGATCGTCTCGCAGAAAAATGTCGATAATAAATTGCTGAAAAAAGCGCTCATGCACAACAGGGCATTTATAGCATCCAGCGGCAACTCAAACGTATCTAACGAGTTTATGAAACAGGAGCGTGTTATAGATACATTCCCGAAATACATCAGAATGGCTATGGAGAACAAATCCTTTATGCTGCCGGAAGTCATAGAAAAAATAACCTCAAAACCGGCCAGATTCTTTGACATAAAAAACAGGGGAGTAATCAAAGAGGGGAACGCCGCAGACCTTGTCCTTTTGAATAAAAATGATTTTCAGATAAAACACGTTGTCGTAGGCGGCAAGGTGGCAGGCGAAGAGGAGGTACGCGGAGAAATATTACGGCACAAAGGATAAATGGCACGGAGAAAGCACCAGAACATAGACTATGTGATTTTAGTTTCGGTTATCCTGCTTATTATTTTCGGATTTGCCGCACTTGCATCGGCGTCCTCGGACCTTGGAAAATCAAATTTCGATGACACATATTTTTACCTTAAAAACCAGGTGCTGCACGGGCTCAGTTTCGGCATAATAGGATTTCTGGCCGGATATTTCATAGACTACAGAAAATACAAGAAGTTTGCACCGATTCTTCTGCTTGTTACCCTCGGGCTTCTTATACTCACTTTCTCTCCGCTCGGGATTTCATCCGGAGGTGCAAGGCGATGGATAGAAGCGGGCCCCATAACACTCCAGCCCTCAGAGCTTCTAAAAATAGTCTTTATAGTTTACCTTGCCGCGTGGCTTTCCAGCAGCAGGGCCGACAGGCAAAAGAACGTATCCGAAGGTCTTCTGCCATTTCTGGGAATATCGGGCATCGTAGGCATCCTTTTACTGCTTCAAAGATCCACAAGTGCGGCAATAATACTGCTTACAACCGCCCTTACTATGTATTTTGTAAGCGGAGCGAAGAAAAAACACATCTTTACCGCCATAGCGTTGGGGCTGCTTGTAATATCAATATTCGTACTTCTGACTCCGTACCGTCTTGAGAGAATAAAGACCTTCCTCGACCCGTCGCAAGAGGCGCAAGAATCCGGCTATCAGCTAAAACAAGCGCTTGTTACAATAGGCTCCGGCGGGTGGACCGGAGTCGGGTATGGAGAATCCTCACTAAAGGCGTATCTGCCGGAGAGAATAGGGGATTCGATATTCGCGATAATAGCGGAGGAGTTTGGGTTTGTCGGCTCAGTAGTGCTTCTGCTAACTTTCCTGCTTCTGATAATGAGGATACTGATATTGGCGAAAAACTCACGTGACGAGTTTGGAAGATTGCTGCTTGTAGGGTTCGCGACGATACTTGGCCTGCAGGCTTTCATACACATCGGAGGAAACTCCGGGCTGATACCGCTGACGGGTGTACCTCTTCCGTTCATAAGTTTCGGTGGAACCGCGCTTGCGGTATTTATGACAATGAGCGGTATAGTATTAAATATAGGAAAACGAATTTAACAACCCGGATATGAAAAAGGCAAGAATACTTATAACGGGGGGAGGAACGGGAGGACACATATATCCGCTCATAGCCGTCGCGGCTGAACTGAAGATACTTGCCACCGAACAGAACTCCGTAGTGAGAGTCCGTTATATCGGCGCCGGCGGGGGATACAAGGAAGTCATAAAAGAAAACGGAATAGAGTTTAAAAGGATCCTGAGCAGTAAGTTAAGAAACTATTTCTCGCTCAAAAATATCATAGACATACCCAAGTTCGCTATAAGTGTCTTTCAGGCACTATGGAAGATATTTTGGTTTATGCCGGACGTCGTCTTCAGTAAGGGCGGGGCGGGAGCAGTAGCAATAGTTCTTGCGGCGAGGTTTTACAGAATTCCGGTTGTAATACACGAGTCCGACACCGTTCCGGGAATGACAAGCAAGATTACATCGCGATTCGCAGAAGCGGTTGTGCTGGCGTTTCCCGAGGCGGAGAAATACTTCGGCAAAACAAAGGGGAGAATAGTCCAGGCCGGAAACCCGATACGAAACAGCCTGCTGGCAGACCAGACAACGCAACAGGGAGCAAGGAATCTTCTTGGACTTGACCCGAGACTTCCGCTCGTCCTTGTTATAGGCGGGTCTCAAGGAGCGATGCGAATAAACGATTTTATACTCGACAATCTGACATTGCTGCTGCAATTCACGCAGATACTCCACCAGACAGGCAAGAGAAATTACAACATGGTTGTAAATGAATTTGAGGTCGTTAAAAAAGATCTTCCCGAGAATCTATGGAGTCGCTATAGGGCTATCGGCTACTTTGAAAAGGACATGGGAACGGCGCTTACCGCAGCGGATGTTATTGTAAGCAGAGCGGGTGCGAGCGCAATAACGGAGATAGCGGCGTTCGGGAAGCCTTCAATACTCATACCCCTGCCGGAGGCGGCAAACGGGCACCAGCTGGAAAACGCATCCGTGTACGGCGAAACCGGAGCCGCAATTATTATGGAAGAGCCGAACCTTCTCCCGAATTTATTTATCGGCCAGCTAAGAAAACTGTTTGAAACCCCGAATACTCTTACAGGGATGAGTAAGGCGGCAAGAGCGTTTTATCAGCCGGATGCGGCTTTGAAGTTAGCTCAAATAATTCTTACAATTAAAGGGTGATGACAACGCCCGATAAAGTAAGGGTGCGTTTTGCACCCTCGCCAACAGGCCCTCTTCATATTGGAGGAGCAAGAACCGCACTCTTCAACTGGATTTTCGCAAAATCCAAAGGAGGGGAGTTTGTGCTTCGCATAGAGGACACCGACAAGGAGAGGTCAAAAAAAGAATTTGAAGACGATATAACGGAAAGCCTCAAGTGGCTCGGGCTGGATTGGGATGAATTTTACAGACAGAGTGACAGATCTTCGATACACAAGGAATATCTCAAGAAACTTATGGATGAGAACTGGATATACCCATGCTTCTGTACGAAAGAAGAGCTTGAGTCAGAGCGACAGACAATGCTCTCACAAGGTCAGGCACCGAAGTACTCCGGCAAATGCAGAACAATAGACGACGAGGA
>Ga0307435_1001223_pt1 | contig 10828 bp, 8 predicted proteins | sample SalMarWE160470MG_FD_202164 | JGI IMG/M metagenome (GOLD analysis project Ga0307435, IMG submission 202164) | Salt marsh sediment microbial communities from the Plum Island Ecosystem LTER, Massachusetts, United States - WE1604-70 | ecosystem: Environmental > Aquatic > Marine > Intertidal zone >... | reverse complement strand
TGAGCAACCCCAATAGCATAAGACAACTGCACCTCGCAGGTGTCAGCAAGGCCGGCTGCGACGACGTTTTTGGCAACATACCGGGCCATATAGCTTGCGGTTCTGTCAACTTTGGTTGGGTCTTTGCCGCTGAAGCAGCCTCCGCCGTGACTTCCTCTGCCGCCATAGGTATCCACAATAATTTTTCGTCCGGTCAGACCACAATCACCTTTTGGACCTCCTATTACGAACCGTCCGGTTGGATTGATGTGATATACAATGTCCCTATCCACCAGACGCTTCGGCAGAACAGGCAAAACAACGTTTTCGATTATTTGTTTTCGCAGTTGCCTATAAGTAATAGATGGTGCATGCTGAGCCGCAACGACGACTGTATGAATACGTTTTGGTTTACTATTTTCATATTCTACTGTTACCTGACTTTTGCCATCGGGCCGCAGCCATGGAAGTTTCTTGTTCTGGCGCATTTTTTCCAGTCGAGTTGTTATAGCGTGTGCGAGCTGGATGGGCATCGGCATAAGTTGCGGTGTTTCCCGGCAGGCGTAGCCGAACATTAACCCCTGATCGCCGGCCCCTTGTTCCTTGTGGAGTCCCTGACCTTCGGTTACGCCCTGAGAGATGTCAGGGCTTTGTTTTCCAACTGTTACCATTACGGCACAATTTTCACAGTCGAATCCGAGCTGAGGGTTATCGTAGCCGATTTCTTTTATTGTTTTGCGTACTACGGTGGGAATATCCACGACGGCTCTCGAAGTAATTTCTCCTGCGACAATAACCACATTATCTTTGACCATCGTTTCGCAAGCCACCCTGCTGTGAGGGTCCTGTTCGAGCATGGCATCAAGGATGGCATCGGATATATGATCAGCCACCTTGTCGGGATGGCCCATTGTCACTGATTCGCTGGTAAATAGATACTTATTGGTATTACAGTTAGGATTGCTGGGAATTAATTTTTGTGACATTCGTGATTTATCCTCTTATTAGTTGGTTTTGTGGTTCTTGATACCGAACGGAAGCCCCTAACACCTTACAGGGCTTCTGAAAACAGCGAATATAATAAAAGATTCCTATCAATAGTCAAATTAAAAAGTTGATATGAACTTAGGGAGATTACAATTAATTGTTTACGGATTTATTGAGCCATCGTTAATCGTCCAATCATATTTTATATATTTGACGGTATAGTTTCCTACTTCCAAGAAAGATACGTCCCAATCGGAAATATAGTTGGTAATGAAATTCAAAACAGCACGAGTAGCAGGGTCCTGGTCCTTGAACTTTTTATCTGTGGCGAACTTACTAATAAACTCCTTACCGTACCAGCTCGGTTGGAAAATAGCCGAGAGATAGACAATCTGGTTTTTTCTGTCAATTTTGAATCCCTGTGGGCTGGATAAAAATCTTTTTGTCTGGTCTGCCAGTTGTTCTTCAAGCTTGTGTCCATAATACGGCTCATTGCGCAAAATAGGGCTGGAGGGACTGGCGTTAGTCAGAGCGAGAAATACTCGCGGCTCATCGAATTGTTTATGGAAAAACCGCTGTTGGATTTCTCTGAGTGTAAACTCCTCATCCATTACCATGAATTTGTAATCGGTCCATATACCCTTAATGTGTCTGATACTGTAGGGACCATAGATTAGGCTTAGAAATCGCGATGCCTGGATAGGATAGTTTTCAATGATTATATTAAGCATCTGAATATTATACGCATTAATCCAAAAGGCGATTTTGTCCGGTTTAGGCCAGGAGTTATATTCGTATGGGTCCAAATCGTCAAATTCGTTAAGGAGTTTTCTTAACTCCAGTCTTTTTCGGCGCAGCAGGGTGTAATCAACCAAACCATTTCTATCGACAAAGCTGTTCAGGATATCAGCGCATTTATCGTGGAAAGAAACAATCGAGGCAGTTTCAACTTCATTAGGTTCTACTTTTTCAGGTTGGGCAGTGATTGGCTCGTCTCGGTGCTCGTCACGGCGGAGCGTGCCGTAGCCGAGTAGGCTCGCCGAGCCGGAGCGGGATTTAATGTCGTTCGGTTCTATGACAATTTGTTCGGCCTCTATGTTGTTTTGTGCTTCGTTTGGCTCAGGTTTTGGGAGTTCAGCTTTGGGGGATACAATTGCAGGTAGCTCAGCTTTGTTGGGTTCCGGCTCGTAAATTTCCACTTCCGGCGTTTCTGCCTTATTGGGCTCGACAATTTTATATTCAGCCTGTTGGCAGCCGGCAATAAAAATTAATACGTATAACAAAGCTATCAAAAGGAAGTGATGTTTATCCAAAGTTTTCATTCCGATAAATAATTACATAGAGATTTTAAGCAATTAAATAACAAGACAATATTAGGATAAGGAATAAGATAATAAATGCAATGATTTGTTGATTGTTTTATCGTTCTTTTACGCAGCTCCCTTGATTTAGAGTGCAAGAAACCGATAAATGCTTTTTCTGAGCAGATACACTGAAAGCATCTAATAAAATGAATAGTATGATTTGCTGTTTGTCAATCCCACAAGCGGTAATTCCTTATCGTATGGGCTCCGGTATTGCGCCAGGTCTTTTTTATAAAGAACCAGCGCACATGATGACCCCCAGCTCGACACAGGGATTTGTCTGTGGACTCACCGCCCAGCAGCGCGTCCCGGATTTACTTGGTCACCTCAAAGGCTCCTTCCGGGGAGGGTGGTTACGGCAAGGTGTACAGGGTGAAGGACATATCGATGCGCTCGTCTGTCTGGTCATACAGATAATTCGGCTGTGTACCCTGATCTGTAAAAACTAAACCCAGAGCCGTGCTGCCGAAGGCATACCGGTGATTGGTCCATGCCCATGGATGCATGATTGTATCCATAGCGGCTCCCTTGTATACGGCCATGACACTGAACCAGTAGATTTGGCTATGAGCTTCCTGCTGGAACCAGGCATCCTCAGGCAGGCGGACCATATAGCGGAACACAGCCTCATTGGGCTCTCCGTGTGGGTGTTTGTCGAATCCCACCAGGACCTTATCGAGCTCGGTGGCCTCATACTCCCAAATCTTGGGTCCGGGATGTTCATTAGGAATATTGGCATCGGCTGGTGCATTAGTCCACAGCGTCAGGACAAAGTAGTCCGGAGATCTCGGCTTCGCCGAATTTTCACACGTACATGCCTCATAGCCATAGCCCATATAGGAACCATTCCAAGCAACGGCTATCACCGGGCTCCGGCGCTCACACAACCAGTCATCAGAGACCCGCTGTCTGATTAGCACATCACCGTTCGGGTCTTCTATGGCATACGACTCATGGTCTTCGTAGTGCGGCCATTCACGCAGGTTTGTAAATGGCAAATCCCACTTGACCCATGGTTGTTCGGTCAGTAATTCAAAGCACAGGTCATATGCCTGGTTCTGCCCGCATAGGAGAGAATTCTCTATCGGGTAGATCCTTCCGGGGAACAGACGCTCGTCGAACGTCGGCCATTCGCCCATGATAGCCGGCATAACAGCACCATTGCCCCAGAGATGCGGTCGGGTCGTCCAGCCCCACTGGTTTACCTGCTGAGCATCCGGAGGATAGATGGCAGTAATGCTAATCCAGAAGACATCCTCGTCGCTCTCAAACTCGGCCTGGTGGAACCACTCCTGCGGCTCCAATTGCACCTCATAGGCGAAACACGTCTCAACAAGCTGCTGAGGAAACTCCGTGAGGCCGACCGGCTCGCGGTGCACCCGTTCATTCGGGACCTCGACCGACCAGACGAGACGCTCGAGATAGAGTTGGTCGGGCTCAAGCCCTTCGACCTGGTTGGCCCAGAAACCGATGTGCCAAGCCTCGGGCTGCGATTCCGGCGGTTCGGGCAATGTCCAATTCTTATATCCACCCCACCATCGAATTCGTGTGATGGGAATGGGCCCGAGGCAACGGAAATCGTCGGCATCCATACGCCACTGCCTGCGTTGGCCGGATTGCTCAGTGGAGCGGGCCGGCTCATCCCAGCCACAGAACACCATTGGTGTATCCACGTTCGGGTCTATTTCTATCGGTGGCTGGGACCACATCAACAACGGGGTATCAATCGAGCCGTCGGGTTCGTTACTGTCGCCGGTGTTGTTGTTCAATCTCAGGACAATCACGTCATCATCCGTGCCATTATGGGCCTGTCCGGTGACAATGATCTTGCCGTCTGTTTGCAAAGCCAGGCCATACCCCCATTCCGTGTTATCCGTCGGATTATATTGATAAATACCATTGGTTCCGAACGTCGTATCCAGGGTGCCATTCTGAGCATATTTTAAGACCACCAGGCTCCAATCCGATATTCCGCCGATGTTGCTGCCGCTATATCCGGTGATGAGAATAGTGTCGTCACTCTGCACTATTAAATCATAGCACTGTTCACTAATGCCACCATCGAAGAGCACAATCCCGTTATTCCCAAAACTCGTTTCTAAGTTACCATTGTTGTTAAAGCAAATAATAGGAATATCGTAGTCTGTACTGTTTGGGTCAGGTTTAGTCAAAAGGCCTGTAACCAGGATGTTCCCATTGGAATTTGTGTCAATGCCGTATCCCCGGTCATAGTCTCCACCGTCATAAAGCACGATTCCATTCGTTCCAAAGCTCGTATCCAGGGTGCCGTTGCTACTGAATCTGGCAACCAGAATATCATAGTCCGAGCCGTTGTGGCTGTTACCGGCCACCAGTATCTTGCCGTCATTCTGTACAGTCAGGCGCGATCCAGAATTACGACCAGCACCCCCGTCATAAATAGCCACCCCATTCGTACCGAAGGTCGTGTCCGGAGCACCGTTCGCATTCAAGCGCATGACCAGAAGGTCATTATCCGTTCCATTACTGCTGGAGCCGCAAATCACGATCTTACCGTCTGATTGAATTAGAAGGTCAATAGCCGCATCATTGCCGCTGTCAAAAGTAAATATTCCGTTCGAACCGAAGTTCGGATCCAGAGTCCCGTCCGAATCAAGCCTTAACACGATGATGTCACCATCTGTACCGTTTGAAGAATCGCCTGCCAGAAGGATATTGTCATCCGATTGTACGGCAATCGCATAGGCGCCGTCATTGCCGTGTCCACCGTCATAGATATACGCGCCATTCGTACCAAAACCGGCATCCAGTGTGCCGTCCTTGTTATAACGGATTACCATAAGATCGTTGTCTGTGCCGTTGGTCATATAACCGGTTACCAGAATCTTCCCATCCTGCTGCAGGGCTATATCACGTCCCCGATCATATCCGGATCCGCCATCCCATAACACATATCCGTCCGGCGAATGAAAGGTCGTATCCAGGACACCCAAAGCTGTCTCCACGGCAATCTCGAGGTTGGGATCGATAAACTGGATCTGGTTTTCTGCCTGAGCCGTATAGCAAAAAATTAAAGCAGGGATTAATAACAGGAAAACACTTCGTTTCATGTCCAGCACCACTCCTTTCCAAATCGTTGGCTCCAGTCTGCAAGATAAGATACTTTACCAGATGTGGACATCTCGGTAAAGCCTATTTTTCTCTCCTGCGCCAAGATATTGACAATAGGTTGATGACAAATAATAATTCAAAAGCTCGCAGGAATTGCAGCGTTCAACTTTTATTCATGCCTTATCAAAGAGATTGTAGCTTCACCGGCTGGTGGTTCTTCACTACTGACCACAGTAATCGTCACTGTGGCGACATTGGAGTGCAGAGCGCCGTCGAACGCCCTGTAGCTGAAGCTGTCGGTTCTACTGAAGCCGGGGTTCGGGGTATAAGTGAATGACCCGTTCTGGCTGTACGCCAGCAAACCATGGGATGGTCCACTGGATGCCTGCACACGCAAAGGGTCACCATCCGGATCTCTGTCATTGGTCAGCACTCCGGGAGCATTAACTTGGAGTATCCTACCCGCACCTATGGTGTATGAATCGTCCACCGCCACCGGGGGATTGTTTTCAGTAGGTCCATGTGTTTCCCTCTTGTACCAGAATTTGTTGCCCATCAGCGTCTTGCCCGCCAAAGGCACGACGTATACGATGTTTTCACCTGAGGCAGAGCCGCCTATCGAAAAAGAGCCATTAAATGTATATCCCGATTTGCCTTCGCATACGATAGTGAAGAACTCATAGCTCTGTTCTGTTTCGAGTCCATACCATCCATCTGAACCGGTTGTGTAACTACTTACTTCATCTCCCAGGATACTGCTTGAATGTGAACCATAGAGTCTTAGGGTCACGTTAGGCAATCCCTGTGCCGAGGGTGATTCACTGAGGTATTCGCCCTCATATACTCGCCCTGAAAGGAGCTCTGCGTAGCTCGCAGAGGTTAATCCAACAAACAGCAAAATTAAAATAGCCAGCCCGGAAAATATTGATTTGCGTTTCATTTTTCTACCCTCTAAAAAATGATGACACAACAGTATGATTTGACTGTATCTATAGTGAACAGACTCCTCGCGGAACTATGATGACCACTCCACATTTTTTATCGCCCTGCCTGACTCCAAAGATTTTAGAAATATAACGGCAAATTCCGATATATGCAATACAAATCCCTGAAATTCGTGCTTTGAATGCCTAAGCATGTTATTTTCAAGATTTATCAAAAGCTGCTGAATTGGCTTTAGTATTTTGTCGATTGGGGAACTGTCGAAATGTATGGTGAAAACTGCTTATTTAGCGGCAGCGGCATGCAGCGAGCTTCAAATTTCCTTGACAAGAAGTGGTTTTTAAGTTAATCTGGATAAATTCTAAGACATATAGGTTAGCGGTTATCTATGATGAAAATCAAAAGGGTGATTTTTACCATTTTAATAGCTTCTTTAATTCCCTTAGGGCTTTTACGCTCTCAGGCTATCGATACCCAAGAAATTGGAGAAGTACGCGAGAAGGGAGTGCTGAATAGCAAAGACCTGCAGATTATCGACAATTTTCTGGCACAAGCGATACAGGAATTACTGAAAACCAGAGATTTTACCTCTATTGCCAGAACTCGTACTGTTATTTTAAGCAATCAGAGCACTCAGGGGCAGTATGCCAAGCAGTTTTCAGAGTCAGCCTACAAATATATCTCCTTAGGTCTTAAGCAGGTGGAGACTCTGCCGCAGGAACGGCAATTTAAGGTAACCCTAAATCTTTTGATATTAGTTGACGGCCTCAAGGACCCTCGGCTGGCTGATTTGGCTATTGCTAAGTTAAAGGATGATAACAAAGTTATTTGCTATTGGGCGGTTCGCTGTATTACTAATCCGGGTTTGATAAGTAAGTTAAACCCTGCTGAAGGGGCTAATGGGCGATTGTTACGGCGTATCGTAGAGGAGCTTAAACAGATAATTGAAGCCGGTTCACCTCCGGCGGATGAGATATTAGCGTTGATTGCTGAATTTACGGCTGATTTAAACCTTCCGGAAGGAGAGGATTTATTAGGTCGAGTAGCAGATGTAAGGATTAAACAGTATGCTGACTGGGCGGTAAAGTATGAGCTTTTAGATAGTGCAGTCTTAAAATCACTGACGAATAAAATAACTTCCACCGGCTCAAACAAGCTCGAAATGGCTCGCCGTTTTGCGCAATTGTATTCTTACGCCATAGAGAGATATCTGAAAGGACAGGATTTAAGTGATAGCAATAAGCAATATCTGGCTTCGGTACTGGTTGAGACGGAGGATAAGTGTATTGGCAAACTGCTTGGCAGAGCGCAATCCAACATAAGAAGGGCAATTGAAGAGAGCAATATCTCGCTGCTAAGACAGGAATATGATAAATTGTTTGGAAACCAGGCAAAGGCGGGCGAGCTGACGTCGAAATTGGGTATTGATTACGGCACCGACGCCAACGGCAGGAAACGGATGGCACCGAAGCCACTGCCGGATCCGCCCGAACCGAAGCAAACCCCCAGCGAAACTGTGGGCTAAATATTTAATTCAAAGCCCTGCAGAATAGGACTTTAACTTAGGACCTTAAAGTAAACAGTGGAGGTTTAATGAACGGTTGCGGAGGCCGCCGGTGGCGGGTCATATCTTTTATCTTTCTGCTGTTGTCGAATGTCTTTTTGCTGCAAGTTTTTCTATTGACGCAATTGGAAGCACACGATGGGGGTTACTGGCTGATATGGACATCTCAATTCGGTTGCAGATTCTGAATTTGCTAAAAGATTTGCAGAAAGAAAGCGGCGAAAATAAAAGACATCTTGTTACCTGCGGGAAATATTTATAAAATGCTCGACCGGAAGAGCGGAATTTGAGATAATATCTATTGATTTTAATATGCTAGGAGTGCTAATCCGTATGGATGAGAAAGTTAATGCGGAAATAACAAAGGAAAATGACATTACGGTAGTAGCCTTCACAACGGCAAGTATAAGTAATGTTGAAGGGATAACCGCTATTTCCGATAGTATAAAAGAATTTATCGACAAGAATCATCCTAATAGTCTGGTCTTTGACTTTGAGGGAGTAAAATTTTTCTCCTCTCAGGTGCTGGGGATGCTTCTGGATATCCGGGCTAAGCTTAAAGCGTATGATGGCAAAGTTGTGATTAGTGCGATAAATCCACGGTTGCACCGAGTTTTTAAGATAACGAATCTTGACAAGGTTTTCACTTTTTTCCCGAATAAGGAGAGTGCCGTTAAGGTAATGAGTACGGATTAGGTGGCATTTGATTGGAGAGACAAGGAATGTATATCGCGACACAGTTTTCGATTTTTATGGTTAATAAGCCGGGAGTATTGGCTCAGGTGCTCGGTGAATTTGCACGAGCAAAGATTAACATCATGGCTATAACCATGATGGATTCCGTAGAACACGGTGTTATGCGAATAGTTTTTGTTGAGGCGGAGAAAGCCAGAGAAGTGCTGTTAAAACTAAATATGCCATATAACGAGACAGAAGTTTTATGTGTAAACCTGGCCAATAAAGCCGGCGCATTAGCGGCGGTTGCAGAAAAACTGGCGAAAAACCACATAAATATCGGTTACGCATACTGTACTGCAGGCGCAAAGGGCGGCCGTACGACCGGTGTCTTAAAAGTTGCAGATGTTAAGAAGGCGATGAAAATCCTCCAGCAAAATCCAAGGAGAGACAGCAAGTCACAACCTATAGTCAGACGTCCACAATCTTCGAGAAAATAACCGGGTTTTGCATCTGGTAGCAGTTGACAGGAAAGTTATGTAACGGATATATTATATTTTTTGGTAGAAAACATGGGGCCGTAGCTCAATTGGATAGAGCATCGGACTGTCGATCCGAAGGTTGAGGGTTCGAGCCCCTTCGGCCTCGCTTTTGTAAAGCCTTGGAATCGCCGAATTTAATAGAAGAAATAGCGATTTGCCCTATTTTGTGCTTTTTTATTTAAAGGCTTTGCTTGATCGGCCACGAATTATACTAATTTCACGCGGTAGTAAAATCACCATTTCATCAAGCTTTGTGACTATTACCTCATCTGCTTCAAATCGATAATCTTTTAGCAAATGTACCGCTTTGGTTAAGAACGATGGCACGCACCCCGAGGTTCACCCCGTTAGAAAATTTTCTCTTTTTCCATCTTTTTTCCTGAGTTCTGGAGTTTCTAACGGGGTGAAGGCTTCCAGTTTCGCAAGGATTATATATTTGTTATAATTGCGGCAAATAGTTACGTTGCTTCCTGACAGCGGCTCAAGAACTCGTCTCGGCGTAGGCTCGCCGAGCCGGAGCAGGACATGAAAATTCAATGCGAATTATGCCCAAAAATGTGTATCATCCAACCCGGCCAAAGCGGCGAGTGCCGGGTTAGGATTAATATCGACGGCGTCTTGCGCACGGTCGTCTATGGATATCCTTGTTCGCTTTATCCTTACGACCCGGTCGAGAAAAAACCTCTTTTTCATTTCCTGCCTGGCACCAGAATCTTTTCAGTGGCCACTGTCGGATGCAATCTTCATTGCAAGAACTGCCAGAACTGGGAAATATCACAAGCCAATCCGGAAGAAAGCCGGGCGTATGTTTGTTCGCCTGAGAAACTTGTTGAGCTGGCAAAAGAGCATAAATGTCCCTCCCTGGCGTATACGTATAGCGATCCGATTATCTATTATGAATATACATACGACACGGCAAAGCTGGCAAAAAATGCCGGTATACGCAACGTCCTTGTAACAGCAGGATATATAAATGAACAGCCCTGGAAGCAAATACTGAAATATATCGACGCCGCGAACATAGATTTGAAGGGAATCACTGACGAATTTTACAGAGAAGTTTGTTCCGCAACGTTGAAGCCGGTGCAGAATGCTTTGGTCGTAGCAAAGGCAAGCGGTGTACATGTTGAAGTTACGAACCTGATTATTCCGACGCTTAATGATAAGGCCGAGCAAATTCGCGAGCTTTCCCGCTGGGTCAAAGCAAACCTGGGCAGTGAGACTCCGCTGCACTTTTCAGGCTTTACACCTCGATATAAGATGCGGCACCTGCCGCCGACTTCGCCACAAACCTTGGACATGGCTCGTAAAATCGCTATTAGTGAAGGATTAGACTTCGTTTATATAGGTAATGTCACCAGTAAAGAAGGCCAGAACACATATTGTCCTGACTGCAAAGAATTGCTTATCGAACGCAGCGGCTATACTATCATGCAGAACAAACTGAAGAATGGCTGTTGCTCAGAGTGTGGTAAAGAAATATACGGGGTTTGGAGATGACACGCAGAAAATTTATTCAGAGGTTATTGAAAGCGGGTTCAGTAATGGTTATTGGTACATCGTGGATAGTCAAAAAGGCTGTCCCATATAAATTCGTGCGAGCAGTCCGACTTGAAAAGTATCCTGGCTCCTTAAAGTCCTTGCAGGACATCTGTAAACAAAACGAATGGAGTGGTTGATATGAA
>Ga0307435_1001221_pt1 | contig 10839 bp, 9 predicted proteins | sample SalMarWE160470MG_FD_202164 | JGI IMG/M metagenome (GOLD analysis project Ga0307435, IMG submission 202164) | Salt marsh sediment microbial communities from the Plum Island Ecosystem LTER, Massachusetts, United States - WE1604-70 | ecosystem: Environmental > Aquatic > Marine > Intertidal zone >... | reverse complement strand
GCCAAAAAGTGCGATTGCGCATACTGGTAGTTGTATAAAGAAATTCTTTCGTATAAGGCCGTATCCATAAGCAGCTTCTCAATAAAATTCGTAAAAATTTTCGGGTCTAAACTATCTGAAATAAATCAATGTTCTCCATCCTTAAAAAATTCGACAGAACCACCAATAGGTCTTATTATAAAGTTAAGCCATAAGCCATCGCCTCGATTACTGCGATAGGACAGCTTTCGGTGTAACTCAGCAGGCAGAATACACAGGCTTCTTTGAATGTGCGACGTTTTTCTGTGCAAGCTGTATAACCTGTTAACGTAATGGTACGGATATGGCGAAGAATCAGAATGCGTAATAAAAACATTCATAGAACCGCCTACCTAATTCTTAATCTCGACCGGAATTACACTCGTAGATATTGTTTTGCCTCTTTTTCAATTGGCGACTATTTATTTGAGGTATTGACAATCTCCTCAGCCGCTTCGAAGAAAGTAGAGAACTGAATTCCTCTGTTGCTGTCCGAATAGCTCCGCATGGCTGATAAGAAGCTATCGAAATGCTTATCGTTCCAGAAATCCTTACTATGCCCTATAAGCACAACTGGAACAACGTGCTCGATCTCTTCCTCAGAATTACCGTTCTTTTGCAAGATTTCTTCCACTGCCGCGACCATCGATCTTGCACTCAGCTTACAGAAATCCACGTTAACCGGATGCATTGAACCCAGTTTCATCAATACTTCGCTTAGCTTTGCAGTACTTCGAATTCCACCCGCCTGATTTATGGCCCTGGTATAACGGCTCTCCAGCTTCCTGCGTTTGAGTGTTGTCCGAAGCTTAGACCATCTGAAGTTAGCGATGTAGGGCTGCATCCTCGAGTAGACCGGAAATTCGAGAACATTTTCGCCCTTAGGTCCACTTAGGCACACATCATCCACTGTGGTCCACCAGTAGCCGTAATTATACTCAGCCTTTCGAAAATCACATCGCCCCGCTGCAGATTGAACATACAGCCCCTGTACAACTGAGCTGTCGATCAATAAGCCCACGGCCTTCATAGCAGGTATCACCCACAAGGATGGTTGGATGCAGAATCCTCCGGCTCGAAAGGCGATACATTGATATGTTGGGTTGACTGGACGCAGCATCTGCTCCAAGGTACGTTTGCCTTTCGACAGCACCCCCATAATGGAGCACTCATCCTCATGAGCACCCAGGCTATGTGGAAGATCGGCGATACGCCATTGGTCTATCCTCAATCTCCATAGACCATCGTCTAATTCTGACCCGATCCATTGTGGATGCAGATGAAGTTGGACATCATGGCCCCGCCTCATTGCATTTTGCGCTTGATCTTCCATGACTTTCGCAGGCGAGTAACTCAGCCCCAGCCTGCCTTCCATTTGTTTGAAAGCCCAGTATTCCGCCACTTCGAACATAATGGTGAGTTTCGCACCGTATTTATCACAGATATTGAGGATGCGGTTAGTCGGCTCAACGATGTCCCATATTACATCGCCTGCACCATTGCCGAATATTTCGTAGTCAAGACTCAATATAAGGTGTATCAACTCGATAACTCGCTTATTCCGGCCTCAAGACGTCCACTACTCGCTGAGGCAAGGTCCGCTTACGGACGACAACTTAAAGGCGTTCTTTATCGCCTGTTCGCAAGCGTAATGGGGTTGCTGGTTATAATGGCGTAGCGTAACCTCCTTATTTCTACAAAATCGAGTAATAATTTCATACAACACCCACATTATCGGTCCATAGCTTTCAAAAACCTAAAAATTAGTCGACATATTTGCGACACGGTGTATTAGCTTTTAGCTTTGTCAGACCTAAAATTCTGAATACTGCTGATTTCACTTTTTGCCTTTGTTCTCGGCGTCTGAACTCTATCAATTCCATGGAAAACTGTCTCTTTTCTCTTTTTAAGAAACCCCATAAATAACCAGAAAAAATCAGTACTCCACCTAATATATACGGTCTCTCTGTCATCTGACGTGCTGCTCTTAAAACTTCCCAAAGCAGGAGATTGCCGGAAGCATAATCGGCCTTTTGGCCTGTCCGGAACCTGGCAGATAAAATGTTCCTCTCGGCAGTTCCCATCTTCCTGTGGTGAAAAAGTGTTTTATCGTGAAAAGACTGCGTTTGCCAGCCATACATCCGAGCCAGCATAACTGCGGCCACAGGTAAACAACCTTGTTCTTCAAGAGCTCGATTAAATATTTGTTCAAGGCACTGGCGTTTAAACAACTGGCATGCTCCATGAACATGCTGTGAATTGTATAATTTATGGTCAATATTATCTTGATTTTCGATGAAAGGAGTCCCAACAACACCTAATTGTGGAACTTGCTCGCACTTCTCAAGTAAAAACTGGAAATATTCTTCATCGAATGACACATCCGCATCAAGTATTCCAATAAAATCGTATGTCGAGTTACTAAGTCGCTGAAGCCCTGTTTCAAGAGCACGATACTTAGCCCTGAAATCTCGACTGCCGTCACGATCGATACGCAATAACTGTATGAAATCATAGCTCTTTTCATATCGCTTTACAATTTCATCGGTTTTATCTGTTGAGCCATCGCTTACTATCACCCATTTCTCCGGCAAAACAATCTGGGCAACGACAGACTTAATTGTCTTCTCAATATAAGCCTCTTCGTTACGTGCCGAAGTAAGTAAAACGTATTTGCGATTCATAATCCTGTTCCCTATATGAAATCAGGCCCATAAATTAATAATGTTTCAATGTGTCATGAGCCGGCGAAAGAAATCGTAAGTGCGTGGGAAACAAACTTTCAAGTACAGCTTTACAACATCAATTGGCCATAAGTACCCATGATATTGTCGCGCAACCAGATACTTCTCATAGGGATGTTGCCCTTTAGGACCATGCATAATCCGCCAGCGCTTCCTGAATGGTATGTTCGGATCAGCCCATAAGCAAGCTGGATCATTTCTCCTGCACACCCCTTGATACCCTGGCGCAACACAGAGTATGAATCCCTTCTTCCTTGCACGTACCCCGTAATCCTGATCTGCCCCGGCATGTCGAAACTCAATCCTGAGGTTTCCAACAGCATCGACTACCTGGCGTGGAATTAAAACAATGTTCCCATTCATAGTGTAACAGAATTGATACCTATCGGATGGCTCAACCCAATTTTTGCATCCTTTAAGAAAACCACCATAGGTTATTCTGCCAGTTTCAGGATCTCGGCAATTGCCGACAATGATTCCAATTCGGCCTTCCTTTCCAGAGACTTCGGAAGCAGTTGCGAGCAGGGTCGAGATCGCATTGGCATCCAGTATAACATCATCATTAAGCCAAAGATGGTAATCCCAGGCGCTCTTTGCTGCCTCGGCCCAGGCCATGCGCATGCCACCTGCCCAGAAGAGGGAGCCATCCCCCCTGATGATTCGAACTTGGGGGAATTCACCGGCAACCGCTTCGCCCGTGCCGTCTGTAGACCCATCATCCACCAGGAAAACAGAAAGACTTGTCTCAGCAGGCAAGGCTTGAGCAAAAAGGGACCGCAGGCACGAGAGGGTCTTCTCCCGTCGATTGTGGCAGGTCATAAGCACTGCTATTCGTTGCTGTTCCGTACTTTTCATAATATCAGATCAGCTTATATAAGTTGAGTATGAATTCTATAATTTCTGTATCGGCATAAAAACATGAACCAGCCAGCCATTATCATTTTAAGCTCCTGATTACCCTGGCCGGCACTCCGGCAGCAAGTACAAATTGCGGCAGAGAACGAGTAACTACGCTGCCGGCAGCCACCACTGTCCCTCGGCCAATGCGACAGCCCTTGAGCACCATTACGTTCATACCCAGAAAAACATCGTCTTCGATGACAATTGGAAGCGATTGCGCCGGAGCATTCTGTCGTCGAGCATCCACATCCAGAGGATGTCTATCGGTATCACAGATTGTGCAGTTGGCTCCAAAGAGGACATGATTGCCTACCTCAATGCGGCTGGATGCAGCAATAATCGTGGCGCTTAAACCACAGTGGTTACCGATTTGAATTGTTGCATCACGACCGGCACTTAGAAAGCATCGACGATTCAAGCCGACTGAGTTGGACCATTGTGCCGACCGAAATGTACAGGAGTCCCCAATGCTCACCATAGCTGTGGGGTGCTTATGCAGAATAGGAACTCCAGTGAAAACGCAACCATGCCCAAGCTGTATGTTCCACCAGTGAGCAAGCAGTCGTCCCCATATCGTGCTCAGTGTTGTCGCGCTTCGTTGGAAAGTGCGGTTCAGTACGTACGGCAAAACATCGCGAAATCGTGAGGTATTGTGATGTGTCAGTGATTTTGACTTGCTGAACATAAACAATTCCATCTATAACTGTCGGTTCACGTCAAGGTGGCCGCTCAATCTGCATAGTTTTCTTAATACTAAGACGATCTCACCAGCCTGGAACAAGCATCTTGGTATCATGGCAGCAAATACGCCAACCCAGACTATACCGGCCGTTCCGAGTTGATCAGCATAGCGAAAAGAAAGAAACAAAGAGATAGCAGCGAATACGAAACCGTAGGCAGCTTGACCAATAAAGCGGTTAAGGCCGTTGAGCAAGACCGATGCTATGGCGTTCCACACGTTAAACAGAGCCCAGACATTGCAGGCCATGAGGAGTGACCAACCTGGAACAATATCGGGCTGACGGGTCCATATTAAGATGACGTACTGACCTGCCACTGCGGCGATGACAAAGTTTGGTAGTGCTGTCGCCACACCAAGAAAAATAGATCGGCGAAAGGCACGTGTGACCCAAGCAACATCACCTCTGGCAGCAGCTTCTCTGTATGCCGGCCAGAGTGGGCTAATCGCCATCGTCACTATAATGCTGACAACACCCAACAGCCTCTGGGTCACAGAGAACGGGCCAACAGAGGCGGTTCCAAAACAGTTCGCCATGATAAGTGAGGGGCCTGAAAGCATCATGGTGTAGGCAATATTCGCCATCAAGGCAGTGAGGCCTATTCTGGTAACACGGACTGTATCCCGGAAATTGACGGCGCCGACGGATGGTCTCAGCCATGGAACTCTGATAAAAAGGAGACAGCTCGCGAATGCTAATACAAGAGATGGTATCCCCATGACTGCTGCCACCAGAATAGGTAATGGCAGTTTCTTCCATGCACAAATGATTACGCCGACAAGAGCCAATATATTGCCGATGGAAAGGATTATGTTCGCCCAGTAACCTTTCTGGTAACCGGCCAGTATCCGCCGTATGAGGCAGCAAGGTAATCCAAATCCAAATGCCACGACTAACACTTGAGCGGTTGGCAATAGGTCCTTCCCGGTGGCAGGATCATACGTTTTTAGGACTTTACTCCATGGAATAAATGGCAGCCCAACTAACGCCACGATGCACAGCACAGTGAATACCATGAACATGGCAAAGATGGCACTCGATACGAGACCTCTCGGAGCGTTCCTGTTGCCCTTTCCGTCACACTCACTTAAAGCGTTCTGCAGGCCGATTCCGACTCCCATGTCAGCAAACGCGAGAAAAGCGACAAAGCTCATCAGCGTCATCCAGAGACCGAACCGCTCTTCTCCAAGATATGATAGCGTCAGCGGTACGTTCACAAGCCCCGTAATTACGCTTATGACCTTGGCAGCTACTCCAGAAACAGCCGTCCTAGCGATCCGCTCATATCTTTGCTGACTCCGCCCGATAGACGCAGATGTATTGCCGGACCTGAGAAAGAAAAGCTTAGCTATAGTGATAATCCTATCAGGCAACAGTTACCCTTCCAGCCCTTGATGAGCTGTTTGAGGCATTCTCGTTTCCCCCATCAATATCCGGTTATTAAGCAAGTCTATTTTACCTCGACAGAAGAGTATATTATTCGACCTTGATAGATTCAGCTCTCTTTTTATATCCCATAGAATTATCATTTAATATTGCAAAAAAAAATTATTACATACAGCCTACTTTTAGGTCATATTCCTGTTTAATATATTCGGAATTATATAACTCAGATGTAATAATTTTACCTATTTTTATTATTCATAAGCAAAACAACGATATTGCTCATCGAAATTATTCCAGCAAAGTATCTCGTTTCGGACCTAATGCCGCTCCTGAAATCGCAAAAAGCAGGAGATTAATATTATTGTCAAGACCGATAGTAAGACCTAAACCGGCAATCAAAAACACAACTATAATAGACAAGTATATAAGCGAAAATTCCTTCCAAGCTTTATCCCGGGCAAACCTGTAATTTTTAATACTTGAATGAAAAAGAAATAGGAACAGCAATACATAAGCTGATGCCCCTATAAGCCCTGTCTCGGAAAGCATGGCTAAAATTTGATTATGCTGACTGGCTGTTTTCATTATCAGAGTATAGTTTTGAAATCCAATACCATCGATAGGGCTTTCCTTAAAAAAGGACAAAGCATAACCAAACCGCTCAAGTCTATCTTGAATATTTGCTACATTAGCAACTCTATGCTGATAAAACTCTGAGGCAAAATCTGATTCAAGGAACTTAATAAAAAACGGCATGATTAATACAACTAATAGAAGCAAGACAAAGCTTAGTTTAAGAAGCTGTCTTCTTCGAATAAGAAGCCAGGTTAGTAATCCCAAAATCCAGGCCAGCCATATACCTCTATATAGAGTAAAAAAGATGGCAATCGATATCATTACAAGAACAATAACGTGAGATAATTTTGCATACGTCTTTGTGCTGTCAAGCGTGATATATTTATATAGCACGATAAAAAAACAAAATGCAGTACAAACTGCAAGGGTAGTATCATTAGGATAAGGCCCATTTGGTCTTACCCATCCGAAATCTTCCTGCACCATTCTTTGTACAGCTACACCAGCTTCGGGTGCGGAAGAAAATATATCCTTTTTAGTAAAGTGCTCATAAAATGCCAACATCGATAGATAAATACCAACAATGAATAGAACGCTCACAAACTTTTTGAAATATTTTTTATCTGTGATAAGGTTTTTTGATAACACATAGACTATAAATGGGATGAAAAATACATCTGTTAGAACTCTCGCTCCCATCAATTTATTCAAACTTTTTGTGGCCACAGAAAAGCCAACTATAATTATTAAAAATATAAATATGATCTCGATTTTGTCGAAGGGAAGAAGCTTTCTTTCTCTCAGTGCAATTTGCTTCAAAAAGATAAAAAACAAAAGTGCTACAAATACTCTATCGTAAGTTATAATTGGATGTGTACCCACTATTAGAAATGACATCTCATCAATAGAGAAAAAGGAGAATGTTAATAAAAACAAAAGAAAAAGATTTTCAATTTTCCCCGCACATAGAAATACAGCCAGAAGGCACAATATACCTAAAGAAATTTTCCCAAAGCCTAATACGATAAGCCCTGCAAAACAGATTGCAATAAGGATTATCATTAGCCGGCCGAGATAAGTCTCTTCTCTTAAAAATAATGCTTTACTACCTATCATCTTTCTTAATCTCCACAATCAATTATTTATCAAACCAATAATATCCGACCTATATCTCAAGAAGTATTCGTTTATAAAGGACAGCGACTTGACACAAATATGAAGTATGATATAGAATCAATTATCCCACTTTCCTCAAACATCTTTGTTTCCTCAGTTTCAGAAAGGAGCTCCACATCCCTATACATGCTCCAATACAAACAGATACAGCAGCAACTCTTCTGTAACTAAAGATAAAATCACGTAAAATATAAACCGTAATTAAAATCAAGAGACCTGGCCCTCCATATCGCGCTATCCATGTTATAATTTTAGATTTAGGAAATATGTTATATCCCGCAAAGAAAAAAATAGTCATAGATGCCAGCATTATTATGAGATAAAAAACCAACATAAAAGCTAAAAGTTTATTTCTAAAATAACAGGATTCACTTGAGGACAAATAAATTCCAACAGGTCCGTGATACAATCTATCCAAGAATGTTGGCATCATTTCATACAGCTGATAATAAGGTCTGCTATTTAAGAACCTGCCTGCACTTAGATCATTAATCACCTTAGCTGCCTGACTGATTGATAATACTTTTATATCGTCTTCTGATGTCACCCAATTTAAAAGATCAACAAATTCTTGATATGTAAGTCTTCCTTTTTCTTTATTAATTTCAATAAAATCGTATTCATGAAAAAGAGCAACAATAACAGGCTGAGCTTCAGAAGAAATACGTCGAGCTGATTCAACCGCTTCCCTCAACTGGGTAAGATTACATGTTGCAGGCAAGAACTTCAGCGAGCTCGACATCTGGGCATAACCATATCCCTGCGCAGAAATGCATTCAAACTTCAACTCTTCAAGAGCTCGAATTGTATTTGAATCGCAACTACTCCACGGTGGTACGAAAATATTAATTTTTATGCCAAGCATCCTCTCTAAAAGTTCTTTCCCCTTCGCTATTTTTTCTGCCTGGCAACTGTAACTGAGGCCGGCAAATTCGCTCCGCCCACCCCACTTGACAATTGACTGATGTGTGTAACCGTGTTGTGCTATATCCAAAGTGCCGGCTTTTATTGCGTTATTTAATATGTCAGCTTTCATTTGGCCTAAAGGGGCAATATCCTCATGGTTAGAATCATATCCCTCTCGGCATATGTATGGAATAACTCCAAATGTGCAAGGCACACTGCACCTTTGAAAGGCATCAATTATTTTGACTTCAATATCTGTATTGCTGCGTTCGGAATAGTCGTCAAATCGAAAAACAACTGTAATATATTTTTCGTTGGCATTACATTCCGTTTGAGCCACTGCTGTTGAAGCAAAAATTAAAAAGGACACAATTAACAGCAGATGACCTGTATGAATGAGCAAAGCTCCGAAACTGCTCTTAAACTTTTTGTTGAACTGACTCATTAACGAAGTGACCTTCATAAAATCTGGTCCTACCCCCCAGCAATACCTAAAACATGTTTCCTTCGCATGTCAAGCCAAACATGTGTTTACAGCTATCTGTGTGATCTGAATAATTTCAACCAACGGAGTTCTGTTCGTGCACCACGACTTACAACTAATAGTTATCATGGTCTAAAAATGTTACATTCCTTGGTAATCAACTCCTTTTAAGGTATTGAGTATTACCTAATTTCGACCATACCACCGCCATTTTTTAGCGACATAGTAGCCGCCTCGAGCACCTGAACCACCCTCAGACCTTCCAGACCACCTGATTCGGACTCTTTTCCGTTTTTAATGCAGCTAAGAAAGTGCTCGCATTCCACTTTTAGCGGTTCAACCAATTTGAGGAATGGAGCATACATACCCCCATAATGGTAGGAATATTGAAATTCGGCAAAAGTATCGTAGTGAGGTGGTATTTCAACCCGTTTATCGTAAATTTTTATTTTGTCTATCGGTTCCAGATCATCATAAACGAGCATCTTCTGTCTGCCAATAAACATCGTCTCACGAACTTTATTGGGATCCAACCAGCTACTCTGAATCGTGGCGAAAGCACCATTAGTAAAATTCAATGTCATATTAGTCACATCTTCAATCCCATTAGTAACATGTGACTTACCCTGACAATTAACAGACACAGGGGCTTTGTCCAAAACATAGAGAATAATAGAAATGTCATGAGGCGCAAGGTCCCAGGCCACGTTAATATCCTTCTGGAAAAGACCAAGATTCAAACGTCTGGAACTAATGTACTGAATCTCTCCAAGCTCTCCTGAAGCGACAATTTCTTTAATTTTCCTGACAGGAGTGGAGAAGATAAAAGTATGCCCAACCATGAGCGCTACATTGTGGCTCTTGGCTAATTCTATTAATTCCTCACATTCTCGTACTGAGTTGGCCATAGGCTTTTCAATTAGCGTATGTTTGCCTGCTTGCAGGCACGCCTTGGCCATCTCATAATGGAGGCAAGCCGGTGTGGCTACTGCAACCGCATCAACATCGGGATCATTGACAATATCATCAAACTGGGAAGTAGCTTCTACCCTGGGATTGAGCTTCTTGATATGCGTAAGCCGATCTACATTAATGTCACAAACGTACTTTACTCTACATTCAGAAAGGGAACCAAAATTACGGATAATATTTGGCCCCCAATATCCACACCCTACTACCGCAATGTTAAGCATTTCTCCACCCCCCTTAAATCAGCTACTTTTGTTTCGTTAATCTCGTCGATGATTTGAGAAATAATAGCAAATGGAGTTTTCAATAAAATCTTTATGTCGAGCCAAAAAGATTGCCGTTTGGAATATCGAATATCTAATCGAACCATTTCATTAAAGCTAAGTCTATTCTTTCCGCTAACCTGCCAAAGACCTGTCATACCAGGCAAAGTATCGAAGCGCCTATAATGCCAAGGCAAATATTCCGCCACCTCGTAGGGTAATGCAGGACGCGGACCAACCACACTCATTTCACCACGCAGGACATTAATCAACTGCGGAAATTCATCTATACACATCCTGCGAAGTATCTTGCCAAACCGAATCCACTCCTGATGGTTACGAAGCTTCGTCATCGGCTTATTTGGAGCTACACCATTTTTTGCGCCATTTATCAATTTAGTGATATACTGTCTATGTATCGCAGCGTCATTGTCAACCTTCATGGTTCGAAATTTCAACATGGTGAATGTTTTCCCCATATACCCCACTCTTTTTTGTTTGAAGAAAACGGGGCCATTGGATACGACTTTGATTAATATGGATACGAAGAGAAATAAAGGGGACAAAATAATGAGGGCAACTATTGAGAACAATACATCAAAAGCTCGCTTCCACATTTGGATCGATTCGTGGAAGAATAGCTCAAGCTCCGCTGGCCGTGTAGTGCCGTTAAATGT
>Ga0307435_1001219_pt1 | contig 10852 bp, 11 predicted proteins | sample SalMarWE160470MG_FD_202164 | JGI IMG/M metagenome (GOLD analysis project Ga0307435, IMG submission 202164) | Salt marsh sediment microbial communities from the Plum Island Ecosystem LTER, Massachusetts, United States - WE1604-70 | ecosystem: Environmental > Aquatic > Marine > Intertidal zone >... | reverse complement strand
TTTGAGACGGTTTAAAAAGGCCAGACCTCTATCTCTTCCCCCTCCTGGACCCCCTCGGAATCCATGGGGATCCGGAGCAGGCCGTCTCCTTTTACCATGGTGGAGATGACACCCGATTTGCCGAAGAGGGGGGTGGCGATGAGGGTTCCGTCCTCCTCGTGCAGGCTTACCCGCACGTAGTCCTCCCTCCCCTGGGCAGAGGGGATATTCCGGGATGCAATAGCCCTGAGGGGCCAGCCATACGGGCCTTCCCAATCCCTGCGCCCCGCAAGCCTCCAGAGGGATGGTATCACCAAGGTCATATAGATCACCATGGCTGATACCTGATGGCCGGGCAGCCCCCAGATTATCTTGGCACCGGCCCGGGCAAGAATAGTGGGTTTTCCCGGGCTCACGGCAACACCGTGTACCAGGATCTCAGCATCGGGTATAGATTCGATGAGCTGGATCGTCAGGTCCCTGGTCCCTACTGAGCTGCCCCCTGAAACAGCTACAACATCGCACGTTTGCAGACCGGCGGCGAGTCTTTCTCGCAGCTCGTCGAGGTTGTCCTTGACAATACCGAGGAATTGGGGGAGGGCATGGGCTTGGCGGGTGAGCGCTGCCGCGGTGTAGCTGTTGGTGTTGCGCAGCTGGCCGATGGTTGGTGTTGCATCGATAGGCACAAGCTCATCGCCGGAGGAAATGATCCCCACCCGGGGCTGTCGATATACCGTGACATGCGCGCTTCCCAGAAGCGCCAAAAGCCCCAGTTCCTGGGGTCGCAGGAGAAGGCCCTGTTCGAGGATCCGTTCCCCTGCCTTCAGGTCTTCACCCTGCTGCATCACGTTTTCACCAGGGGCCACGGTGTGATAGACCTGGATAGTATGCTCGTCTATGAACTGCGTATGCTCAACCATTACGACGGCATCGGCCCCTTCAGGGAGTACCCCTCCGGTGGGGATTTTAAACGCTTCGCCGGGCTTTACTGCCACAGAGGGCTTTTCTCCCATCAGGACCTCCCCCGTCACCTCAAGGAGTGCGGGGCTTGACTCAGAGGCCCCGAAGCTGTCTTTCGCCTGCAGGGCGTACCCATCCATGGTCGAGAGATCGCACGGGGGGAGGTCTCCCGGAACGACGAGATCAGCAGCCAAGACCCGTCCCCAGGCATCTTCCAGCCCGACATCCTCTGTTTCCAGCGGCGCAAACCCCCTGATGATCTCTTTTACCTGCTGGACTGTTTTGACCTGAAAGAAATCCACTGTTCCTCTCAAAGGAGGATCACGCTATCCCCTGCCGCGACCTTCCCGCTCTTTACTACGGTGCCGAATCTTCCCTCTCGGCTGACGATATACGGACGTTCCGTATCTTTGAACTGTTCTTTGCCGATGTGGCAGATCAGGATCTCGGCCTCCCCGATGTGCAGTTGTCTGCCGACCTTCAGCTCTGCCAATGGGATACCTTCTATGGTGATGTTCTCCGAGTAGTCATCATCGGCAATAGTGGGTTTGATCTCGGCGGGCACCAAGGCCATGGCCTCGAGAGGGAAGATACTGATCTGCCTGTCCCATGCGCCGGCATGGGCATCCCCTTCCAGACCCCACCCCTCGCGGAGATAACCCTTTCCCACGTTCTTTTTGGGAATGCCTCGTTGTTGAGCGGTATTGACAGCAATCACCTTTCCCTGCATCTGTCCCTTCCTCTTAAAAAATAATTAACCACGGATTTTCACGGAAGTACACTGAATATTATTAAGAATCCATTTCTATTCTCTTTGATAATTCCTTGTACCCTCCGCGTCCCTGTCGAGCGCCTCTCGGTCGAACTATCTGGGTGATTATTTATTCTCACAGTTCTATTCCGTGTCCTTCCGTGGTGCATTCGTACTCCGCACGAAATGTCCGCTCTTCCCACCTTTCTTCTCCACGAGGTGGATGTTTGAGATCACCATCTCACGATCCACTGCCTTGCACATGTCGTAGATGGTCAGGGCGGCGGTGGCGACGGCTGTCAGGGCCTCCATCTCCACACCTGTCTGCCCCTTCAGCTTGACCTGTGCCTCGATCTCTATGCAGTGTTTCTCTTCGATCGGATTGAAGGTAATCGCCACGTTCGTGATGTTTAACGGATGGCACATGGGGATGAGCTCCGCCGTATTCTTGGCCCCCATGATGCCCGCCACCTTGGCCACCCCCAGGACATCCCCCTTTGCCATCCCTCCTGCCATGATCCGCTGGAAGGTCTCCGGGCTCATGAGGACCGTTCCCCGGGCCCTCGCCTCCCGCTGGGTGACTTCCTTTTCGGTGACATCGACCATCTGTGCCCTTCCGTGTTCATCCAGGTGGGTAAATTCCTTCATTGCTTATCCTCCTATGGCGTGCATCCCCCGCTGGCACTTCTTGAAACGCACATCCCCGATATGATGTCCTTCTGGCTTGGCCTGGAGGGCCTGATGGAGGATCTCCTCCACGTGTGCCTCCCCCCTTGACCCCCTCACGGCCCCCTTGAGGTCGATCTCATCATCGGAGAAAAGGCAGGTCCTGATCTGTCCATCCGGGGTGAGGCGGAGGCGGTTGCACTGCGCGCAAAAGTGGCTGCTGATGGGGGAGATAAACCCGATCTCCCCTTTGCCTCCTTTGATATAATATCTTTGGGCGGGACCATCGTTTGCTTGGGGTCCAACGGGTATCAGCTCCCCTATCTCCCTGATCTCTTCCATGATCTGCGAAGATGAAATCCCCTCCTCTCCATGCCAATCGCTGCCTCCCCCCACGGGCATGAACTCGATGAAGCGAACGTGCAACGGGTGGGTGAGGCTGAGACGGGCGAACTCCTGTACCTCGTCATCGTTAAACCCCTGGATGGCCACCACATTGATCTTGACCGGGGAGAGGCGGTGCCGGAGGGCCGCTTCGATCCCCTCCCATACCTCCTTGAATTTATCACGCCTCGTGATGTAGGCGAACCGCTCGGGGCGCAGGGTGTCGAGGCTGATGTTGATGCGGCGAAGCCCCGCTTCGGCCAGATCTTCGGCGTATTCCCGTACCAGGACCCCGTTGGTGGTCAGGCTCAGGTCTTGGATCCCCTCGATTTCCCCAATACCCTTAACAAGGTCTACGACCCCTTTCCTTACCAGGGGTTCTCCGCCGGTCAGGCGGATCTTGGAGATCCCGTTGCGGGCGAAGACCTCGACCACCCCTAAGATCTCCTCATAGGTGAGCAAGTCGCCATGCTCGATGAGGTCCACACCCTCTTCGGGCATACAGTAGCGGCAGCGCAGGTTGCACCGGTCGGTGATGGATAATCGCAGGTAATTGATCTTGCGATAGTAGTCGTCAAGTAAGAGTTTCATAGTTTTATATAAGGTAAAGGCCAATGCCCCGTACCGGCCATCGGCCTCTCATGGCTTCTGGTGGACCTCCTTTCCAAGCACGGGGGGCGTGGTCGTTTCCCACCACACCTTTTCGGCCACACTCCCTATCCTCATGGACGTAGGAGGTAGGCTCGAAGATCCATGACATATTCAATTGGTGCCGGAGGAGGGATTCGAACCCTCACAGGCGCAAGGCCCGGGGGATTTTGAGTCCCCTGCGTCTCCCAGTTCCGCCACTCCGGCGTATATTAAATATAGGGGTTCCCTCAGAGCGTGTCAACGGGAAAGTGCCCCAGAGTATTGACACGAATGCATAAGATTTCTATAATGAAACATTCATCGGGGCTGTAGCTCAGTTGGGAGAGCGCTTGAATGGCATTCAAGAGGTCAGGGGTTCGACCCCCCTCAGCTCCACCAAATGCACTGAACGGGTTCGTCGAGATCGACGAGCCCGTTTTTATTCCCCAAAGCCCCTTGGATAACCATGATTCACCCCCGTGGCACCCTCCTCACCCCTAAAAAAGACGAAATAGATCAAAAAAAAAGCAAGATAGGTCAAGTCTTTACGCTCGGAAAATGATAAGGATCATTTTCTAGCATATTGTATCCCGTTCTCCTTTTGCATAAGACACATTGCTAAGTAGTATGTATGAAAAGTGGGTTATAGAAAGTGCCATGAGAGAGCTTCCAGGGATACACGCCTCTCTGGGGGCTATCGTATGGAGTTCCCTTGATGAAACCGTCAATATGTAATGAAGGAGGAATGAACAATGGAAAAGGCACTAGATAAGGCCCTAAAGAAGACAAAGAAGATCACCTTTGACGTCACGCGGGACAAGTATGTCGTCATGAGCGACCAGCATATTGGAGATGGGAAGAAGGGGAGCGATGATTTCAGATTAAACCGCAAGACATACAAAAAGGCTCTGAATTACTATTATGCCAAGGGATACCGATTTATCAGTATCGGCGACAGTGAAGAATTATGGGAGTGCGATTTCCCCAACATCAAGCAGAAGTATCAGGATGTATATGACCTTGAAAAGAAGTTACGCGTGTATGGAAATCATGACATATTCTGGAAGAGCACATCCTTTGTTAAAAAACATCTCCAATCGGCACTTCCCGGCATAACGATTTGCGAAGCCCTCCTGCTCAAAGGAAAAGACGGCACTATATTTCTCACGCACGGCCACCAGGGAGAATTGTTTTCACATTTTCTGTGGCCCCTCAGTCGAGTCATTGTTCGCACTATATGGAAGCCGGGGCAGCGTTTTCTTGGTTTCAAAAATACGGGCGCAGCAAAAAACATAAAAAAACGGAGTAAGAAAGAACAGATGTATTACCGATGGGCGAAAGCAAAAGGACTCTTGTTCGTCGCCGGCCACACCCACAGAGCAATGTTCAGCTCTCTTTCTAAGATTGATCGGTTAAAGCAGGAGATAGAAGACTTGATTCAGCTTGCATCCACATCGTTCAAAACATCTAAGCGATACGAATCCGCTATGAAAGAGATCAAAAAGAAAAAGGCCGAGCTGCAGTCATACATAAAATGGGAATTTGGAAAGAAAGTGGTCAGTAGCTTTGATGAGACAGGGATTTTTTCTCCGTGCTATTTTAATGATGGTTGCTGCTGCTATAATAATGGTTTTACCGCACTGGAACTCGACAGCGGTATGATCAGGCTTGTCAAATGGGACAGGGGCGGGGCAAAGCCGAAACCGAACATTTATGAACAAGATAAACTGAAGAAGTTATTTATTCAAATAGAGATTGCCAAAGAGAAAACATAGTATAATGAGTCGTGAACAATACTGAAAGACTGTTTGCAAGCAGGGGTTTCTTAACAAGGAGGGGAGCATGCCTCAAGACCCTGATCGGTGGAAGATACGTTTTGGACAGATATTTCAAGCGATGCTGGCAGCGTCGGAAAAAAACTTGAAGATTATCTGTATTTCATGCCGTCAGGGGTAACGCCGAATCCGCACGAGAAGAAATCCTTCGAACTCATCGACTTACATGACAACAGAAAAGTTTATAAAAAATATTTTTCCGGCAATATCCCACGCATTCCGACTCTCACTGCGCAAACAGCCAAAAGGCTTGATGCCACCCTGGTGATTGTGCCCGGGTTCGGCCATCACTTATTAACGCAGAAGGCCTTTGGCGATCAAATACCGCTCTTAAGAAAGCTTGGTTTCAACATACTGTATGCCTTTTACGACGATTCTTTCGAAAGCACCGAAGACTGCGCGCAACGCGTATACGATATCGTTAAACGCGAATGTGATAATCAACAGCAGTTGATATTTCTTACCTATAGCAAGGGAAGTCCCATTTTGGTGGAGCTGCTGGCAACGCCGCGCTACAGCGACGTAGCAAAACGGACCAGGGCGGTAGTCAGTTTTGCCGGGGCTCTAAGAGGTTCGATTCTGGCATCGTCCAAAGCCAGTCGTGCCGCGCGTAAGCTCTTAAAGGCATACAAGAGATTCAGCCAGCGTATTGGGCTCAGGACGAAATTTTTTAGCAAGCTTATACGCTGGGCATCAAAGCTGAGAGTGCCGGGGCTTAAGGATTTACCTGTATTCTTTGAAAAGGCCGCCGAGTTCTCCGATGATCTCACCGACCTTCCTGAGGGGATTACAGACCTGATGCGGGTGACATGCGAACACGACCATGCAGGCGTTCGCCTGCCGGATTCCATTACGCTTTTCTCCATTTCAGCTGCGTATCCCGAGTCAGCATTTGAAAAAGGCCTCCAATTCATTACAAATCCTGATGATCTGTTTTTATATGTTAATGGTCAGGAGTTATATAAGCATAACGTTTTCAACGATACACAGGTCCTGTTGCCAGACTCCGAATTTTTTGAAGAGACCGGCACTATTATCAATCTCGGTATCGTGAAGGCGGACCACTGGGGAATCGCGTTGCCCCGCGTGTATTCGCGTCGTTATAAAGATCCCTTTACTCGAACGGAGATGTTACAGACGGCATTGCTCGTGTTAGATGAATATTTCAGCACATCCAATTGAAGGGAAGGCTACCATTTCCGCGTGAGGCAGCTGTAGGATTTTTAAGATGAGAAGAGTATATTCCTTTCGGTTTTCTTATCAAATAGGTGAGCTTTAGCCATATCAAATACCACAGTCATGGGTGTGTCGGGCTTTGCCTTTACTGCTGGTTCACATAACAGGGTGAAATTAAGGGTGTCTTTCATAACTTCCACAATATCCCTATCCCCTAGTGGCTCAACGACGCCGGTTATCACATCGATGGTATTCCCAGGGGTGCTCGCTGTCTTTGAAAATCTTTTGTCGTAGATATCTTCCGGGCGAATGCCGCAGATAACTTCCTTGCCAAGGTAATCCGCACATCTTTTCCGATAGTGTTCGGGAATCGATAATTGAAATGCCCCAAGATCAACAATTATACCCTTATTTTTTTTGATAATTGTGCCATGCAAGAAATTCATGGTGGGGCTTCCGATGAAACCCGCAACGAAGATATTGTGTGGTGAACGGTATACTTCCAGCGGCGTACCTACCTGTGCAAGGCCTCCTTCATGCATGATGGCCACCCTGTCACTGAGGCTCATCGCCTCCACTTGATCGTGCGTGACATAGATAATGGTAGATTCCAATTTTTTATGGATCCTTTTTAACTCGGTTCTCATCTTGACTCTCAGTTTCGCATCGAGATTACTGAGTGGTTCATCAAGGAGCAAAACGTGGGGCTCGAGGACCAAGGCCCTGGCAAGGGCGACCCGCTGTCGTTGGCCGCCGCTCAGCTCTCGTGGCAGTCTCGCATCAAGTCCCTGGAGGTTCAGCAAGTTCATCGCCCCGGCAATCCTTTTCAGGATCTCGCTTCGGGGGTAGGACTTGATTTTTAGACCGAACGCGATGTTTTCCGCTACCGTCATATGGGGGAAGAGGGCGTAGCTTTGAAATACCATGGCAATGCCGCGATTCTTGGGAGGAATGTCGTTTGACAGAACATCGTCTATGTAGAGTTCCCCCGCGGTAATCTCTTCTAACCCGGCGACCATCCTCAACGTCGTTGTCTTGCCGCACCCGGATGGACCAACGAGCGTGACAAACTCACCATCGTCAACTACTAAATGAAGATCACGTACTGCTACAACATCCCCAAATCTTTTGCTTACACCATGAAATTTGACCGTTGCCATATCACCTTTTTCCTATTTCACCGCTCCGGCAGTAGCACCTGTCCGCATATATTTTTGTACCACAAAGGTAAAGATAATGACCGGGATGGAGAGCATAACGGAGATCGCCGCGAGTAGATTGTGCTGTGGTGTCCAGGACAATATTTTTTTCAATAACACGGGAAGGGTTGACAGATCGCCAAAGGCCAGGAGGAAGTAGGCAAAGATAAACTCATCCCACGAGAGCAAAAAGACATAGATTGCCGCAGCTGCCAAACCGGGGAGGGCGACTGGTACAATAATGCGGGTAAAGCTGTAGAGCTTGCTTGCCCCCAATATCTGGGCCTGTTCGTCCAATTCTCTCGGAATGGTTTCAAAGACCCCCATGGCGATAAATATCACATAGGGGATTGATAGCAGCGAATGCGCCAAGGCAACGCCGAGGACGCTGTTGACGAGCCTGAATTTTAAAAAGACCTCGACAATGGGAACGACTGAGACGATGTCGGGGAACAAGCGAACCGAAATCAGAAGCGTCGCCAAGACCATTACGCCGGGGAATCTATATCTGACCAGGGCATAGGCGGCAGGTATTCCGATAACGAGCGCAATAAGAATGGAGAGCAACGCTACCTCCAGGCTGATCAGTGCGGCAGTCATAAACCTGTCCATGGTGGCCAGTCCGTGAAACTGTTCCACAGTGGGATGATAAGGCCACAGCGGTATGGGCTTGCCCCCAGTCACTACGCTTGAACGGTCGCTCAGAGAGTATTTGAACATTACGAAGATGGGGGCTAACACTATGAGGATCATGACAATGATCCCTATCAGCCATATGACCCTGGTTCCTCTCATATTTTTTTTGCGCATACGATGTTACCTTATACTTTTACCAATTGCTTTCTGAGCCATTTCAGCACATAGAAAATAATGATTGTCGACAGGATGATAAGGCCCAGCAAGATCAGGGCAATGGCGGATGCCTCGTGTGGATCCCTCCATTCGTGATATGCCCTTTCTATTAAGGTAGCAAGGAGTGGATAGCTTCCCGCCAAGATAAAAGGAAAAATAAACTCCTTCCAGACCTCAATAGATCGCAAGACCAAGACGGTCGCCATGGCAGGGGTCAATAGCGGCAGGGTAATCTTCATGAAAGTTTGGAAGGTGTTGGCCCCCATTGTTGTTGCTGCTTCATATTGATCTTTGCTGATGGATTGTAATCCGGCAAGAATAATTAACATAGAGATGGGCATATCACGCCATACCTTTCCCACCATAGATACCATAAGGGCAAAGAAGCCGGATCCCCTCCAGTTCACCGGTTCAGCAATCAGCTGAAACGGGAAAAAGCTGTGTCGTCCCATCAAGATGTCATTGATATGACCCCCTGGAAAATCAAACATAATATAGAGCATGATTGCCGTCACGATCGCAGGAATGGCCAGCGGCAAGATAAAGACACTCCGAATGATTCCCCGCCCCTTAAATTCTCTTACGACGAGAAATGCGGCTATCATGCCGACGATGAGTTCCATCGGTGTTCCAACGAGGACAAACCAGATGGTGCGGGTGAAGGCAGCCTTGAATTCCGGGTTTTGTGAGAGTTCAATAAAATGAACGGCAGTCGGGAAGAGTGAACCGTCCGGACTGACCTGGGTAAATGCCAGTCCGACGACCTTAAAGAGAATGATCAATAGAAATCCGACCAGGTAGAGTACTGCGGGAGTGAGTATAATGATGCCGAATAGATTCCTTCTGATAAAAGGTATAATCCGTGTCATATGTGTTTTTAATTACGCGCGAACACAATAATCCTGTTCTCCTGCTGCCGGACTACCTGTGCTGGAACGCGCTGTGTTACCGTCGCTGATTATCGAGGATATTGTTTCCCGAGCACTTCCTTCATCTGCGGTACGTACGTCCCCTTTAATCGCTCCCTAATATAATCCCGATCGATTTTTCCATCCGTGCCGTAATTCTTGCCCACAACGATGTCATACCATGCGTCGAGATAGATCTTCCCTACATCAGAATATTCACGCAGCAAGGGCCCGGTCGTATCGCCATTGAGCTGTATCTGTTTGATAGAGGTTGCGAATACATCAGCCATCCAATCTTTGGGAAAGACTTTTTGCACGTCAGCCAATATATCCGTGCGGATAGGCATCATGCCGAAGACCTTGCATTCGGCCAGATGGTTCTCGTAATTGGTAATCCATTGAGCGAGCACCGCTGATAAGTGAGGATCCGGTGCGGTTTTGGGGATGCCCCACCACCACCCCGCAGTCCCTGCCTTTCTGCTCCCCCTCCTGAGCGGCTTGCCTGCTGCATCCAACTCAAAGGAGAGTCCTTGCGGCATGACTGCAAGGCCCATATCATTCGGGTCCGCCAGATAGCCTTGCATTTGCGGATGGGTGCCGCCGTGAATGAAGAACGAATCAATCTGGTGCATCATCGCCAGGAATACCTTCCCGTCTTTCATGGCATTCCAGATACCGCCGCCACTCCATGGGTCTTGCCACATCCCTGGATTATACAGTCCTTGTTTTGTATACGCCGCCTCCCACACAAACATGTCAACCACCGGGTCTGTGGACATTTTTAGAACATCTGAAACGGTTCCCCCCATCTGGTAAATCCGGTCAACCAATCCGACTACAGTACCTCCGTATTTCATGCCTCGGTGCGCCATACGAGGCAAGGTGATTCCATAGTACGGTGTATGCGCCCAGTAGTAGGCAACGACAAAGATGTCATAATAATCCCAGAGATTAGGATCTGCTTCTAATTGGTAGCCGGCTGGCAGGCCATAGCCGTTATCGTCTCGCAGCGCAGCATTGATGCCCGGCTCAAACTGCTTCCATCCCTTCACTGCCTCATCCACCTTCGACTTCACATAGGTCATCATTCTGGTTTCCAACTTGCGGGGGAGATAGTACAGCTTCCCATCAATGGTCCCCAGCTTTACTGCTTGAGGATCGTACTGCGCCTTCAATTGTTGCAGCTCCTTTTCACTCATGACATCATCGTAGGGCATCATGAACTTCTGGAGGGGCCGTGTCATTTCCAGCGGGGTCTTGACAAGGCCGATGGTATGCCTTCCACTGTCCTGTTCTAAGGCGAGCATGACCTCGAGGTCCCAGAACTTGTCAAAAGAAACGACCGTTACTTTTACATCATTGGTCTTTTCGAATGGGGGTATTATGTTTTCCCGAAACCATGTGTCTTGAATCCCCATCATCCTGATGACGAGGGTGAAATCCTTTTTTTCCTTTGGTAGGGCCCAATTCGTCAGGCAGATGATCGAAAAAACAAGTACGAGGCAGATAACA
>Ga0307435_1001208_pt1 | contig 10922 bp, 6 predicted proteins | sample SalMarWE160470MG_FD_202164 | JGI IMG/M metagenome (GOLD analysis project Ga0307435, IMG submission 202164) | Salt marsh sediment microbial communities from the Plum Island Ecosystem LTER, Massachusetts, United States - WE1604-70 | ecosystem: Environmental > Aquatic > Marine > Intertidal zone >... | reverse complement strand
ACCCGCCATGGAATATTCATCCGTCTCCATCTGCGCGAGCAGGACGTAGTGTTGGTTGTCGTTCGACGTATGGATGACGTAATTGTACCCTCCGGCCGGCGGCGTGGGAAAATCATATAGGAATTCCTCGCAGGCATTGCGCCACGAAGTAACGAAGTCCCCGTCCGTAAGCGGCTCCCGATAGCAGGGCGTTGTAATTTTCGTTTCACTGTTGATCAAGTACGATCCGATCTTGTCATAACAAAGCGCGATCGCTTTTTGAATCTGCTTCAAATCCGAAATCGTCCTCGCATCCCTGGCCTTGGCCTGCGCGTCGCCGAACGAAACGACGGCGAAGGTGGCGAGGAGTCCGATGATGGCGATCACTACGAGAAGCTCAATGAGGGTAAAACCTTTCTTCATGTCAGCTCTTGGCTCTTAGCTCTTAGCTTTTAGACCTCTATTCTAGCTCACTGCCATGATATGGCCTAATACTACCTGCCGGCATGCAGGATGGCCAAAAGCTAAGAGCTAAAGGCTAAAAGCTAATAGCTAATAGCTAAAGGCTAAAGGCTAAAGGCTAAAGGCTAACAGCTAAAGGCTATCAGCTAACAGCTATCCCGCTACTTCCCCAGCGCCAGACTCACGAGATAGATCTTATCCGCGCCGGCGCGGATGAGCGTGCGCGCGGCTTCCGCTGCCGTGGATCCCGTTGTAACGACATCATCGACCAGAATGACTGAACCATGCACGGGCTTCGTGGCGATGAATTCTCCGCGCACGTTTGCGGATCGGAGCGCGTGATCTTCGAGCGACGCCTGCGTCATGCCGGAAGGACGGCGAACGAGGCTCTGAATAATTTTCGTTTTCGGCAGCCACGTGCGTTCCAGCCGCTTCGCGATCCACTCCGCCTGGTTAAACCCCCTGTCGCGCTCTCTGGGAGCCGAAAGCGGCATGGGCTGCATGGAGAGCTTCCGCTCGTGGACCCACGGGAAGGGGCCGGAGCGTTTTGGCGAGAATGCGGCGAGGTACGCTTCCACGTCCCGATCCGATGCGGTCACGCCCTTATACTTCATCTCCGCGATGAATCGACGAAGCGGTTTTGAATGGTAGTAGCCCGTGGATACGACGCCGGCAAACGGGAGGATTCCGGAGCATGCCTGATGGTCATGATCGGGTTCAGCGGCAAGACAGCGAGGACAGGGTTCGTTCATCAGAAGTTCCACATGATCGCGGCACGATGCACACCACCAGGAACCGGATGCGCCGCACGTAATGCAGAACGGCGGATAGACGATGTCGAGAAACGTTTCTTTGATCCTGCGGAAGAACGTGGTCATAGACCCTAATTTATCACTAAAGGCAGGAATGAAAAATATCGAATGTCGAAACGGGTTAACTCGTTGTCTGGTTGGCTTGTTGACTGGTTAACGGAAAACATTCGAGTCAACCGGAAAACTGGCGAACGAGACAACCGGCGAACACCGCGGAACAGCGCCTTTTTCGATATTCGATATGAACGATATTACGGCGTAAATACCTCCACGCGGTAGTCATCCGCCACCCACTTCGCTCCTTGGCGAACGAATGTCACGGTCGATTCCCGATACTCGACGGAGGATGCGCCGTTGTCCCGGATTTCCACCTGCATTTGAACGCGCACATCGAACGAATCGCCCGTAATGCGCGTCTCGCTCTCCGGAATCTCCACGAGGCGGCGAGCGATCGTAAGGTAGGCGGGACCGGATGCGTCATACTTCGCCCGAAGCTCGGACTGCATGGCTAAAAATGCATCTGAAAGCGCCGGAGACGCTTCGAGCGCCGCATCCGCATAGTTCGAAAAGCCGTTCGCGCTCGATCCGCTCTCCGCGCGCTCGCTCAAAACGCCCGCGCGCCGTGAAAGCTCCAGAATACGCAGAACGTCCGGACTCACATCCCCGGGCGAGAACGTGAACGTTTGATCCCCCGCTTCCGCGCCGCCCGTTCCTTCGGATCCCTGACCTTCCGGTTTGATATCGTATCCTTGCGGCGTAATGTCTCCGAGCCCCGGAGGCTGAGGGGACGAGCCTCCCGGAAACGCCGGCTGGATGAGCGGCCACACGATGAACCAGAAGACAGCTCCTAAGAGGAGGATTGATCCGATGATGAGGAGGATGAATTTGGTTCGACGGTCCATAGGTTCGTTTATCGTTGGTCGTTTATCGTTGGTCGTTTGTCGTTGGTCGTGAGTCGCATGTGAACTGCGTTCCCGACAAACGACTCACGAGATAAACGTCAAACGAATCGGGGCTACTGTCCGGATGCCTCTTTTGGCGCTTCTCCTCCGATTGCTGATTCCAATTCCGATGTCGCTTCCTTGAATTCCTTCTTCGCCTGCTCGATCTGCAGGAGCTGCTTCGGATCCGTGGTCACGATCTGATCCTCCGCGTACGATGCGACGATCTGGATGGCCGCGTGCTTCGAGCCGGCAAAGAAGATCCCCTCCCCGCGCCCGCTCTCCAAAAGGAGATACTTCTCGGATTGCGTGAGCAGGAACGTCTTGGCCACGAGGTCGATGGATGCGGGGCTCTGCCGAAGCAGGAGCTGGATGGCCGAGTTCGTCACGATCGCCTGGCCGTAGGGAGAGGTGAGGAAATCGTTTACGTCCTGTGTGATCGTTGTAACACCCATGTAGTACTTCCGGCAACGCTTAACGAGAGCGAAGATGAACTTCGCCGAATCTTCCGCCTGCATGAGCCACCACGCCTCGTCGATGACGAGGATCCGCCGCTTGCGCTCGGATCGCACGACGTTCCAAATGTAGTTGATGATCGTGTAGATGGACATGGGCCGGAGCTCGTCTTCCAGGTCGCGAACGGAGAAGACGACCAGGATATTATCCATGTTCACGGTCGTCGGAGAATTCAAAAGCCCGGAGAACGTGCCTTCCGTATACTTCCTCATGCGCACCACGAGGTCGCTCGTGCCCTCCATCCCTTCAAGGATATCCTGAAAATCTTGGAGGATCGGCGGCTCGATGGTCGACAGATCCACGCCGGGGACGATGTCTTTCTTCGCGTACGTTTCGAGGAGCGCGCGGTCCAGGATGCTGTCCTCCTGCACGGTGAGCTTTCCGAGCATGAGCCGGAGCAGCCCTTTGAGGATGATGACCGCGCTGCGGATGATGTCCTCCGAGGAAATCGTCTCGCCGGAAGGCCGCGGGAGGTCGAACGGGTTGATCTTCGCGGATGAGGCGAGCGAGATATTGATGTACGTACCGCCCACGGCATCCGAAAGGTGCTTGTATTCCATTTCCGGATCAATGACGATCACGTCCGTGCCGAGCATGAGGGATCGGATGATTTCGAGCTTGATCGCATACGACTTGCCCGCGCCGGACGTGGCGAAGATGACGGCGTTCGCATTCTGGAGCGAGAAGCGATCAAAGATGATGAGCGAATTGTTGTGTCGATTGACGCCGTAGAGGATGCCGTTGTCCGACGTGAGCTCCGCCGAGGTGAACGGGAAGCTCGACGCGATCGGCGAGGTGCTCATGTTGAACGTGATCATGAGCTCGTCATTCCCCAGCGGAAGCGTGGAATTGAACCCCTGTTCCGCCTGGTAGTAGGCGCGTTTCGTGTAGATGAGCATGGAACCGAACGTCGTCTCAACCTGCCGCGAGAGCCGCTCGAGCTCCTCCGGATCCGTGGAGTAGAACGTGCAGTAGAATCCGAACTGGAAAAAATGCTCGATGCCCTGCGTGAGATCGTCGCGGAGCTGTTCGATATCCCGAAGCGCCGTTTCCGCCACCGGATCGCGCGGCTTCCCGCTCTCCGCATCCATGGTGATCTGCGCTTCGACGACGCCGACTTTCCGCTTGAGTTCTTTCAGGATCACATCCGCCTTGATCGGGTAGAAGAACATGGCGATATCGAGCTGTGCGGACAGGTTGATGATGGGACTGGCCCAGCCGACCGTGACGTAGCGCGGATAGGTAACGATGAAGAGCGTGCGCACGAATACGTCGCCGAGGCGAACGAAGCTCGGTTCAACCTTCATGCTCGCCGGAGCGATGAGATCTTTGATGGAAGAGACGCCTTTTCGGTATACGCGCTCCTCGGAAAGGGCGACCTTCTCTTCCTCAAGCTTCTTCTTTACATCCTCTTTGGATTCATGTTTCTCAAACTTAACTCCCCCCTTCGTGAGTCTGGATGTATCAATGCCTTTCTTTTTTACTTCAATGGCCATACGTAACAAAAATTCCAAATTCCAAATTCTCTCTCCGGAGCTCCGACAGTTACTATTTGGGATTTGGGATTTGAGATTTGGGATTTCATAGGGGTTATCCTTCAAACTGCATCTTATTCACATCCTCCAATCGCTGCGTTTCGAAGAGCTCCGGATTGTACACCGTGTAGAAGAGCTCAATGAGCGACTGCGTATCGAGGAGCGCCGCGTTCAGTGACATGGACGAAAGCCCTCCCATCACGGAGTTCACGCGCAGCATGAGCTGATGGCGCTTTTCCTGAAAGCGCTTCTCGCTCAACCTGATGGCGACCGAGGGAGTCAGGAGTTCCTGTACGCGCGCGAAGAATCCGCGCCGCTTCTTCATGTTATCCGTATCTTCCGAAACCGCCGGATCAAGCGGGATCACGATGTAGAAACGCTTCTGCATAATGTCGCCGAGCTTTACGAGCTGCGCGATGTATTCCCGGTAGTCCGTTATCTGATTCCGCAGCAGATCCTTCTCCTGCTGCTTTTCCGCCGCCTTCAACCGGTTCAGGTAATCGTCGATGTTCATGCGCCTGCTCTGAATGACCACCTGGATCGGGAAATCAATGGAGTTGAGGAATCCCATGTACGCCTGAACGATCGCGTTCTGCTCATCAACGTTCTTTAGGGCGAAATTGATACTCGAAACGAGCAGAACGGCTCGGAGCGTCCCGTCTTTCATGATGACGACATCCTCTTTCATTTCCGCAATGTCAAGGAAGCGCTGCGTTGGCGGCCCTTTCTTGCTTCCTGCGAGTTTCTTGCTCTGCATACATTGGTATCTCGTATCTCGTATCTGTTATCTCGTATGCTCTCAAAGATGTTCCGAGGATACCAGATACCAGATACCAGATACGAGATACGACCTACATCGGCAGTTCCTCCGCGGCGCGCTCCATCCCCTCTTCGACTTCGTACACGCCTCCCGTATTCACCGTCAGCGAAAGATCGCGGAGATGCGACGAGCCCGGCCGCGGCTTCCTCCTCGGCTTCTCTTCCTCCGGCTCCGCGATGGTCTGCGGCTTGATGATCAGTCGAAGCTCCGCATCCGTTTGATGCTTATCCCACACGCGAAGCGACGGCTGAGAGATCGTCTGTACGAAGTTTAAAAAAAAGATATGGAACGGCTGTCCGTTCACCTTCATGAATCCGAAGACCCCGCCGATGCCCGCCGTAAAGATCGCCGCGGCAATGAACGGCCCGAACGTAAATACCTTGTATTCGATGAAAATGATGAATACGGATACGAGGCCGAGGATAAACTGGCGTACCGTAATCGGCCCGAGGATCTTATCTTCGTTCTCTATGAACTGCGGGACGATATATTTATCGGGCATGCGATTCAAACGTTTGATCTATGTTACCGCGATTTTCCTTTAAGAGAAAGGCGGAAGATTCGTATCTGGCATTCTCTAATGATGGTGCGTTGTGAAAATACCGGATACCGGATACGAGATATCCTTTCTACAACCGTAATACATTATTGAGCGCCATAATCGCCTCAAGCTCCTCGACCGTCAGTGCCTCCTCCCCGGCAAGCCGCTTCTTTTCCACGAACGCTTTGACCGTGGTTCCGTTCCGAAACGCCTCTGAGAGCAATGCGAGGTACCTCTTCTGGAGCGGACTTCCCTGCCACGCCTGAACGCCGGCAATGCGCCTCTCGAACGATTCTCCGGCGAGCAGATCCACTTTGTCTTCCAAATGCTTTGTCGCTTCCTTCGGACGTCCGAGCCGCCGGAACTGATCCAGCGTAATGCTCCCGATCTCCTGCAGGGGGCCCGTGAGCCGAGGGGAAGATGCGGATACCTGCACGTCATCGATTTTCGGACGCGCCCCTGCGGCGGCTTGTTGAATGCGCGCCGTTTCCATGCTCACCTTAACGACCGGCCTGGCCGGAAATTTCCGCGGAAGAGGTTCGGCTCTCTTTTTTTCCGTTTTCGGTTCGGGCGGGATCAGCTCTTTCGGCGCCTCCGTTTTCTTCATGGACGATGTTGGAACGAGCACGCCGAACGACGCTTTCTCCTTAGCCTTGTCTTTCGCCTCGATCGGATGTTCGATGGGAGACGTTTTCCCCTGAGCGATGACCCTCAAGTGCTCAAACGCGCGCTTCTGTTCCGCTTCAACCGCACGCTTCGTATTAACCTTTTCTTCATACCACTTCGCATGCTCTTCGCTCTCCCGGCGCTTCCGCTCCTGGATCTTCTTCTCCTGATCCTCAAGCTGCTTCCGGAGCTTTTCCTTTTCTTCCGCTTCCACATTCCCGCGGAATTCAGCGTATCCCGCTTCAATTTCGTTCGTAATCTCTTCCGCCTCTTTGCGCTCCAGGCTCAAACCGCCGACTTTGACATCGCGCATGAGCTTCATGAAGAATTCATTCCGCGAACGGACGTCGCGCAGCCTCGTGGAAATCATGTTCGTGAACCTCCGTTGGAGGTACGGATCTTCCGGACGCCAGGAAAGGCGGTCCAAGATATTCCGAATGGATTCGGCGAGCACCGTCGCCGTATCCTGTTCGGCCTTGGGCATTTTGGAAATGATATCCGCGATCTCCTTCTCCTCTTCCGCCTGTTCCGGCGAAGCCGTTACGGAATCCGCTTCGGATGCGCTCTCCGGCCGGACGTCCTCATGAATTTTCTTGCTCAGCAGCGCGGAGTATTCCTCTTCCGTAACGAGCGTCGCGCGCCGGATGATGTCCGCGATGGATTCCGTGGCGATCCGCGCATGCTCCTCTTTGAGGCCCAATCCGCCCATATCAAAGGAATGCATGAGCTGGCTCTCAACCTGCGCATCAACGCGGACGCCCTTCACGCGGCTCAGGATGATATCGCGGAGACGCTCCTGCGTCTGGCCCATGAGCGGAATCCCTGCGGCGCGCGCCACTTCATGCGCCGCGCCCATGTAGGTCAGCGGCTTTGAGTAGATTCTGTAATAGGGTGTTTTCGGCAGGACGAGCTCCTGTTCGCGCGCGACGAGCTCCGCCGAAGGATTCATGTCCGCGCCAAACGGCACATACCTGTACGCGAACAGTGCCGCGATCAATTTTTGCTTCTCCTCGTTGTTCAAATTCGGGAATTCTTCGCGCAGGGCCGCGACGTACTGCCTCAGATCAATGAGCCCGCCGAAGACCGCGTGATCCATCTCATTCAAAAAGGTCAAATCGTCATTCGAAAGAGCAAACTCCCGTTTGATCTCCGCATCGGATTCCACGTATCGCTTGGATGACAGGAATGCCACGAGCTCCGGCGTGAGATCCGGCAGTTCGATGTCCGGTTCCGCCTCTTCCCCTTCGATGGCCGCCGGAGGAGGAGTGGAAGCTTGAGGCGGTTTTGGCGGTTGGCTATCGGCGATTGGCTTTTGGCGGTTGGCTATCGGCGATTGGCTTTTGGCGGCTGGCGGCGGAGATGCGGGGGTGCGGGGTGATGATTGAGGTGTTGGAGCGGCATTGATCGGCATTGCGGCTTCCGCGCCTCCGATAACCTCAAGCGGCACCGCCTTTTTCGGAAGCGCTTGCGTTCCTTCTCCGTAGCCCGTTGCCCCGCCTGCCCCCCGAAGCTCTGGCGTAGGGGGGTGCCCGGCCTGCCCCCCGGAGCCCGAAGGGCGTAGGGGGGTGCTCGGTGCAACAACCCCGACACTGGCCGGGGCGCTCGCTTGTTTCACTGCTGGATTCGTACCCTCCATAACATGCGATGATTAGGTCGCGGTTCCGCCGCCTTTTCCGCCGCCCGTTGGCGGCGTTTGCTCATCCGGATTCGGCCGAACAGCCGGTTCGACCTCCGGCGTAGTTCTCCTTCCTGCGGCTTCGTCCATATTTTCCCGTACAGCGGCCTTATCCTCAAGCTTCTTGGTCATGCGATTAACCCGTTCCGCTTTCTTTTGCGCATCGCGCTCCCCGGTATCCCTGGCCGGTTTCTCCTTTCCAACGCTCCGGAGTGCGGAGCCCGTGCGGCTTGAGGCATGTCTCGTATACGTTCGAAGTACTTCATCATCCTTCACCGCTTTTTGCTTCATGAGCGCTTGGGCGTCATTCATGTCCATGACTAATCCGGAATCTCCCAGCGCCTTCTTGAGCGCGGCCTGATCGTTCTTCTTTGCCGCCTCAATAACGTCGTCAACGACGACCTCGTCTTTCGACTGCCGCCCGGCTTTCACCGCGCCTTTATTGTACTTTTTCGTGTCGCTGTTCTTTCTGTTGATCATCTGCTGGACGCGCGATCCTTCCGTATCGATCGTCCTCGCGACGTTCGCCACGGACCGGAGCGACCGCGCGTCGCCGGCTCTCTCCGCGCGCTCGTATGACTTCTTCACCTGATCCACATTCGTTGCCTGCACGAATCTGCTCCGCGCTTCGTTCACCTTATTCGGATTCGCGTTCAATGCATCCACATCCAAGCTGTTGTAAACGCTCACATCCGTATCCCCGGCTTCATGCATCTCGGTTACGGCCACGCTGAACGCGCGCGCGTCGTCTTTGTTCGCAAAGGTTCCCTGGGCATCCGCGCCCGTTGCCTCGCGGAGCGACCCTCCGGCCTGCATCACATCGTACTGCATGCGCCCCATTTCAACCTGCGCGGCTCGCGTAGTTTCATCGTTCTCATTCGGAGCCAATCCTCGATTGCGTCGATGGTCGGCGAGTTCCGCGCGACGGCGCTCGACTCTCTGCCGTCCGGCATTGATCTCTCCGGGCCTTCGTTCGACTCTCGACGCGCTCCCGGTTTGTACGCCTCCGGTCTTGATTACCTCCCTTGAAACCGAATCATACTTCCCGGCTTTGCCGCGCGCGTAAAACGTGCCGGCCAAACCGGAAGCGGCAAACGCGTCCCTGTCTTCCAAAAACGCTTTGGCGTTCCCCGTCACGTTCCCTTCTGCATCTTCTCGCGTAAACCCGGCATCCATCGCGGCCTTATTCAAGGCTTCGAGCCGTTGTTTTCCGATGATGCTCGCCGTGCCTCCGGAATTCAGAAGCTCTTTCGCGAACTCGTTTTCCTCATTCACGGATCCGTCGGCATTCAAAGCATCCGTTGAGCGGAACAGCGAATCCCACACGCGCGAATCCTGATACGCTTGAGACTTCACGGTCTTTTTAAACTCTCTGACACCGTCATCCGCCATGCTCGTAACCCGCTTATGGAGCGCTTCATCGTCTTGAATGAAATCCGGGCGCGGCTCCTTGCGCTCGCGCACGAGCTTGAGCGTATCTTCATCGTGCGTTTCCTTCGCGTGCCCTTCAAGGATATCAAGCTGCTGGCCCGTGTATTCGCGCGCGCGAACTTCCGCGTACGCCCTCTGTTCCGCTTCTCCCTCAATACCCTTCGCCTTCGCCTCCGCCTCGAACTGCGTGGATTTTGCGCCAATGCCGTCCGTCGTGGAAACGAGTTTTGCGAGCTGCAGCTGCGCGGCCTGGGCTTTATCTCTATCCCTTGAAGAGGCGAGCTTCTCCAGCTGATTGAGGCGATCCGGCATGTTCATGTTCGCCATGCCCTTCTCCATCTTCTCGCCCAGCATCTTCCGGCGCCCCGGCCGTACGCCGGCCATCTTGGCTCCGGCTCCCATGAGCGCCGTGCTCCCGAGCGTTGCGCCCGCGCGCTGCATGAAGCGTCCTCCTTTGCCCGTAATATCCAACCTGCGGTCAAGCCCGCGACCCGCGGCGCCTCCCACGGTCCGCCCTGTAAAGCGCCCAGCGCGGTACACGCCGCTCGCCGCACCGGCACCGGCCATTGCCAGACCGCCGTACGCCGCAAACTTCGCGCCCTTCACGCCCACATCCTTAATTTTTCCGGCAAGCTTTCCCGCCGCGGGAGCAATGGACGCGCTCACATCCACGGCCGCTTTAATGCCCATGAGGAGCATGATGATCGCCACGAAGAACGTGGCCACGTCTTCGACGTTCCCAACGGCCGTGGCAAACCCGGAATCTCCGGAAAAGACGCCTGCGATCTCGGCCTGCTGCGCGGCGTCTGTGCTCGTAAACGTTCCGAACCCCTCCCCCTGAACCGTTGCCATCGTGAGCCACAAGAAGAACGCCATCATGGGTCCGCCGGAAAGGAGCGCGCCGAGTTTGGTCCAGTAATCCCCCGTTACGCCGCTCACTTTGGGAGCGAGGAACGGGGGGAGCGCCGTGGCGAAGAGGGCGAGCGGACTCAGAATGAGAGCGATCCACAAGCCCACGATGCGCGCGATGAGATACACGAGCATGATGAGCATCATGGTAACGGTAATCCCGAGGAAAAAGATCGCCAGCATCTCCGCGATGACAATCTTTACGATGAGCGGATCGTTCGGCGTATCCGAATCCAACTGAGCCGTCACCTGCGCCTGCGTCGTGCTCAGCTTCATGATTTGATTCAGCTTGAGCGCTTCGATGAAGTTCCCGCCGGCCGCGGCTTTGAATCCGTTCACGAACGTGAGCATGAGTACCTGCGACAAGTCGATGAGCAGTCCGATGAGCGTAAGCGAAAAATTCACGAGCACGGCCATGAGCAAGAGCTTCGGCAAGATGTCCCGATAATGGAGCTTTTTGTATTGAATGATCGTGCCGAATGCCGTAATGAGCAAGATCACGATGAAGAACATGTTCGTGACATCCCGAATTAGCGGCCATCCGTTGCGAACGGGCGCGGAAGAAACGAAGTGGTTGTACTGCGCAACCTGGATCACCACGTCAACGACGAGAATGACCAGCTTCCCGGCAAACA
>Ga0307435_1001203_pt1 | contig 10940 bp, 9 predicted proteins | sample SalMarWE160470MG_FD_202164 | JGI IMG/M metagenome (GOLD analysis project Ga0307435, IMG submission 202164) | Salt marsh sediment microbial communities from the Plum Island Ecosystem LTER, Massachusetts, United States - WE1604-70 | ecosystem: Environmental > Aquatic > Marine > Intertidal zone >... | reverse complement strand
TCGCCGAGCGTAACCACATCTGCGCGGTCTGCGTTTCCTCGGGCAACTGCGAGCTGCAGACCCTGGCCCAGGAGCACGGCATCACCCATGTCCGCTACCCCTACAACTACCCCACGCTTCCGATCGACATGACTCACCCGCGCTTCGTGCTGGACCACAACCGCTGCATCCTCTGCTCGCGCTGCGTCCGCACCTGCGCCGAGATCGAAGGCGCGCACGTCTGGGAGATCGCCGGCCGCGGCATCCAATCCCGGCTCGTGTCCGAGCTGCGCCGGCCGTGGGGCGAAGCCACGACCTGCACCAGCTGCGGCAAGTGCGTTCAGGCCTGCCCGACCGGCGCCCTGACCGAGAAGGGCTTCGGAGTGGAGGAGATGACCAAGAAGAAGGCGGTCGTCAGCCGCCTGACCTCCATGCGGGGAGGCCGGTGATGGACAAGGTCAAGATCGGAACCTGCTGGCTGGACGGCTGCTCCGGCTGCCACATGTCGCTGCTGGACATGGACGAGGACATCGTGGCCGTCCTGGAGAAGGCGGAGATCGTCTTCGGCCCGCTGGTGGATGCCCAGGAGTGGCCTGAGGGAGTGGACGTGGCCGTGATCGAGGGCGCCGTCAGCAGCCAGGACGATCTGAAGCTGGCCCGGACGGCGCGGGCCCGCAGCAAGCTCGTCGTCGCCCTGGGCGACTGCGCGGTCACGGGCAACGTGCCCTCGATGCGCAACGGGATCCCGGTCCGGCGGCTCCTGGAACGGGTCTACGTCGAGGGCGCCACCGCCGAGCCGGGCGTGCCCACCGACGGCGTGCCGTCGCTCCTCAAGAGGGCCGAGCCGCTTCACGCGGCGATCAAGGTGGACCTCCACGTCCCCGGCTGCCCGCCCAAGCCGGACGCGATCAAGCAGGTTCTGGGCGACCTGCTGGAAGGCCGCGAGCCGGACATCGAGTCGCGGCTCCGGTTCGGATAGGCGCGCCATGACGACGAAGAAGAAGCCGGCCACGACACGGATCACCATCCCCCACGTCTCGCGGATCGAAGGCCACGCCACGATCACCATCAAGCTGGACGAAGCGGGCCAGGTCGACGACGCTCAGTTCCACGTGACCCAGATACGGGGCTTCGAGAAGTTCGTTGAGGGGCGGCCGTACTACGAGATGCCGTCGATCACGGCCCGGATCTGCGGCATCTGCCCGGTCAGCCACCTCCTGGCCAGCTCCAAGGCCTGCGACTCGATAATGGCCGTCCGTATCCCGGAGGCCGCCGCGAAGCTGCGCGAGCTGCTCCACTGCGCCCAGTTCACGCAGTCCCACGCGCTGTCCTTCTTCCACCTCTCGGCCCCGGACCTGCTCCTGGGCATGGACTCGGACCCGGCGAAGCGGAACGTCGTCGGCCTGCTGGAGGCCGCGCCCGAGACGCTGCGCGACGGCATCGCCCTGCGCAAGTTCGGCCAGCAGGTGATCGAGGGCCTGGCCGGCGAGCGCATCCACCCCTCGTGGACGGTGGCCGGCGGCGTCAACGCGGCGCTCGAGCCGAAGGTCCGGGAGAAGTCGCTGGCCGAGTGGCCGGCGGCGATGGCGATCGTCAAGCGCACGCTGGCCCTCTGGAAGAAGACGCTGGATCGCTTCCCGGACGAGATCGAATCGTTCTCCAACTTCGCGACGATGTACTGCGGCCTGGTGGGCCCGGATGGCTCGCTGCGCCTGTACGACGGCAAACTGCGCTTCGTGGGGGCCGACGGCTCGATCGTCGCCGACCAGGTTCACCCCGACGACTACGCTAGCTTCATCGGCGAGGCGGCCCGGCCGGACTCGTACCTCAAGGCGCCCTACTTCAAGCCGGCCGGCTATCCCGAAGGCATCTACCGCGTCGGGCCGCTGGCCCGCCTCAACGTCGCCGACCGCTGCGGCACCCCGGGCGCGGACGCGGAGCTCGACGAGTACCGCGGCCGCCTGGGGCGCATCGTCCAGAGCGGCTTCCACTACCACTACGCCCGCCTGGTCGAGATCGTGTACGCCCTGGAGCGGATGCGCGAACTCCTCGACGACCCGGCCATCCTCGGCCCCAAGGTTCGCGCCCAGGCCGGGGTCAACAACCTGGAGGGCACGGGCGTCATCGAGGCCCCGCGCGGCACGCTCATCCACCACTACAAGGTGGACGACAACGGGGCCATGACCTGGTCCAACCTGATCGTGGCCACGGGCCACAACAACCTGGCCATCAGCCGCGGCGTGCTGCAGGTCGCCCAGCGGTTCGTGAAGGGGGTGAAGATCCAGGAGGGCGCCCTGAACCGCGTCTCGGCCCTGGTCCGGGCCTACGATCCCTGCCTCAGCTGCTCCACCCACGCCATGGGCCGGGTGCCGGTCGTCCTGCGGCTCGAGGGCCCCGACGGCGAGATGCTGGACGAGCTGGCCTAGGCCTACTGGACAGCATTCGGTCGCGATCGGCTCGGGCCTGCCGTGACGGATCCGCGCTTGCGACTACGTGGGTTGTAGGTCGCCCGCCCAGCCCTGCCGCGGGCCGGCCGGTAGGACTGACTGCCCAGTCCCGGCGGGCGGCCGATGGACTACGATGCGGGCACCCAGCAGTGGTTAGCCGGGTCGTTTGCGGTCGGAGCCAACGGGGGAAGCTACATGCCGACTCGAGATCAGTTCAGCGACGAGGCCCTGTTCAATGCGCTCATGGCCAGCACAGCTGACAGCATCTACTTCAAGGACCCGGAGTGCCGCTACGTGCGCGCCAGCAAGAAGATGGCGACGGACCTCGGCTACGAGGACCCGGCCGGGATCATCGGCAAGACTGACGTCGATCTGTTCGGTCTCGAGTTCGGCCTCGAGACACGGCGCGACGAGATCCGGGTAATGGAAACCGATCGATCGCTGATCGGGACCATCGAGAGCGTCCTGTTGCCGGGCGGCAGGCACACCTGGGCCCTGACCACCAAGCTGCCGATGCACGACAAGGACGGCAACGTCATCGGCCTGATGGGCATCACTCGCGAGATCAACGAGATCAGACAGGTCGAGATGGCCCTCCAGCACCTGGCCACCCACGACTCCCTGACGGACCTGCCGAATCGCTACTTGATGATCGACCGCCTTACCCAGCTGCTGGCCCGGGCGCGCGGTTCGAACGTCCCCTTCGCCCTCCTGTTCATGGACATCGACGGCTTCAAGGCCATCAACGACGCCCGCGGTCACGAGTTCGGCGACGTGCTGCTCAAGACCGTGGCCCAGAGGCTGACCAAGAACGTGCGCCACGGCGACACCGTGGCCCGCATGGGCGGCGACGAGTTCGTGGTCGTGCTCGACATGGTGTCCCAGCTGCGCGAGGCTGACGCCGTAGCCCGTCACATCGGCCTCGCCCTGGCCAAGGCCATCACCGTCCAGCGCCACCGCGTCCACGTGACTGCCAGCATCGGCATCGCCTTCTTCCCCGACAACGGAGCCGATGCCGACACGCTGCTCAAGTCGGCCGACTACGCCATGTACCTGGCCAAGCGCGACGGCGGCAACCGCTATGTCATCTGCCCCGCAGGCGAGCCGGTTCCAGGCACCATCCTCAAGCGGAGTTGAGACTCGAAGGTCCGTGGGACTGACTGCCAAGTACTAGTGGGTGGCCGACGCACTAGGATTGGTTCGTCATCATTCGCGATAGCCGAATCCCGGACCGGAGTAGCGGACCAAGGTAGTTGCGGGGGCGCAGATGCCGACTCGAGATCAGTTCAGCGACGAGGCCCTGTTCAACGCGCTCATGGCCAGCACAGCTGACAGCATCTACTTCAAGGACCCGGAGTGCCGCTACGTGCGCGCCAGCAAGAAGATGGCGACGGACCTCGGCTACGAGGACCCGGCCGGGATCATCGGCAAGACTGACGTCGATCTGTTCGGTCTCGAGTTCGGCCTCGAGACACGGCGCGACGAGATCCGGGTAATGGAAACCGATCGATCGCTGATCGGGACCATCGAGAGCGTCCTGTTGCCGGGCGGCAGGCACACCTGGGCCCTGACCACCAAGCTGCCGATGCACGACAAGGACGGCAACGTCATCGGCCTGATGGGCATCACTCGCGAGATCAACGAGATCAGACAGGTCGAGATGGCCCTCCAGCACCTGGCCACCCACGACTCCCTGACGGACCTGCCGAATCGCTACTTGATGATCGACCGCCTTACCCAGCTGCTGGCCCGGGCGCGCGGTTCGAACGTCCCCTTCGCCCTCCTGTTCATGGACATCGACGGCTTCAAGGCCATCAACGACGCCCGCGGTCACGAGTTCGGCGACGTGCTGCTCAAGACCGTGGCCCAGAGGCTGACCAAGAACGTGCGCCACGGCGACACCGTGGCCCGCATGGGCGGCGACGAGTTCGTGGTCGTGCTCGACATGGTGTCCCAGCTGCGCGAGGCTGACGCCGTAGCCCGTCACATCGGCCTCGCCCTGGCCAAGGCCATCACCGTCCAGCGCCACCGCGTCCACGTGACTGCCAGCATCGGCATCGCCTTCTTCCCCGACAACGGAGCCGATGCCGACACGCTGCTCAAGTCGGCCGACTACGCCATGTACCTGGCCAAGCGCGACGGCGGCAACCGCTATGTCATCTGCCCCGCAGGCGAGCCGGTTCCAGGGGTCGTTGCCGCGCGGCACTGAGCCCGGCCTCGAACCCGGGACCGATGGCTCTGGCGCCCGGCCGCGCGGAGTGCCATCGTGAGGAAACGCCGCCGCGGGCTTCACTGCCTGCCGCAGCCCTCGCGTCGGGGATCGGAGGCTGGCTATGAGCGCCAAGAAGAAGGCTCCCGGCCCGAGCCGCGCCCTGCTCGACTGGCTTGAGGCGAACAAGGTCCAGTACGGTCCACGTCGATCGTCCCGACTGGAGAAGGCGCTGAAGGTCAGCTACTCGCCCTGGCCGATCGCCGCGTCATGGAGCCGGCCTGGATGCGCTCCTGAGGAGAGCCTGAGGGATCAGCGCCCGGGCGCGGTCAGCGTCCTGACGATCTGCTCGATCTGGTCGACGTGCCGCCGCTCGTGGCGGGCCAGCCAGTTGGCGTAGAAGAGCACAGTCCGCTCGAGTGGCTTGCCCGCGCCGGTCACCTTCGCCGCGCGCGACCAGCCTTCGGGCGGCAGCTTCTCCAGGACGACCAACAGCTCGGCGCGTTGCCTGCCGAATGCGCGCAGCGAAGTCCCGAAATCCAGCCGCGGGTAGTTCTTCTTCTTGATCCAGGTGCGCGGATTGACGGCCCGCAGGGTGGGGTGGTCGTCGGCGACGATCCTGGCGATGCAGCCGCCCCAGACGTCCGAGCAGGCGCGGAGATGGGCCAGGACTTCGCTGGCGGACCACTCGCCCTCGGCCGGCGCTGTCCGTGCCTCGGCCGGCGAAAGGCGGGCGGTCAGGGCGCCGATGCGGGGCGGGGCATCGGCCAGGATGGTCAGGATGTGATCGGGAGCGAGCTGTCTGCTGGGCACGCGCGTCATCGTCTCACACTGGGCGCGGCCATCGCGGCGCGAGTAGGCTGGTCACGAGCAGCCGGAACCCGGCGGGAGGCCGGCGGTAGCCCGGCTCGTTCGGTGGAGGTTCGACAACAATGGCGACGTGGACCGCGGATGAGCTGACCAGGATCGGCGAGGCCGACGAGCTCAGGATCTCCTCGCGGCGCGAGGACGGGAGTCTGCGGCCGTTCGTAGTCATCTGGGTCGTTCGCGTCGGCGACGAGCTGTTCGTCCGCTCCGCCTACGGCCGCGACAACCCCTGGTTCCGGCGCGCGCTGGCGGCCGGCGTGGGGCGAGTACAGGCCGGCGGTGTCGAGCGGGACGTCTCGTTCGAGGAGCCGGGCCCCGAGGTCGACGCGGCCGTGACGGCCGTCTTCCACGCCAAGTACGACCGCTACGGGCAGCAGTTCGTCGGGCCGGTGGTGTCCGACGAGGCGGCTCGTTCGACCCTGCGCCTGGTGCCCAGCTAGGCCCTGGCGCGCGCCTGGCGCTGGGAGCCGACAGCCAGGCGAATGACGCTCCACGATGCCGCCGGAAGGACAATCCCCAGCGAGCCGGCGTCGAGCGAGGTGTCGGCGTTGTTCCTGGGTACGACGCGGTCGGGCTGCTCGCGGGTGCTCGTCGCCCAGGGATCGCCGCCGCCGATGACGAGCGACTCGACCAGGCGCGGCCGCGGCCACGCCCCGATGTCAATGCTCGTCTGGGCTGCCTCCGAAGCGTGGCGGTTCACCAGGAAGAGGACCAGCTCGTCCCGCTCGTCGTCCATCGTGGCCGCGATGTCGATCGCGGGCACGGGCCCGTACTTGCGGGTCTCCATCTCCGGCGCCTGAAGGGCGGCCCGCAGGGCCGTGCCCCTGGCGTGGCGCGCGGCGAGCTGCAGCGGGTAGTAGACCGATGAGCGCCAGGCTCCGTCCGCCTCGGCGCGGATCGGGGCGCCGGCGTTGACCAGCATCGACTGGCAGGCGCAGGTGACGCGGTCGGCGTGATTGATCAGCGAGACGACTAGCGCGCCCGTGACGACGGCGTCCCCGGCGGTGTAGGAGGACTCCCCAAGCCGCCTCTCCATCGGCCAGTCGGGCGGCAAGGCAAGCTCGGCAGGCTTGTCGCGCCAGATGCCCCATTCGTCCACCGAGACGGCGAGCCGGCGGTCGAGGCCGCGCGCCGTGGCCGCCCGGTCCGCCGCCGCGATTGCCCTCTCGATCTCGCGATCCAGCTCGAAGCCGGAGGCCAGGAAGGTCTGGACGTCGCGGTCGACCTCCTCGACGTATATGTGAACGGCGACGAAGTCGGCGAACTCGACCGTTTCCTCCAGCACGATACGGTCCCAGTCGGCCGACGATGGAAGCCACGGGGCAGTGCTGCCGGCGACGACGAGCTGGAGGCCCGGGTCGAACTGGCGCATGCCGCGGGCCGTCTCAGCCGCCAGCCGGCCGTACTCCAGAGCGGTCTTGTGGCCCAGCTGCCACGGGCCGTCGGGCTCGTTGCCCAGGCACCACAGCCGTACGCCGAACGGGTCTGTGGCGCCGTTCGTGATCCGCCGGTCCGACAGCTCCGTCCCGCCCGGATGGTTTGCGTACTCGAGCAGGTCCAGCGCCTCGGCCGTTCCACGCGTCCCCAGGTTGAGTGCGAGCATCGGCTCGACGCCCACCTTGCGGCACCAATCGACGAACTCGTGGAGGCCGAAGGCGTTCGGCTCCGTCTGATGCCAGGCCAGGTTGAGGCGGCTCGGTCGCGTTTCCCCGGGCCCGACGCCGTCCTCCCACCGGTAGCCGGAGACGAAGTTGCCCCCGGGGTAGCGAACGACAGACACGCCGAGGTCCCGGACCAGCGCCGCGACGTCCTCCCGGAACCCCTGCCCGTCCGCGAGCGGGCTACCCGGCTCGTAGATCCCGCCGTAGACGCATCGGCCCAGGTGCTCGACGAACGAGCCGAAGAGCCGTCTGTCGACAGCCCCGACCGCCTGTGCCGGATCGACCGCCGCCTTCGCCTTCATTGACCGGGCCTCGCGCTTCTCGTTCGCATCGAGCCGAGGCTAGCACACGGTCTTGAACCCGGCGGCCGCATAGTCTAGACCTGTCACGTCAAACCAGGCCGCGGAGCATCTGCCGAATGTCCGACGAGCGGTTGTCCGACGACACGCGAAGAGCCGGCCGTCTCCGCTCGCCGGGCCGCGTCCCACCCATGCTGTCTGTCGTCGCGGTCGGCGTCGTGGTCGGGCTGGTCGTCGGCTTCGGGCTCGGGTATCGCCTGGGCGGCATCGCGCCTCCGCCACCAACCCCGTCCCCGTCACCAACCCCGTCCCCATCTCCGGAGCAGCCGTCGCCCGTGCGGCCCTACGCCGGCGACCTCCAGGCCGATGGCGTCAGCGCCCGGCTCCAGGTGGCCTTCGAATCCGCCGCGCCCGGCGGCTGGGCGGTCTGCCGCCTGGACCACGCGGTGGAGTGCCACCAGATCGTCGCGGAGTTGACGGACCCGCGCGTGCCTCCGTCCGAATACGGCCTCGGCTGGTACGGCAACCGCCAGCTGACCCGTGTGGAGGTGATCCCGGCGGATTTCGTCGTGGCAGCCCATCTGGGCGAGGGCGCCGCGGCGGCCTGGCTGAGCCGCATGGGTCCCGGGGACATCTTCCTGGAGAAGGTCGCCCTGACGCCCGTGAACCCGGGCCGGAACGAGGCCTTCTACTTCGATCTGGGGGCCCTCGGCCCCGGCCACTACGTAGTCGAGGTCGACTTCATGGCCGTGCCCGATGTCGGCGAGTACCGCATGGCGCAGACCCACGTGGCCGGCTTCGTGGTGCTCGAGCAGGGCCCGGCCGGCTGGCGCCCGGACCACCCCGAACGCCCCAGGCATCCGGCGGCGCTGGGGCTGTTAGCATTGCCGGAGAGCGAAACATCGTCGCGCCGCCTCCGAAAGTGAGGCGCGGCCCCTTGGGAGCGACTCGATGACTGACCCCGTCTACCAGGCCGGAACGCCGTTCGCCGCCGCCGTCGATGCCGTTCGTGCCGGCAAGAAGGATCCGGATGAGGCCGCCTCCGGCCTGATCGCCCAGCTGACCGACCTCGAGTTGCTAGGCTTGCTCGACGGCGACATGCCGGTCGGCGAGGGCATGCGCGAGATGATGAAGCGCTACAACGGCGTGCCGATCGAGGCCGGTCGGCTCGACCGCCTGGGCATCCCCGGGATCCGCTTCACCGACGGCCCGCGCGGCGTGGTCGTCCGGAACTCGACCTGCTTCCCGGTGGCCATCGCTCGCGGCGCGAGCTGGGATCCGGATCTCGAACGAAGTGTCGGCGAAGCGATCGGGAAGGAGGCGCGAGCCCAGGGGGCCAACCTCTTCGCCGGCGTCTGCGTCAACCTGCCGCCGTTCCCGGGCTGGGGACGATCCCAGGAGTCGTACGGCGAAGACCCCCTGCTGACGGGCGCCATGGGCACGGCACTGTCTCAGGGAGCCCAGCCGTGGGTCATGACCACGGTCAAGCACTACGCCTGCAACTCGATGGACGAGGCGCGTTTCACCGTCGACGTCCGGGTCGAGGAGGACGTCCTGCACGAGGTCTACCTGCCTCACTTCCGGGCCGTGGTCGAGTCCGGGGTGGACGCGGTCATGAGCTCCTACAACTCGCTCAACGGGGAGTGGGCGGGCCAGAGCCGGCGCCTCCTTACCGGGATCCTGCGGGACGAGTGGGGCTTCCCCGGCTTCGTGATGACCGACTTCATCTGGGGCCTGCGGGACCCGATCGGGTCTGTGGCCGCCGGCCAGGACCTGGAGATGCCGTTCGCTCAGCAGCGGGCGAGGACGCTCCCCGCGGCCCTGGTCGACGGACGGCTGGCGCGCGGGGCCGCGGAGCTGGCCGCCCGCCGCCTGCTCGCGACTCAGATTCGGCTGGCGCTGCGGGCCCAGCCGACTCCACCTCAGGAGGTCATAGCCTCGCCGGAGCACCGGGAGCTCTCCCGGGAGGCCGCGCGGCGCGGGTCCGTCCTGCTCCGCAACGAGACAGTGGACGGTCTGCCGGTGCTTCCGCTGGCCTACAGCTGGGAGCCCAGCGTGGCGGTGCTGGGGCGTCTCTCCGGCCAGCCGAACATGGGCGACCATGGCTCGTCGCAAACGTTCCCGCCGTCGAGCGTGTCCATTCTCGACGGTCTGAGGGAGCGCCTGGGCGAGCGGGTGGTGCACGGCGACGCACGGCGGCTTGGCGAGGCGGTCGAAGCGGCGCGCACCGCGGACGTGGCGGTCGTGGTCGTCGGCCCGGCCGAGCCCGAGGGCGAGGCGCTGGTCGCCGACGCGGCCTCGTTCCGGCTCAACGGCGGCTGGCAGTCGAGCCGGATCGGCGGCTGGCTCGCGGCCACTCTCTACAATCTCAAGGCCCGTTTCAGCGACCGTCAGGGCGACCGCCGCAACCTCGGCGTGAGCGCCGAGGATGCCGAGCTGGTGCGTGCCGTGGCCTCGGTCAACCGGCGGACGGTCGTCGTGGTCATCGGAGGCGGGACGATGATCGTGGAGCCGTGGGACAAGGATGTCGCGGCGCTGCTGCTGGCCTGGTTCCCCGGCATGGAGGGCGGGCGGGCCGTCGCGGATCTGCTCCTCGGCGACGCCGAGCCCAGTGGCCGGCTGCCGCTGGCGATGCCGCGCCGCAGGCAGGACCTCCCCACGGTCGACTGGCGAGCGCGGTCGGTGCGCTACGACCGCTGGCTGGGCCAGCGCAAGCTCGACCGCGACGGGATCGAGGCGGCCTATCCGTTCGGGTTCGGCCTGGGCTACACGACCTTCGCCGTGAGCAATCTGTCCCTGGGCCCGGTCAAGGGCGAGCGGTTCATCGCCACCGTCTCCGTCAAGAACACCGGCCAGCGGGCCGGACGGCACGTCGTGCAGGTGTACGCCCACCTGCCGGGCGAGGATCGGCCGGTCCGGGCGCTCCTCGGCTTCCGGGCGGTGCAGCTTGCCGCCGGCAAGAAGGCCTCGGTCAAGGTGGACTGCTCCACCCGCCCGCTTCAGCGCTGGACCCCCCGCGGGTACGCGCTGGGAATCCCGAGCGTCCGCGTGGAAGCCGGGTCATGGTCGGGCGACCCGCAGGCCGTCAAGGCGACCCTGTCGGGCCTGGAGTGACCGAGCGCTAGACTGGTGACATCACGACTCATGCCGGCTGGATCGTCGCAGCTCCAGACACGGCGATGGGTTTGAGGGCAGGCCAGTGAACGCGGTTCAAGTGGGGCGCAAGGGCGCCATTCGCTCGACGAGCGGCGAGTTCCGCCCCGATCTCGAAGGCCTTCGGGGCGTCGCGATCCTGCTCGTCCTGCTCTTCCATGCCCGGCTGCCCGGCTCTGCCGGCGGGTTCGTGGGCGTTGACGTCTTCTTCGTCCTGTCGGGGTTCCTCATCACGGGGCTCCTGCTCCGTGAGCACGAGCGCTCGGGTCGCATCGATCTGGGCGCGTTCTACGCCCGTCGCGCCCGCCGGATCCTGCCCGCGGCG
>Ga0307435_1001199_pt1 | contig 10964 bp, 10 predicted proteins | sample SalMarWE160470MG_FD_202164 | JGI IMG/M metagenome (GOLD analysis project Ga0307435, IMG submission 202164) | Salt marsh sediment microbial communities from the Plum Island Ecosystem LTER, Massachusetts, United States - WE1604-70 | ecosystem: Environmental > Aquatic > Marine > Intertidal zone >... | reverse complement strand
GTCCATAATTTGCCCAACCCAGTAATCAAATTGCTTTTCCCAATCCTTATCGGTCTTTGGTGGCGCAATAAAGTACTCTATCTCCATCTGCTCGAACTCACGAAGCCGAAATATAAAATTACCCGGAGTAATCTCATTTCTGAATGCTTTACCTATCTGCGCTATGCCGAACGGTATCTTTTTGCGAGCTGTACGCACAACTTCATTGAAATCGACGAACATTGCCTGGGCCGTCTCGGGCCTGAGATATACTGTATTCTCTTTTGATTCCACGGGTCCAAGATTAGTCTTGAACATGGTGTTGAACATCGTCGGCTTCGTCCAGTTCTTTTTACCGCACTGCGGACAACTTATTTCATCTATCTCCCCGCCCTCACCGCCCTCCATATCATCAGCCCGATATCTGCCGTGACAGTCCTTACACTCAATAAGCACGTCATTAAATCCTTCAAGGTGACCGGAGGCCTCCCATACTTTTGTATTCATCACTATGTTTGCATCAAGACCGACAATATCCTGCCTGTCTTCAACAAAAATCTTCCACCATAAATCCTTTATATTCTTCTTTAGCTGAGCACCGAGGGGGCCGAGGTCCCATGAGTTCGCGAGGCCTCCATATATGTCCGAGCCTGCAAAAACAAATCCCCTGTTTTTTGCAAGGCTTATTATCTTCTCCATTGTGACCCCAGACTCTTTCTCTTTTTTATTGGCCATTAGCATCAAATATTAACAAAAACCCTTTATCTAACCAAGCCCGCTCCCTCTCCGACGGTCGGGTCACCATACAACCGCGTATCTATAAGCCCATACGTGCCCGCTATGGTCTGACCCGTAAATTCGTCACTGCCGCGTATCTCGGTCACGGCAATCAGGGGCATATACTTTCCCCTATGCGATTGTTTTGGAATCGCCTCTATCTGAAACACCGCCTCGGGGCTCTCGCTCAAAACTCCCGTAGTTGCAACAAGTCTGCCGAGACGCCACACAACCTCTCCCGATTCGGAATCGAAGTACGGCTCGGATTCAGTATTGCTCTTTACCTTAGCGGTAAAGCTCACGCCGTCTTCAAGATGCGCGCGTACCTCAACGCCGTCAACATCAGTACTCAAATTCCTTACAGTCCAGTGGATGGTGTAATTCGTCGGTACTCCGGCTTGCGGAGGGAAAGGCCCGCTGTTTACAATCCCGGATTGCGCATCCCGGAAAAGCGCTTTAGACAAAACCTCAATCTTACCCGCAACTTTCATCTCTATGGAACTTGTATTCACTGTCTTCTCCGCATTTATAAGGTAAGGGACGGTTGGAGATTCTATCTCGGCACCTACCTTAAGAGTGAAGTTTTTATCACTAAGCCTTTCTATCGGGTATTCATCCTTTACCCCGATAGAGAACGTCATCTGACCCTGCGCTCCCGCACTCAACCGGCGCAGTTCCTCAAAGTCGCCGGAGCTCCACATAATCGTGTTCGTAAGGTTATTGAATCTCGCCCCCGTCTCCAATGAACTTATATCAAACATCTCTCCAATCAACTGAGCACGGATTACGACATCCTGCATGTCAACCTCCGTGTTGTTGCGATATGATACGATAAACCTCAACTGCTCACCCGACTGGACGATATCCCCGTGATCCGCGAGCGCCAACTGGAAAGACAAAGGTGACGGCTCTACCGCAACTGTTTGCGTCCTGACAATGAACGGATATTCCTCATCAAGTATCTTCATGGCAAGTTCCGCCGCGATATCAAAGCTGGTATCACTGCTTGGGCCGACTTTCCCCCTGATAATGATGTACTTTTTCTCGCCCCTCTCCACTTTGCCAAGAATCCATTTATTATCCGATGTCTCGGGTGTGGGGTCGGCTTCCAATCTCTGGAAGCCCTGCGGAGTCTTAAGGTTTAATATGATATCCGGTAAACCCTCTGTCTCATCACGCCTCTCATACAAAACCTTCGCTTCAAACTCCTCACTTGGGAAAATCTTCTCCGGAGCCTGCAGAGTCAAGTCGAAATCAGGGCGTTCCACATTTATGCCCATCTCCGCTTTTTTCCTGAATTCCGCAACAAGAGATGCAGGAGAATAGAACGCAGTCGCATGTATCGTGTATTCCGGATTCTCCGCGGGAGTGGCAATAACACTGAATGACTCCTGGTGTACTCCACCGCTGGAGATATCACCCAGCTCTTTTGTTATAACCCCCTCTTTGCCGTCAATGGATATGATATTTTGAGGGAGTTCAAAGGCGACCCTCACATTACCAAGAGTGTTCTGGGAATCGTTGGCGAATCTAACGTTTATGTCGAAAGGAACTCCGATTTTTACTTCCTTACCAGGCGGCTCTATCTCAAGAACAATATCTCCGCCAGAAAGCTTCTTAAACGCATAGAAGCCGGTTGCGGCAAGTGCGATAAGGAGGACAACAGATATAAGTACCTTACTCTTTTTTGATAAGAATGAGTTCATCCGCGCCAAGGTTCAATTTCTTCGAACATTGAGTGCATAGAAACATTATATCGGGCAGTGAAAAATACGCAATTTCACCGCTATTGCACCCTCCGCACGATGCCGCGTCCGGGCCAAATCCAAGCACCCCAAGAATATATCCGTAAGTCTCCGCATCAAGCCTGCAATTCTCAATAACACCCTCTATAACGTGCCATAGTGATACATTGGGTTCTCCATATGGGATGACCTGATCCAGAAACTCAAGGAACTTTACCAAGTCTTCCGGGTCGCACGCCGCCTTATCGGAGAGAGCGTCAATCGCCTGGGTCTGATTCTTCTCTATGATGCGCGTCTTTATAATATTACCGGGCACCATATGGCCAGACAGCTTTGATGTTGTCTTTCTTATGCTTCTCGCAAAAGCAGATATCTTACCGAGCTCCTCCGTATATATCGTAACCGTCCCATCAAGTTCGCCTCGCGGAACCCGCCTAAGCACAATACCCTTAGTGTAATGCTCTATCATTGTCTAAATCTTACCAGCACCAACGGGTCTGTCGAGTCTCGGATAGCTATGAAAAGTTACTTTGAATGATAATTCACCTACTTACAGATGTCTTCCCTTGTGTTGACAAATTGATATCAACTATGCTACACTTGCGATAGCAGTGGAACTCCCGTAAAGGGAGTTTTTTACTGCAAAACCATGAGTACATACCTCATTTCAGCGGTTCTTTTACTCAGTTTGGGGGTCATAGGTTGGGGTTTTACCGGCAGTGCCGCAAGCACGCCGTCGTTCCCAACTGACTCCGTTGCGTACGAAAGCTCGCTCTTAAACCAGAGCCCAATACCGGAACCTAAAGAAGAGGTTAAATCGGTTCAGGTTGTGGTAACTGCTTACTCAAGCCGTGAGGGTGAGACCGATAGTACGCCCTTCATCACCGCAGCCGGGACAAAGGTCCGTACCGGAGTAGTAGCTGCAAATTGGCTACCTCTCGGTACACAAATCAGAATCCCGGAATTGTTCGGTGAGCAGGTCTTCACTGTTGAAGACCGCATGCATGAAAGGCACAGCAACAAAGTGGACGTTTGGTTCTCAAGCACGAGTGAAGCGCTGCGGTTCGGAAGGAGAATAACCCGAGTCGAAATCTTATAGAAAAACACCCCGAAAGGGGTGTTTTTCGTATTACCGCCATAGAAACGGACCGATTCGTTTTTGTGCCCAGGGCGGGACTCGAACCCGCACGCCCTTTCGAGCCTAGGCCCTCAACCTAGTGTGTATACCAATTCCACCACCTGGGCGAGTGAGGAGTAAAATGATTATACAACGTATAAACATTTTCTCCGAACGAGCGCCAGGCAAGAAATTGCGAAGCAATTTTGCCACCCGGGCCCCTATACTCCAAGTTTTTGGCGAATTTTCTTATCCGACAGGTTTCGAAGGTAATAAAGCTTTGACCTGCGAACCCGCCTTCTCGGTGTATTTAAAATATCTATCTTCTTTATATTCGGAGAGTATATCGGGTAGACCTTTTCTACCACAACGTCAGCAACCTTAGAACGTACGGTGAAAGTGGCTCCGGGCTCATTACCGTGCTTCCTTGAAAGTATAATACCGCTGAAAATGCCCTGTTTTTCGTGCACTTTGACGCGGGTGCCGGGCTTTAATTTATCTATTGTTTCCTTGCCAATCATTGCCAATGCAGTTTAGAGGCTTTCTCAAGATATTGCAACACCGACTCGAAATCCTCAGGAATATCAACCGTTAATGACATTATCTCGCCTTTCTTATATTCAAACTCCAGAGAGTACGCATGCAGCATATGACGAGTCAAGCCCGGGACACTAACCCTCCTGGAGTTCTTGGAGCCGTATAGCTCGTCTCCCAGTATCGGATGGCCTATTGAGGCAAGGTGTACTCTTACCTGATGCGTTCTCCCTGTCTTGGGATAAACCTCCAAATAGGCAGAGTCTTCAAAATTCCTGATAACCTTATATTCCGTAACCGCGGGTTTGGTCATTTTGCCCTTGAATACCGTACGCTTCACCGTTCCCGTCTTAAGGCTAATCGGCTTATCTATAACACCACTCTCATTCTCCATTCTGCCGTAAGTAATCGCACGGTATGCTTTTTTGATTTTCCCCTCCTGAAACAGATTCTTCAGATAAAGGAAGTATTCCTGATTTCTGGGAATTAGCATTATCCCGGATGTGTCTTTGTCTAGGCGATGCACGATACCCGGCCGCTCTTCCGGAACGTCTCCGACGCCTGCAACCTCCGGGTAAAAACCGAGAAGCCAATCGGATAGCGTATCTTCCTCTAATGGTTTTTTGTCGTGCAAGTCACCCGAATCAGCCCTGGATTTTGCGGTATGATGCACTAATACCCCCGCCGGCTTGTTTACCGCCAAAAAATCATCGTTTTCGAATATTATATCTATATCCATTCGTAACGTGTGGGCGATAGAAGGATCGAACTTCTGACCTCTTCGATGTCAACGAAGCGCTCTACCACTGAGCTAATCGCCCTTCAACTTCGTTCCCTCCAGGGGAGGGCAAGGCAGGACAAGTACTTCAGCTTCGTTCAGGACGGGCCCTTCGACTTACTTCAATTTCATTTGCCGAAGTGCTGCCGCTGAGCTCGTCGAGGTGCCTGTACTGAGCTTGCCGAAGTGTGGGCGTGCCTGGACTCGAACCAGGGACCTCAGTCTTATCAGGACTGCGCTCTAACCACCTGAGCTACACGCCCGACTATATATAATCAAATCAACACGTATAATTTATACAACTAAAGGTCTAATTCTTCAAACCCTTTGAGATTGAAGTGTATTTCCTCTCCGTTATTGAGATTTTCCGATGAAAATGCAGGGAGTATTGTGTCTCTCAGAAAATTTAGCGCCAGCGCAAAGACTATAAGAACGAAGAGAAACAACAGTATTGCAATCCCGAAGAGCATACGTTCTTGCGATAACTTCTTCCTAATTTTCAGCTTTTTATTGGCCATTGCCGAAGAAGACTCTCCCCTTAATATCCGCTCTGTACGCTCCACCACTTACATTCACGATATTAACCGTAGATATGTTTATAAAAAATACTTGGTTCTCTATTGCGTGGATAAAGTTAACTATAGAGCCGTAACCCCCCTCAACAACCATACTAAACTCGATGTTGTCCGTAGCCTCGTTCCCGAATTTAAACGTAGCCGATGCGTTATTTGCGGCGGCAAGGCCGGCAATTTGTTCTGGCAGAGAGATTAACTCATCTTTTTGGGGAAGCGCGTTCTGAAGAGAAATTAACCCGGGCTCCGCAAGCTTGGCTTCCTCGCGAAGGCGTAAAATATCTCCGAGCTGGCGCGCCCTTATGCTCATTTCTGTCTTTATTGAAACGGTGTCCGCCGCGGCATTTCTAATGTATATACCGAGAAATATTATAGCCAGCCCTATAATGACGACTACCCCCACGGCTATTGCTATCTGCGGCAGGAGCTGATTTTTCAAGTCACGAAGCATGTCTTAGAGATATGATATATTAAAAGAACGTGAATTGCTATTTCGCTTATGGATTTCAGGAGAGTAAAAATTGGCGACCCAGAGTACCCGAGAGGTCTTAGTGATATAAATAATCCCCCTAAAAACTTGTATGTTCGCGGCGATGCAGAGATTCTATCTATGCCCTCTTTTGCAATCATAGGTACTAGAAAGGCGACTAGGGCGGGTATTGACTTAGCCGAGAGGACGGCGGGAGGGCTTGCTTCAAAGGGGTTAGCTATTGTAAGCGGCCTCGCAATGGGTATTGATACTGCTGCGCACCGAGGCGCTCTCTCCGCAGATGGCAAGACAATTGCCGTGCTCGGCAACAGCATAGACACAATTTACCCCGCTCAGAATGAGCGGCTTGCCGATAACATATTGAAGTCTGGCGGATGCATTGTCTCTGAATATGGCCCGGGTGATCCCTTGTATAAAGGGAACTTTATACAGCGCAATAGAATTGTCAGCGCAATGTCTCTTGGTGTTATTGTAATAGAGGCGCCAGAGAAATCCGGTGCGATTGCTACGGCCGGTTTTGCCGGAGAGCAGGGGAAAAATGTATTTGTCTTCCCCGGACAAGTGAATAATAAAAACTATACAGGCTCGCATGCGCTCATACGCGACGGCGCGATACTCGTTACCGGCGTATCCGACATTTTAGAGGATTCTGATATAGAAACTCTGGAAACCACAGAAGCCCAGCTTAAGGAACTTACCCATGATGAGAATACGATTATCGTCGCCATACGAGATGCAGGAACTGCTATAAGCATTGACAGAATAATCGATATAACTACACTTCATCCCCAAGTGGTCAACGGCGCTATAGCGACGCTGGTCATCTCGGGAATAATCAAGGAAGCTGAATCTGGATATGAACTTAGTAATAGTTGAGTCTCCGACAAAGGCTAAAACAATTTCAAAATTCCTAGGCAAAGATTACAAGGTAGAATCTTCTTACGGGCACGTACGCGATCTCCCAAGGGGTAAGCTTGGTGTCGATGTCGAGAAAAACTTTGAGCCGCAATATGTAATCCCAAGGAAGGTGCAGAAACGGGTTACGGCGTTGAGAAAAGAGGCTGCAGCCGCCGACATGACCATACTTGCAACGGATGAAGACCGCGAGGGCGAAGCAATAGCGTGGCACTTGTCAAAAGCGCTCAAGATTGAGCCAGAAAAAACCAAGAGAATCGTATTCCATGAAATAACCAAGGATGCAATTTCAGAAGCGGTAAAAAGTCCACGTGATATCGATGTTGATTTAGTAGATGCACAGCAGGCAAGAAGGATAATAGACAGGCTCGTCGGATATAAACTTTCCCCGTTCCTGTGGAAGAAAATCAGAGGAGGACTCTCCGCCGGGCGCGTGCAGTCAGTTGCAGTAAAGCTCATCGTTGAACGAGAAGAGGAGATAAAGAAGTTCAAGCCAGATGAGTACTGGTCCATTACCGCATCATTAAAACAGACATCCAATGGAGGGAAAGAATTTAATGCCGACGTATCAAGAATCAATGATAAAGATATCGGTAAACTCGGCATCAAAAACGAAAAAAGTGCAAAGGAAATAGCAAAAGATATTGAGAGCGCACCACTGCAAGTAGAGTCCGTTATTAAAAAAGAGAAGAAACGCAACCCGCTTCCCCCATTTACTACAAGTACTCTTCAGCAGGCGGCGTCGGGGCGCCTGCGTTTCTCCGCAAAGCAGACAATGATGGTGGCTCAGCGCCTATACGAGTCCGGGAAGATTACATATATGAGGACCGACTCATTAAATCTCTCTAAGGAATCTTTATCTGCCGCAAAAGATTGGATAACGAACGAGTTCGGTAAAGAATATGCGTCCGCGGCACCGCACGTGTTCAAATCCACATCAAAGCTCGCACAGGAAGCTCACGAAGCAATAAGGCCGACAAGCCCAGGAGTGCTCCCATCCAGCATAAAAGACGAAAGGCAAAAGAGGTTATACGAGCTGATATGGCAGAGGTTTATCGCCTCCCAGATGCCGCAAGCCGTATTTGATGCAACATCCGTTGATATTAAGGCAAGTGGTGAAAGAAACTCCTACACACTAAGGGCAAACGGCAACATTCTCCGCTTCGACGGGTTCTTAAAAGTATGGCCGTCCAAAATCATAGATAAAGAGCTGCCCGAGCTTAAAAATGGAGAGAAGCTCGAGCTTAAGGGAATTACACCAGAGCAGCACTTCACGGAACCACCTCCGCGATACAATGAAGCAAGCCTGGTAAAGGCTCTTGAGGAGCACGACATCGGTCGCCCGTCAACCTACGCCCCAATAATCTCGGTTATACAAGATAGAGGCTACGTCGAGAAAAACGCAGACCGCAGATTTGAACCGACGGAGACCGGCCTTGTGGTAAACAAGATATTATCAGAGCATTTCCCAAACATTGTAGACGTTAGGTTTACCGCTCATATTGAAAAAGATTTTGACAGTGTAGCAAGGGGAAGAAGAAAGTGGCAGGCAATCGTTGAAAATTTCTATGACCCGTTTAATGAGAATCTTGAGAAAAAATATGAGGAGGTTAAAAAAGAGGAATTTGTAGAGAAAACCGATGAGAAATGTGCAGAGTGCGGGAGTGAGATGATAATAAAATACGGGCGTTTCGGCAGATTCCTTGCATGCTCCAATTATCCAGACTGCAAGAATACCAAGTCCTTAAAGGCTCCTCCTCAAAAAATAGATATGAAATGCCCAACCTGCAAGGATGGCGACGTTATTATAAGGAGAACAAAACGAGGTAAAGTTTTCTTTGGCTGCAGCCGCTATCCGGATTGCGACTTTGCGAGCTGGACCAATCCAAAAGAGGAAAAAGGGGAAGAGAAGAAGGGGGCTGAGAAGTAGTTATTAGGCCCTGGCTCCTGTTTGCAAACGGCGCGCCATTTATTGCATAGTACTGGTGCTCCCCTATGGCTGAACTAAGGAAGATAATGGAGCTGAGAAAGAGCTCCGAGCTTATAGATAAAGCTTATCGCTTCGCCAAACACGCGCATGCGGGGCAAAAAAGGCTGACCGGAGAGCCGTATTTCAACCATGCACTTAAAACAGCTGAATGTCTCGCAGAATGGGGGTTGGACGAGGCAACAATCGCGGCCGGGCTTCTACACGACACGGTCGAGGATACAGACGTAACAATTGAAGATATAGGCCGTGAGTTCGGTGAAGATATAAAACTCCTTATTGATGGAGTAACAAAACTTGGAAAGATAAAATACAGGGGAGGCGACAGGGCGCAGGCAGAGAATTTACGTAAGCTTCTGCTTGCAATGGCAGAGGACTTACGCGTGATATTTGTAAAGCTTGCAGACAGACGCCACAATATGAAAACACTGGGTCCGCTTCCACCAAGCAAGCAGAAAAGGATAGCCCTTGAGACGATGGAGATCTACGCTCCACTGGCATACCGCCTTGGGATGCAAAAACTGAGCGGTGAGCTGCAGGACCTTGCATTTCCGTACGTATACCCAAGCGAACACAGATGGCTTACAAAGCACGTTAAGGAGCGCTACGAAGAAAGGGAGGCATATCTAAAGAAAATAAAACCCGTAGTAGAGAAGGCCCTAATGGAGCAGGACATCAATCTGGTTTCAATAGATTTCAGGGCAAAACGCCACGCAAGTTTATATAAGAAACTCCTCAGGTACGAGATGGATATAGAAAAAATCTATGACCTTGTTGCTTTCAGAATCATCGTAAAAAACATTGAGGATTGCTACGCAACGCTTGGTATAATACACAGCCTGTGGACTCCCTTGCCGGGAAGATTTAAGGACTATATCGCGACCCCAAAACCAAACGGATATAGAAGCCTGCACACGACAATTCTCGGGCCGGACCAGAGAATAGTAGAGTTTCAGATAAGAACCAAGGAGATGCATGAGGAATCCGAACACGGTATAGCCGCTCACTGGGCATATGAAGAGGGCGATAAGAAAAGGGTTGTTCGCGCTAAACCCAAAGAGATATCGTGGGTCGAGAAACTGCAATCTTGGCAAAGTCAATTCGGTGAACCCCAAGAATTCCTTGAATCATTCAAGATTGATTTTCTAAAGGATCGTATATTTGCAATTACGCCCAAAGGGGAGGTCATTGACTTGCCGTATGGCGCGACGCCGGTCGATTTCGCTTATCACGTTCACACCGAGATAGGAAATCAGTGTGTGGGAGCCAAAGTTAACGGGAAAATAGTTCCCCTTGATTATAAACTCAGGTCCAGTGATGTCGTCGAGATAATAACCCAGAAAAACAAAAGGCCGTCGCCGTCTTGGATTGAATTTGTTGCCACCGCAAGTGCTAAAAATCACATCCGCAATGCCATAAAGAGCGGACATCGCAGCAAGCTCCTCGTATACAAGAAGAGTCATATTGAACTTAAGATAACAGCAGAGGACAGAGTTGGTTTATTTAAGGATATAGCCGGAATAATATCCCGCTCTCATATAAGTATAATGAGCGTCAATTCTTCACCGGGCCACAGGGGAAAATTTCACGTGATAAAAGTTGTGTGTGACACTAACGATAAGAAGAAGGTATGGAAGATAATCCTGAAACTGAAAGCCCTTAAGGAGGTTAAAGAGATTGATTATCGCTTCGTCTAAGAAGCTTTTGGATTATCGCCCCAAGCTCTTCGGGGGAATAGTAAGTTATCGTAATCTTGCCGCTCATCCCCTTGCTCCTAAGATCGACTTTTGTCCCAAGAAATTCTTCAAGTTCCTCTTTTAGTGCCGCGACCTCGGGATCGGAATCACCGGCAATACTGCTCCCACCATCCTTATGCCTTCTCACTCTTGAATGGACCTCTCTCACGCTTAAGTTCTTATCGAGGATTTCCTTAAAAAGATTGTTTCTTACGCTTTCATCATCAACCGACAATAGAAGTCGTGCCTGGCTCTCGCTTACGCGCCCGTCAGATATGGCATTTTGTACCTCCGTTGGCAGACTAAGCAACCTAACGCTATTTGCAATAACTTC
>Ga0307435_1001198_pt1 | contig 10965 bp, 7 predicted proteins | sample SalMarWE160470MG_FD_202164 | JGI IMG/M metagenome (GOLD analysis project Ga0307435, IMG submission 202164) | Salt marsh sediment microbial communities from the Plum Island Ecosystem LTER, Massachusetts, United States - WE1604-70 | ecosystem: Environmental > Aquatic > Marine > Intertidal zone >... | reverse complement strand
CGTTAAATACCAGGTGCCGATCCTGCCACGTGGATCTGGCTCTAGCCTGGCCGGTCAGGCAATCGGGGATGCCCTGGTTATCGATTGCTCTCGATATTTAAATAAGCAAATTGAAATCAACCCAGAGGAGAGAACAGCTACCGTAGAGCCGGGTGTGATAATGGCTGAAGTAAACCAGCAGGCTGGAAGACATGGACTGCAATTTGGTCCTGATCCCGCCTCAGCTGAACGCGCCACCATGGGGGGCAGTATCGCCAGCAACGCCAGTGGCGCACATTCTATCCTTTATGGTATGACAGCAGATCACCTACTTGCCTCCGAAGTGCTCCTGGCAGATGGTTCTCTTGCATACTTCGAAACGATTTCCTTGCAGGAAGCTCAAAGACGAGCAGGTATGTGGCATGGGTCAATTGGCAAACCAGCAGAAACGGAAATGATATCTAATGCCGGATCTATTGAATCAGCCCTTTATGCCACCGCAATCCACATACGCCAGCGCTTTTATACATCAATCCAAGAAAAATGGCCTCGCACCTGGCGGCGAGCCTCGGGGTATAACCTAAATTATCTGCTGCCCTGGGCGGCCTCCCAACCTCCGCAATGGTCCGAGGTAGATGGACAAAGCCACCTGCCATACCCTCCCGTACCGCATGGCTATCTAAATCTGGCTCCGCTGGTAGCTGGCTCTGAAGGCACCTTGGCGATCATCCGCCGTGCAAAGGTTCGCCTTGTTCCCCGACCTCACAATACTGTTCTAGGGATATTAGCCTTCGACACCCTGGAAACCGCTTGCGAAGCAGTCAGTGGCTTGTTGGATCATCATCCTTCTGCAATTGAACTTATCCCAAAGAACTTAATAGAATTGGCACGTTCAGTGCCGGCTTACGCTCACAATCTTTCCTTTATCGATGAACTACAGCTGAAATTATCCGCGATCTCAAATGGAGACTACATTCCGGAAGCTATCCTCGTAGTTGAATTCGCCGGTGAGGAACAATCCAAACTGCTGGAAAAAGCTCTCAATTTAGCCCCTAACGTGCTGGTGGCCCAATCTCGTGAAGAACAAGATAGAATTTGGTCCGTCCGCAAAGTAGGCTTGGGTATTCTACTATCACGCCCTGGGGATATCAAACCAGCCGCTTTCATCGAGGATTTATCCGTTCCAGTTGCGAAGTTGGCAACCTTTGTGCGTGGCTTAGAAGAGATTATGAAATCTCATAATACCCAGGGGGATTTCTATGCTCATGCTTCTGCTGGCTGCCTCCATATTCGCCCATTGGTAAATTTAAAGACCGGCCAGGGGGTTAAGGAAATGCGGCAGATTGCCGAACAAGCTGTTGATCTTACCTTGCAGTTAGGGGGAGCGGTTAGTGGAGAGCACGGCAATGGATTAGCGCGCTCTGAATGGATGGAGCGTGCTTATGGCTCAGAGGTGCTGGCTGCTTTTAGAATGCTTAAGAACACAGCTGATCCTGGTGGAATATTAAATCCAGGAAAAATATTGGATTCTCCCGCAATGGATACCCATCTACGCTATGGTGCAGATTATCATCCTATCGATTTATCGACCAAGATGGATTTCTCGCGTCAAGCCGGCTTTTTAGGAGCTGTGGAATTGTGTAATGGAGCGGGGGTTTGCCGGAAAGCTGATGGTTTGATGTGTCCTTCCTATCAAGCTACCTTTGAAGAAATGCACAGCACTCGAGGACGGGCTAATCTTCTCAGGGGGATGCTTTCTGGAAATTTTTCTTCAAATCAGCTCGCAGAGCAGAAGGTATTTGAAGCTCTGGATCTCTGCCTGGCTTGTAAGGGATGCAAAGCCGAATGTCCCTCTGCGGTTGACATGGCTAAACTCAAATATGAGTTTCTTAATCATTATTACAAGTTTTCTGAAAAAGAAACACATCGTCGACCCTGGCGTGATTATCTGTTCGCCTATATCAGTTTATTCGCTAGAATCACGCATCGTGGTGCTCCATTTATCAATAAACTCTTGCGTAATGAAACTATCAAGAAAATAGGAGAGAAATGGTTTTCAATTTCTGCAAATCGAAACTTACCCACCTTGGCATCTCGCTCACTCACCCAATATCTATCAAACAATACCCTCAATCATTCAAAACAGTGGGATTGCCTCTTTCTATCTGATCCATTCACTGAATACTTCCATCCTGAAGTTGGTCTGGCAGCCATTAAGGTATTGCAGGCGGTTGGATGTCAGGTAAAGATAATCCCCATCATCGACTCCGGTAGGACCCTGATTTCGAAGGGCTTCTTAGAGCCCGCCCGACGAAAGGCCGCAGCTGTTGTAAAAGCCATCCAGAGACTTGACCCAGATGGAAGCCTGCCGATCATTGGCGTAGAGCCCTCAGAAATTTATTCCCTGAGAGATGAATATCTTGATTTATTGCCAGACAACCAATATGTCACCGGGTTAAAGGATAGGGTATTTATGATCGATGAATATTTGATTCGACCAGGCGCTGATGGGAAAAAACCAAATTTGCGCATAGTTAACGGAAATGCAAATAGAGAGGTGCTTCTTCACGGTCATTGCTATCAAAAAACCCAGCCACCTGCACAAGATGGATTTGCCACCGGAATAGCTGCAACTGCTGAGATACTCAGAGCTGTAGGGTATCAGGTAACCCTGGTCGATAGCGGTTGTTGTGGAATGGCCGGGGCGTTTGGCTACGAAAGCGAGCATTACCACCTTTCCATGAAAATCGGAGAGCTCAAGTTATTTCCAGCTATTCGTCAAGCTTCCGCAATGGGTGGCAAGGTAATTGTCGCCGCCTCAGGTGTCTCTTGCCGGTCCCAGATCCAAGACGGCACTGGAGAGACAGCAGTTCATCCAGTAATGCTTCTGGATCGTAATTCTACAAGCCTGCCAGGTTAAAGATCCAACTCGCATGCTGCTATGTCAGCTTATGGAGCTTGGATTTTCTCATTATCAGTCGTGCCAAAAAACCATCACTAAAAATAGAGAGGCTGCCGAGGTACTTTTCCTATTACAAAAAGTGAGTATACTCAATCTCATGGACAGGCAAGACAAATATTCAACTTGGTTAGAAATCGATTTAAATGCCATCGGCCACAACATCCGTCTCCTCCGAAGACGAAGCGGCGTTCAAGTGATGGCGATCGTTAAGGGTAACGCTTACGGGCATGGTGCGGTTCCGGTTGCCCGGGCGGTACTTAGGGCAGGAGCAACATGGTTAGGAGTCGCCCGGATTGGTGAAGCGCTAGAATTGCGTAATCATGGATTAGATTGCCCAATCTTGTCCCTTGGCTTTACCCCCTATGGACGAATTTCGGATGCAATTGCTCACCAGATCTCTATGACAGTTTGGAGTGAGGACCAAATCCAAAGCATATCGGATACCGCTCAACAAATAGGAACATCTGCCAGAGTTCATCTAAAGGTTGATACAGGCATGAGTCGGTTAGGCATTCAACCAACCTGGGCAATCGACCTGGCACAGGCGATTCTTGAGGCGCCTAGCGTCACTTTTGAGGGATTAATGACCCATTTTGCCCGGGCAGATGAAAGGGATCAAAGCCCCACCAAGGTACAAGAAGAAATTTTTGGCAAAGTCCTACATGATCTGGAATCAGCCGGGATCAGACTTCCCTTGATTCATGCTGCTAACTCTGCCGCCAGTTTAATGAGTCCCACTACATGTTTCGATATGGTCCGAACAGGGATTTCGATTTATGGATTGCACCCCTCAAAAGAATGCCAATTGCCTGATGGATTTCGACCAGCGCTATCATGGAAAACGGTTCTTAGTCAGGTGAAATTGTTATCCCCTGGCCAAGGGGTGAGCTATGGTCATGCGTACATCACCAAATCGCATGAGCTGATTGGGACCATTCCGGTAGGCTATGCCGATGGTTTCCGGCGTGTGGCAGGAAATCAAGTCCTGGTTCAGGGGCAGAGAGTGCCGGTGATCGGTCAGGTATGCATGGATCAGATCATGGTACAGCTAGATTCTGTTCCCAATGCCAGGGCTGGTGACGAAGTGGTTTTGATCGGATTTCAAGGGGATAAGCAGGTCACGGCCGACGAAGTCGCTGATCGGTGGCAAACAATTAATTATGAGGTAGTCTGCGGAATCAGTTCGAGGGTTCCAAGAACATATCTCAACCACCCAGATAGGCTTTGTTTACCTCGGGATTAGCGAGCAGCTCCTCTGAACTTCCCTCAAGTACCAGGTTCCCGGTCTCCAAAACATACCCGCGCTGCGCAAATTTCAGCGCCATGCGAGCATTCTGTTCCACCAACAGAATGGTTGTCCCTTCTTCATTGATCTCTTTTAAAGCATCGAACATGGTCATCATCAGGAGCGGAGCCAGCCCCATGGAGGGTTCGTCCAGGAGCATCATCTTTCTGGCGCTCATGAGTGCTCGCCCAACAGCCAGCATTTGCTGTTCGCCGCCGCTCAGCGTCATAGCCTTCTGTTTTTTACGCTCTTCCAGGCGGGGAAACAGGACAAATATCCGCTCAAAATCCCGTTCAACGGCTTCGCTATCTTTGCGGGAAAAGGCGGCCAGGATCAGATTTTCCATGACGGTGAGGTTTCCAAATAAGCGCCTCCCTTCCGGAACCTGGGAGATACCCAATACGCTGACTACTTTATCGGGCGGATACTTGAGCAAATCCTCACCCATGAAGGTCAATTGGCTCTCCGGTTCAGCGTTGACTAAACGGGAAATGGCTTGCAAGGTGGTGCTTTTACCGGCACCATTAGCACCGATGATACACACGATCTCGCCCTCGTCGACCTGGAAATTTATACCTTGAAGGGCTTTGATCGCTCCATAGGATACTCGCAGGTTTTCTACGGATAGCAGCATCAGATCTCCGCCTCCTTGCCTAAATAGGCATCGATCACTCTGGGATTAGATCGAATCTCTTCGGGAATGCCTTCAGCGATTACTTCTCCGAAATCCAGGGTCTGGATCCTCTCACATAGGTCCATAACAACCCTCATTCTATGTTCAATGAGAAAGATCGCCAGGTCAAACTCCTTCTTTATTTGCCGGATTACCTTGACCATATCGCCAAGTTCTTCCAGGTTCATCCCAGCCGTAGGCTCGTCCAGGAGCAGGAGTTTGGGTTCCATCGCCATTGCTCTTGCCATCTCTACCCTTCTCTGAATGCCATACGGCAGCCCGGTTACAACTTGGTCAGCGTATCGACTGATTCCAAACAATTCCATGAGTTCAACTGCTCTTTTTTCGGCATCATCTTCTTCTTTATGGCGCAGTGACGTTCCAAAGAAAGCTCCCACTAAGCCGTAATCGAGCTTAGAATAACGCGCCATCTTGATATGCTCGAGAACGGTCATATGCCTCCACAGGCGCATGTTTTGGAAGGTCCTGCCAATACCCATGGCAGCGATCTCATTCGGGCGAAGTCCTACAATATCCTTCCCCTCTAAGGTGATCTCACCATTGGTAGGCTTGTGGATGCCGGTGATCAGGTTGAAGATTGTGGTTTTTCCGGCGCCGTTAGGTCCGATCAGGCCTCTAACCTGACCCAGTTCGATGTTGAAATGAAAGTCGTGAACGGCTCTCAAACCACCAAAGAAGACGGTGAGGTTCTCAATCTGTAGCAGCGGCATGTTCCACCTCTTTTACCGTTTCAACCTTGGGGTTGAGAATATCTTCAACCTTGAATTCCCTGAACGCGACCAATCCGGTTGGCCGGAAGATCATCACCAGGATAAGCAAAACAGGGATCACAATCCACTTGTATATTTCGAAAGATCGTAAAGCTTCCATGAGGAAGTTGAGACCGACCGCCCCTATCAAGGAACCTACAACGGAGTTCAGGCCCCCTAGGTAGACCATGGCCAGGACCTCGCTTAGCTTCAAGATTCCGAAAGAACCCGGATTCACATAACTGATCACGTGCGCCAGAAGCCCTCCTGCCACGCCAGCCCAGAAGGCTGAGAAGAGGAAGGCCACCATTTTAGTGCGCCTGGTGTTGATCGTCATGGCAGTAGCGGCCGTCTCATCATCGCGGACTGCATTTAACGCCTTTCCTAATGTGGAGCGTACGAAGTTATTAATGATCAGCAACCCCAGCACAGTCCACACAAATACCACAGGCAGCGAGGCCCAACTCGGCATGCCCATAAAACCACGTGCTCCGCCGAAAATCTCCAGGTTCTCGATCAGGCTTTTGACGATGAACATGAAGGCCAGGGAGATAATTGCCAGATAATCTCCTCGGGTTTGAAAAGAAGGGATAGCAACAAACAGAGCTCCAAAAGAAGCCAGCAACCCTCCAAAGATTATGGCCAAAGGGAACAGGAAGGGACCCAATGCAGCCGGTAAGAGAGTTACACCAAAGACGTTGTTTGGGACAAAGCATACGACGGTGAAGATTGAGGCTCCATATGCGCCTAGAGCCATAAAACCAGGATGGGAGCACGAGAACTCTCCCATGTATCCGTTGACCACATTTAGACTGAGGGTGACCAGGATTGCGATCAGGATTATCCTGGCGATATATATCCTATAGTCGTTTATAGTTGCCCATATATGTAGATCAGCATAAAGTAAAGCCAGATGAAGTAGTCCGGAGACAAAAATTGGGTAAGATATTAGCTTGGCAGCAAACCTGTTCATCAGGGGCGCGCTAAGCAGGGCTAATCCGCCAATTGGCAGGACGTACACCAGCAACACAAATACGATGACGTTGGGGATCAACGCAGGCCGTGAGAAAATGATGGTGACACCCAACAGGGGGGGAACGTTAGATAGTCCCAAACCGATGGCGAAAGAATATCCCACAAAGTGCTCAATTAATACCGCTAATAAAATACCAAGCAGCCAGCTTAACATCGGAACTTGAGCAAAAGCATGTCTCAGCCGAGTCATGATTGAAGCCATACCTGCGGCCTTTGTGGTTACAGTACTATCTTCCAGTGACATATTTGTACCTCATTCTATGATTATCAATCCTGATGAACAGATTCCCCTCTCACAGTCTGAGTTGGGCGCTATAAGGTTCCCCAAAGAAACCGTGAGGTCTGAAAGTCAGGATGATCAGGATGATAGAGTAGGCTACGAAATCGCGCATGGCAGAAGGGAGAAAATACCCCACAAAAATCTCAATGAAGCCCAATAGAAAGCCAGCCAGTGCGGCCCCAATGATTGATCCGCGTCCACCCAGGATTGCAGCGACAAAAGCCTTCCAGCCGATGATGATACCCATGTAAGGGTCTAATACGGGGTAAGCGATGCCGTAGAAGATCCCGGCGGCGGCCGCCAACGCTGATCCGATCGCAAAAGTCATTACCGCGATAGTGTTGCTGGATACCCCCATTAATGGGACGACGACATAGTCGTAAGCCATGGCTCGCATAGCCATACCCCATTTGGTACGGCGAACGAACAGATGCAACCCCAGCATGAGCAGGATAGATAGGCCGACAATCATAATACGGGTATTGGTTATTGTTACCCCCTGCATGACTTGATAGGTTTTCGTTTCAATAAAGGTGGGAAAATTTTTCCGTTCTGCCCCTAATAGCGCCAGGTTGCCAGTTTCCAGGATAATCCCGATCATTAATCCTGTGATGGCCGCTGATGCTCTGGGGGCATTACGCAGCGGCCGATAACCAACCCGTTCAACGATTATACCCACCAGGGAAGTAGCAATCATTGCGAAGACAACGGTGAGCGCCAGAAGCAACCAGTTAGGTAAGGGGAAGATGCCTAATGCAGCTAAGGATACCAGCCCGGTGGAGATGAAGAACCCGATATAAGCTCCCGTCATGAAGATATCACCGTGAGCAAAGTTGAACAACATCAGGATGCCGTAAACCATCGAGTAGCCCAAGGCGATTAATGCATAGAAACTGCCCGATTGAAGGGCATTGAATATCATTTGAACAAGTAACGCCATCAAATCACTCCTCAAGAGGGCAGGCTAAGAGCATAGATACCCTCAGCCCGCCCCTAATGGTTTAGAATGGTTTGTGTTTGAGACTCACCTAATTGTGTTCATCTCAGGTGAGAATCAGATATTCTTTCTTCACGGGCAAACCTGTTTGAAGAATGTAAACTCACCCGTGTCACTGATCTTGACAATGACAGCACACTTCTGTGGGTCGCCGCTGCCCGGGGTGAAGGTCATGTTGCCAGTGATTCCCTGGTAGTCCTTAATTTGAGCTAATGCATCCCGTACACATTGGCGATCAGTTTTCAAATCGCCAGTGATCGTACCGCAGTTTTGAATCGAAGTTTGAAGGAGCCCAAAGGCATCCCAGGTTAGAGCTGCCACGTCATCTGGTACATAACCGTACTTCGCGTTATAGCGATCGATGAACTCCTTGGTCTTACCTGTTGCACCTGCCGCCGCATAGTGGGTGCTAAAGTAAAGGCCGTAACAGTCTGAGCCACACAATGACATCAGCTCTGCTGAGCCCCAACTATCACTGCCAACGATGGGGTTGGTGAATCCCAATTGGTGAGCCTGCTTGACGATCAGAGGCACCTCATCATAGTACTGCGGTGTGAAGAGAAACTCAGCCCCTGAGTCCTTGATCTTGGATAATTGGGCGCTGAAATCCTTGTCCTTGGTGGTAAAGCTCTCGAAAGCTACTACAGAACCAGCCCCGTGTAGGTCTTCCCAGGCTTTCTTGAAGTATTCAGCCAGACCTTTAGGGTAGTCGCTTGCGATGTCGTATAGAACTGCAGCTTTAGTGTAACCAAACTGGTCGGTAACGAAATTAGCGATTACTGGTCCTTGGAAGGGATCGAGGAAACAGGCACGGAAAACCCATGGACGGTTTAGAGTGGTGTTGGGATTGGTAGACCATGGACTGATCATGGGTGTCTCGTCTTTGTTGGCGACTTCACCAGCAGGAACCGCCTGTTTAGAGGATTGTGGCCCGACGATGGCCAGCACGCCATCCTGGGTGATCATCTTGGTATTAGCAGCAACTGCTGATTCAGCCTTGGATTCGTTGTCCTGGATATCCAATTCGACCGGGTACTTTGTCCCGCCTACATCTAGTCCACCTGCCGCAGTGATGTCCTCAAGCCACATTTGGGCGGCATACTTAGTGCCTTCACCAACTTTGGGGATATCGCCGGTCAGTGGGGCATTGACGCCGATTTTGATGGATGTTGGAGCAGCCTGGGCGCAGGCTCCTACTAATAACGCCCCGGCTAGCATCAGAAAAAGCATCGTAAAAAGATTGATCTTCCTCATTTCTTCCTCCTCTATTTATTATTGAAGCGTGGGAGAAAATCCAGCGTCGCTAAATTGCCATGTGGGGAGCCAGCCCAAGATACTTTCGACGCCGAATGAACTAGGAGCGTATTGCCGGCATGCACCTCCTCTGTTTCATGATTGCATTAACCTGCAAGGGACGATGGCCGATATATTCACTTGGTATATATCTAACTACCTGTCAAATATGAATAATCAGAGTCTATATTAAATAGATGCCTCTGTCAACAGCTGATCGGCTTCCCTTTACATTTTTTTTATGAAATGGGCTTATTGGTCGAGGTTACAAGTTGGTTTATTCTAACCATTAAAAATATCCCAATAGCCTCTATCCAATTCATCATCCGAAAGATGTGCGTACCTTTGTGTCACCTGGATATTCTTGTGTCGGGCAAGCTCCTGGGCAAGTTTCAAGTTTCCGCCTGATCCACGCAGTACGGTCGTTACAAAGTAATGCCGGAATGAATGAGGTGTAATAGTGCCCACAGCGTGTTCTCCCAGAGCTTCACCCACACGTTTAGCAACAATATTTTGCCCAGTGCGTGTAGTAATTAGTTTGACCTTCTTACCCGCACCGCGATCATGGCGAGCAAAGAGGGGCAGGGAGGTAAGCGGTCGTCCTGATGACCCGTCTAGCTTGCTACGGACGGTCAGATAATCGCGCAGCGCAGTAATACTACGCATGGAGAAGCGTACAACGGCCTGGCGATTGCCCTTGCCGGTGATGATGGCTTTGTTTTCATTCCAATCGATATCCCCCCGGCAAAGCTTACAAGCTTCATGTACGCGCAGGCCAGTGTCTGCCAGGGTCAAGAGAAATGCCCGGTCGCGTAAATCACGCAATATATCATGCTCATTATTTGATTTTGTGTAATCTAATTTGTTTGCATATTCCAATATTTCTTCAATGTCTTCACGCGGAAATTGGGGTAAGCGCAGTCCTGGACGGCGTGACCGCTGGCGAATTAACAGGCGTAAGCGTGGTAAATTAAGATCAGCCAGGCGTTCGGCTACCAGGTATTCGTAGAAACCGGTTACAGCGGTTAGATAGAGCCGTTCTGTTGCCGGAGAAAAGGCCTTCATATCGCTTGCAAACCAGGAAATGGCGTCTTCGCTTAAATCGGAGATATTGGAGGAGGTGGTTGGGAGGCCATGATCAGCCAAAGTGGCACGGAAGGCGGTCATCGCATTTCGGTAGGTTCGAGCCGTATTAGGGCTTCGTGCGTAACCAACGCTTTCTAGGTAGGCCTCAATGGCTTTAGAGATCGTAGGGGTCATGGGTTACTTTCCTGATGAAAATCGATGAATCTTTATGCTTCTGATAATAATACTTATCAGAAGCATTTATAGCATAGCAGACTTTTCAACCGCTGTCAAGTTAAAATTTCCCCCCTACTCATTCTAAAGATATGTCGATCTCGGGGATCTCGATACGAGGTTTTTTCTATTATCCTGGTATTTCTTGCAAATCGCTTCATTCATCCATCATTCAGCGATCCCGACATTCCGTCCTCACCCCCACTCAACGACTCCTCAGACTCCCAAGAAATTGTCGATACCATAAATCTTCCCCAGAAAGGGCATCAAGATACTCCTTCGTTTCTCCGCTTCAACCATCTCACTACACCTCTCAACCACCATTCAATATTTGCAATTCTATATACCCTTGTGTATCTATAGGCATTTAATATTGCATTCCCCGGTTTGTC
>Ga0307435_1001195_pt1 | contig 10976 bp, 8 predicted proteins | sample SalMarWE160470MG_FD_202164 | JGI IMG/M metagenome (GOLD analysis project Ga0307435, IMG submission 202164) | Salt marsh sediment microbial communities from the Plum Island Ecosystem LTER, Massachusetts, United States - WE1604-70 | ecosystem: Environmental > Aquatic > Marine > Intertidal zone >... | reverse complement strand
ATCTTCACGGTTGTCTCACTAGCTGCTCTCACAGGAGTCTTTATGATCTTAGGATGTGTGGGATCGGCCAAAACTCTGGACATGAGCGTAAAAGGGCCCCAGATGATCGTCAACCCCCAGACAGTCCGTATGGGCATTGCGAGGATAATCGATACGGACATCGTCTTCAGCGGAGCAGGCTTTGAGCAGGGTGATAGCGTGTTCATTGAACTGCTTGAGGTGCCTATGAATGGGGAAAAGGACAACATTGCCGTTGCAGAGGGCAATGTTGGGAAGGATGGGACCTTTCATGCACCGGTTGACAAACTCACCAAGATCTCCGATTTCCTGAGGGCCTCGCTTGGCACCAACAAGAAAGGCGAGAACGCCCCGGTGATTACCAGGCCGCCTATACCCCCAGGTACCTACACGGTACGGGCGACGAGCATGCTTGCGGATATACAAGCAGAGTGCATGCTGGAGGTAAAAGAACCATCCCTGTTCGATCGGATCAAGGATTGGCTTGGCGTCAAGATGGGCAAGATTATCAAAAAATAGCCGCGCTGACATCGAGGAATTGTAACTTCTCAATAAGTTCAGGTAATTCCTTGCCACTGCCACTTCCTGTCATTGCGAGGAGCCCTTCGGCTATGCTCAGGATAAACTCCACGACGTGGCAATCTCGTTGCAATAATAGAGATTGCTTCGCTCCCGCCCGCCTCGCCTTGCGGACTCGCACCCGCCTGCCAGCGCCTGAAGCGCAGCTGATGGCGGGCAGGTGGCGGGCAGGTCGCTCGCAATGACAGAACCTTAACTTATTGAGAAGTTACTAGGAATTTGCATAATATATTGAAATCAAATAGCTATTAGTGGCGACCTATTTGTGCCATCCATATGGAAGAATGGAATATTGAGAGATAAAAGAGGGAAAAGATACCCGTTAGACCCATTCTTCCAACATTGCATTATTCCAGTTGTTGGTAAAACTACCTCGCAATTTTATAGCTTGACACAAAAAGAGGGGTCAATTATAGTTCCGAGCGATTTGTATACTGTATACATACAATCGACCTGATAGGAATATCCTGTGCATAACCACAGGAATGAGCGGGGGTCTTACCGGTTTTTCTTGCAGGCCATATGGCTATCGAAATCCCGACGGGGTGAACCTAGAAAAGGAGGCCAGAGAGATGGGCAAGCTACTGTTTGAATGGGATTATTCATCATATCCGGGGGCGCAGAAATACCCCCATCTTTTCAAGTCGATCCAGCTAGGCAATCTCACTATCCCAAACCGGATAAAGTACGCCGCCACCGAGGATAACTTGAACGGGAGAGACGGTTTCGTAACCGATTCGGGCGTTGCTTACCTCAAGGAGAGGGCCAAGGGTGTTGTAGGCGGTCTATGCACCATGCAGGGTGTCTACCTGGATGAGGCTCGGCGGGGACAGGGATATGTCGGCCAGGCTGCTGCCTGGGACGATAAATTCATCCCAGGTTTAACACGACTTGCCGATGCAATTCACGAACAGAAGGCCGTTGCCGGCTGCCAGTTAATGCACTGCGGCCGCGTTGGAGCCATTGAGGCGGACTACTGCCAGGGTCCCTCACCGGTCCCCCAGCGATTGAGGATCTTCCGGCCGGTTCAGGAAATGACCAAGGCGGACATCAAACAGTGCCTTAAGGAGCACGTGGAGGCCACCGAGCGATTGCTCAAGGCGGGCTTCGATTTCGTGGAGATCTCAGGAATTGTGGGGTACCTCCTTTCCAATTTCGTATCCAGCTATACCAATAGGCGCAGCGATGAGTATGGTGGCGATATACGGGGTAGGATGAGATTTGTGGTGGAATGCATCCAGGAGGTTAAGAAAGTATGCGGTGACGTCCCGCTGGGAATCAGGCTCTGTGCCGAGGAGCTCTTGGATGATGTGAGCGGAAACACACCCGAAGAATCCATGATCACTTATGAGATGGCCGAAGAGGCAGGAGTGGATGTCATGAGTGTTACCGCAGGATGGCAGGAGTCGATCTACCCTGTGATCAGCAGGGATATCCCCATGGGGAGCTGGCTCCATCTCGCTGAGCGGGCCAAACAACACCTCACGATACCCGTATCCATGGCTTATCGGCTTTTTACCCCCGATCTCCCAAACAAGGCCATTGAGGAGGGAAAGCTGGATATATGGGAGATGTGTCGCCCCATGATCGCCGATCCGCTGATGCCGAAGAAGGTCTTGGAGGGAAAAGAGGAGGAGATAAGGCCCTGTGTTGCCTGCAATGTCTGTCTCGCACGACTGTTCAGGGATGCTCCCATGACGTGCTACATCAACCCGGTCTGCGCCCATGAGTGGGATCCGAAATACGAAATCAAGCCGGCGGAGATGACCAAAAACGTCATGATCGTTGGTGCCGGTCCTGCGGGCCTGGAGTGCGCCTGGGTAGCCGCTGAGAGAGGTCACGAGGTGCATGTTTATGACAAAAGGCAGGAGCTGGGCGGCACCATTATCGAGGCCTCTAAGGCCCCTTACGGCGACGACGAACTATACGGGCAGATACGATTCGCAAAGACCATGTGTGAGAAGAATGGGGTGGAGTTCCACTTGGGCACCGAGGTAACCCCGGAGGTAATAGAGGAGGAGCTGCCCGATTCGGTGGTTCTGGCCACAGGGCCGAGGTACAGCAAGGGAACAGCCCCTGGTTTTGACCGGCAAAACGTTGTCTCTGTGTTGGAGGTGCTGAGCGGAACGGCACAGGTTGGCGATAACGTGGTGGTCTGGGGCAATATGAAGCCCGGGATCGGGGTAGCGCTATTTTTGGCAAAGCAGGGCAAACGGGTGACCGTTGTCGGCAGGGAAAAGAAGCTCGGAAAGGATGTGAATCCCTCCTTTTTATGGAGGTATGTGGGCTATCTCAGGCAAAACAAGGTAACTACGTACAATGATTGCGATATTGAGGAGATCACCGATGAGGGGGTGACGGTCGTTACCTATGATGGCCACAGGATTCCGGTGAAGGCCGACACGTTTGTTCTTACGGAACGGGAGGCAAATCCCGCCTTGAAGGACGTTGTCCAGGAAAACGGCATCGAGCTTTTTGTCATTGGCGACGCACTGGTTCCCCGAAATCTATCAAGCGCAGTTCATGACGGATACCGAATCGGTATCAGGATCTAAAAGGAGGTTGAGAGATGGCAGTTGATCCGGAAAAAGAGATTAGCGGCCTGTGGAGGGCATTGCAGGGTTCCCAGGAATCAACCAGGAGGACGTTCTATCAAATGCGCCAGGCACTTCTCGAAGTCGCCGGCCCTGACGCAGACCCGCTCGATATCAGCGTGAGGGCGTGGGGGATCATCGGTAAGGACATGGGCAAGGCCTATCTGCCGCGCATGAATTTGCTCAAGGGCATAGAGGGATTAATGATGAATGTGGCCAGGGCTTATCAGGGGTTGTGGACTACCAACGGGGCCGTGGTGGATATCGAGAAAGGTCAAAAGCCCAATGAGCTCTTTATCACCTGGAAACGATGCCCGTGGCCTACCTCGGCAAAGGAACACGGCGCCTCTATGAAGGAGGATCTCCAGGGATGCGACACGTACCTTCGGGAATTCCTCGAGGAGGTTAATGCCTTCCTCGGCACGAACCTGAAGATCGAGACGCTCAAGTCCATACCAAGCGGCGACGGCGTGTGTCTCAGGAGACTATACAACCCAGAGGACAAATAACAGGAGGAGGAACTATGGCTGCTCAGGTAGACCCCCAGAAATGCACAAAGTGTGGAGGAATATCGCAACCCTTCTGTGTAGAGGTGTGCCCTGATCAGGCAATCAGGGTTCAGGATGATAGGATTGTGGTCACCGAGTTCCTGTGCGAGGACTGCAATGAATGCGGATTCATATGCCCGGATCATGCGATTTCCATTCCCCTTGAGCTGGTAACCTTTTAAAGGAAGAAGATAGGTAAAAATTAACCACAGACACACACAGACTAACGCAGACATTTTTTTAGCCGAGCGACATGCTCGGCTAAAAGATGTTATCGCTTTGCGAAAGGGCGGAATTGATATTCCCTGCAGAACATTCATAAGACCCAGTTATTAAATCCTAGTAAAAACCCTGAAATTGAAATCGGCATTTTAGTTAACATTGCGCATCCAAAGGCTCAAATAAGACGATGTATTTTGCGACAGCCCTTAAGGCTTACACCTTTTTCTCTGCCAATGTCGGCAGAGAAAAAAGTCTGTGTGTGTCTGTGGCTAATTCTGACAAGGGATCGTCTTAAAAATAACCACACAAAGGAGAGAAAGATGAAGGTAAACAAGATCGATCACATCTGTATCGCGGTAAAAAACCTTGATGAGGCCCGAAAGATCTGGGAGCCCATTCTCGGCAAGCCGGAGCCTGATGATCCCTATGTGGATGAGCCGGAGAAGATCAGGGTGGCTCGATACTGGCTGGGTGAGGTAGGCTTCGAGTTGATGGAATCCACCTCCCCGGACGGTGATGTGGCCAAGTTTATCGATCGGCACGGCGAGGGCGTCATGATCATAAGTTTCAATGTGGATAACACCAGGGAGGCCATGGAGGAGCTGAAGGCAAAGGACTATTCCTTTATCGGGGGCGCCCGGCCCTTCAGGGATTGTGAATTCGCCTTCATTCACCCGAAGTCCGTAAACGGCGTGCTTCTGGAGCTGATCGATTACAAGTGGGATGAGTGAAGAAGTAGGTTTCCGGTTAATCGCCTGGACCGGGTTGAAAGAACGATTTCCCGCGGCCTAATGCGCTTCATCAATCTGCTTCGTCTTCCTTTCCATCCATTCTTGGGCAAGGCGTATCTCTAGATCGCACTGGAGGCACCGCTTTGCCTCTTGCTTTGCCTGCTCTTCATCGAAGCCGAGCTCAACCTCGAGAAAGCCCCCATGTCTTTGCTCAAGGGGCATGAAGGACATTTCCTCTCTTTTAAGATCCGCAAATCCCTCCTCCCGTTTTCCCGTATACGGCTGGGAGGGAGTTCCATTCATTCCGCATTCCCCATTCCCCATTCCGCATTCAGAAATATCGCCGTCCCCTCCCAAGTAGGTATCGATGGAGCATGCGGCCCTCCTTCCTGCTGCGACGGCATCGATAATGGTGCCGGGGGCCTTGGCCACATCGCCGCCGACAAACACGCCGCGCATCCCGGTTTCGAGGGTTTCAGTGTCATACACGATGCAGTCATTCTCAATACGTATTCCTCCTTTGAGATCGACGCATGAGAGATCAGGGGCTTGCCCTATGGCGAGGATCACCTGCTCGGGTTTCACCGTTTCCCGAAGGTTCGCAAAGGTCGGGTGGAAATTGCCCTGCTCATCGAACACCGAGGTACACCGCACCAGCTCGACACCGGTGATCGTTCCGGCTTCCTCCAGTATCCTTCCGGGTCCCCATGAGGGCATGATTATAACGCCCTCTTCAAGGGCCTGCTCGATTTCCCACTCGTTGGCCGGCATCTCTTCCCTGCATTCCAGGCAGGCAAGGGTCACCTTCTTGGCGCCGAGCCGTAAGGCGGTGAGCGCCACATCAATAGCCACATTGCCACCCCCGACCACGAGCACGTGATCCCTGAGGGTAGTCCCCTTGCCTTCGTTCACCTCGCGCAGGAAATCGAGGCCCCATAGCACGCCGTCGAGGTCTCCCCCCTGGAGGTGTATCCTCTTGCTGAGCTGTGCGCCCACTGCGATGAACACGGCTTCGTAACCGTCGGCCTTGAGACTTTCCAGGTCGAAATCCCTTCCCATTCTCTGATTCACCTTGAGCTCGATGCCGAGATCGAGGATCTCCGTGATCTCCTTATCCACCACGTTCTTGGGCAGGCGGAAATCCGGGATACCGAATCGCATCATCCCCCCCGGCTCGGGCATCTCCTCAAACACGGTGATGCGGTGTCCTTTCCTCCTGAGGTAAAAGGCAGCGGTTAGACCGGCAGGACCGGCGCCGACAATTGCAGCCGTGCGGCCGGTATCGGGGGCGACCCTTGAAACGCCCTCCGCCGTCTCCGTAATGTTATCCGCTGCGTAGCGCTTGAGTGCGCATATGGCGATGGGCTCATTGACCCCGCCTCTCCTGCATGCATCCTCGCAGGGATGGGTGCAGACACGGCCCAGGATACCGGGAAAGGGCACCTTTTCTCGGATCAAGGCGTAGGCCTTATCGATCTTCCCCTCCGCGATACATCTCAGGTACGCCGGTATGTCGATTCCTGCGGGGCAGGCCTCAACACAGGGCGGAGCAGCAGGGATGAGTTCCTGTGGGCCGAGGGCACGCAAAGGACGTATGATGTCGAGGATGGCAATGCCGTTGGGGCACACCTCCTCGCACCTGCCGCAGGTGGTGCAGGACCACGGATAGGGAGAGGCTGCAATCTCCTCTACCAGATCGAGCTCCACGTGTCTCAGCACTCTTCTGATATTAAAGCCGTCCACGCCGGTGAGGGGACATGCAGAGCTGCAAAGCCCGCATTGCTCGCAGGCACGAAACATGCTCACGTCATCGACGATATTCGATGCTAATCCTGTTGTACTAACCATAGTTCTTTATTTAGTCGCAGAAAACCACGTCCTCTTGTTGTGGTCAGAGGCCCGGTTCTGTCTGTCATAGTTCTTTCTTTCGCACGGAGTGATGGCCCGCCCTGGTGCGATGTGTTGAAAATACACAAATGCCCAGGTTATATTCTATAGCAGCAACCTTTACGAGAACGGTCCCTTTCTATAGGTCTGGGCCAGGGAGTATTGGATGAATGGAGTATTGAAAACCATCATAGTAGATACCTTCCGCGCAAGGTCCAGGGGAAATGGTGTTGGTGCGGCCTTCCTGACTTTCAAAACCATTCCTTCCATTTGAGACCATTACTCCACCACTCCATTTCTCCCTGGCCCAGACCTGGTTATGGAGCATTGGGTTTAGCGCCAATGATACTATCGTTTTTGCCAAACAGTATCATGATACCATGTCGTCGCACCAGGGCAGGCCATTCCTCCAACAACCCTGGGATATGAGGGCACACGTTTGGCCCCTTTCAGGGGGCTCCAAACAAAGCCGCGTCCTCTGGGCGTAGATTCTTTACTTTTGATTTATCCTTCAATTCCCAGTTTCTTTACCATATCCCTCATGGTGATCGCGAACTTCGGGCCGTCTGCGGCCGAGCACCAGATATTCCAGAGCCTATCGGGATCATATCCCTTTCTCGCCAATCTCCTCTTTGCCTTCTTGATCCTTTCCTCGGCTGCGTAATTGCCCGTGATATAGTGGCAGGTCGGAAACTCACAGCCTGCTACAAGCACACCTGCCGCGCCCAGCTCAAAGGCTCTCTCTATAAACTCGATGGACACCCGAGCAGAACACATCACCCGTATGAGCCGTGCGTTGGGAGGGTACTGAAGCCTGCTCACGCCTGCCATGTCAACCCCTCCCAGGGCACACCAGTGGCACACGAACCCGACGATTTTTTCCTCAGCCCTCTCCTCCAGGGCCGCCTCCACCTGGGCGAGGATCTGCTCGTCCGAGTAATGGATGATGGTGACGGCCTTCTTGGGGCAATCTGCTGCGCAGAGACCGCAGCCCTTACACAGGGCCTTGATCACCTGCGGTTTCTCGTCAACCCACTGGATGGCTCCATAGGGGCAATTCTTTTGGCACAACCCGCACCCGTTGCAGAGATCGAGATCGATATCCGCTACGATCCCCTCCGCCTCAAGGAACCCCCGTTTCATGGGAATCGATACCCTCATGGCAGCTCCCGCACCCTCTTCCATGGCCTCCTTAAGGGTCTTTGGGGACCGCGCGCAGCCACACAGAGCGATACCGTCAGAGGGGAACTCCAATGGCCCGAGTTTTATATGGGCCTCCTGGAAGAATCCATCGGGATTCGAAGAGACCTTGAGATGGCCCTTGATCTCATCAACGGTGTCATTGCCCTTAAAACCGGTAGTGAGCACGATCAAGTCTGCTGGAATAGTAAGATCCTTGCCCAGGAGCAGGTCATGTACGTGCACCGATAGGTTGCCATTTTCCTCCCGTACCTCGGGGTACCGGTCGTCCGGGAACCGCATGAATCGGACGCCGGCCTTTTTCGCCGCCTCCAGGCTCGATCCTTCCTCCCTTACCATGCTGAGATCCCGGTAGAGGATATGGACGCGAACATCATCCTTGCAGGCCTTGAGGGCCAGGGCGTTCTTGACCGATATGTGACAGCCGATTGCACAACAACCGCGGAGTTCGTTTTTCGAGTTGACGCAGTTGATGATCACCACGTCATTATTTGCGATTTTTGATTTGCGATTTGCGCATTCCTCGTTCCACTTTTTTAGCATGCCCTCAAGTTGCAGCTGGGTGACCACCCGCGGGTCGTGGCCGTATCTAAATTGTCCAACCGGTTCGATCTCCTTCATCCCGGTGGCCACAATAATGGTTGAGACATCGAACTCCTTCCGTGCCCCATCTGCTGTTATCGAAACCGTATAGTTGCCGATGTAGCCCTTCACAGCATCAATTGTGGCGTTCGTATATACGGTGATGTTGGGGTGAGACGCAACACGGGCGACCGTGGAGTTCACGATATCATTGGCCTGGACCGTTTCATGATCGTAAGAGACGGCCGCTACCCCGTTGAGAATGCCGCCGAGCTTGAGTTCCTTCTCCACGAGCAGCGCGTGAAATCCCTGGTCAGCGATGTGCAGTGCGGCGCTCATCCCAGCCATGCCGCCACCGATGATCAGGCAGTCCGTGCTCACAGGGAGCCGTATCTCCTCGCCTTCCTCGAGAAGGGCGGCCTTGGCAACCCCCATCTTGACGAGATCCTTGGCCTTGTCAGTAGCCTTTTTAGGGTCTTCCCGATGAACCCAGGAGGACTGTTCCCGTATGCTCACAAACTCAAGCAAGTAGGGATTCAACCCAGCTTCCTTGACCGTCCTCCTGAAAAGGGGCTCATGGGTCCTCGGCGTACATGATGCGATGACGACCCTGTTGATCGTATGTTCCCTGATCAGCTCCTTCATGGTGGCGAGATAATCCACCGAGCAGGACCATTTTCCCTCATCGGCAAGGACCACGTGTGGTAATCCCCGGGCATACTCGACGACCTCGGGTACATTGACGATACCCGCGATGTTCGTACCACAATCACAAATAAAGGCGCCTATCCTGATTTCCTCGCTCATCCGGCTAACCTTTCATGTTTCTCGATACCGCTTTCATAGCTGCTGCGCTCGACTGGACGACCGATTCTGAGATATCGATCGGGCCGGTAGCGCCGCCGCACACGTATATTCCCTCAACATTGGTTTCAAGCGGCGCCGACAGCGGGTCCCTCTCCTTGAAGAAGCCCAGATCATCAAGCTCGATCTTAAGGACCTTTGCCAACCTCTTATTTCGCTCGCTAGGAATGAGACCGGTGGAAAGAACCAGGAGCTCCACTTGCTGCTGCTCGATTTCGCCCGTATCCAGGTTCTCATACCTCACGGTCAAATCCTTGGTCTCCGGATCCTCAAAGACATCATAAGGCCTGGCCTTGACATACCTGACGCCCATTTCCCTGGCCTTCTGGTAGAACGCCCAGAAACCCTTCCCGTATGCCTTGAGGTCGTTGTAGAAAACCGTGAGCTCAGCGGTTGCATCGTGCTCCTTGGTGATAATAGTCTGCTTTGTGGCGACCATGCAGCACACCTTTGAGCAGTAGGGCAGGCCTTTGGCTAAACCCCGACCTGCACATTGAATCCAGGCGATCGTTTTTGCGTGTTTCCCGTCGGAAGGCCTGATGATCTCGCCTGCCGTGGGGCCCCCGGCATTCATCAACCTCTCAAAATGAGTGTTCGTGATCACGTTTTCATAGATATCATAGCCGTACAGCCCTGTATCCGGCTCCGCAGATCGTATGCCCGTGGCCACGATAATCTCGTCAACCTCAATGTCCATGGGCCTGTCAGCCTGCCACAGGACCACCGCATCCTTTCCCTCCTCTTTGCATGCCTTGACGCATAGCGCAATGGGGCATTCCCTGCACTGGCTACAGTCCACCACGCATCCCCCAATACAGGCGCCCTGCTCGCGCATCTTACCGGAGCGGCACCGGGGATCGAGGACCGATACATTCGGAACGGCCTGCGGAAAGGGCATGTATATGAGCTTCCTCATGCCGCCGATCTTTCCATCAAGTTCATCGGGAACACTCACCGGGCAGACCTCAACGCATTTTCCGCATCCGGTGCACTTCTCCTCATCGATATATCTGGCCTTCTTGATGACTCTCGCGGTAAAGAGGCCATCGTGTTCGTTGATCCTTCTGACCTCGGTGTTGGTGAGGATGTTAATGTTGGGATGATTGTCGACCTCATACATAAGGGGGGACTCTATACATATGGAGCAATCGTTGGTGGGGAAGGTTTTATCAAGCCTCGCCATCATGCCGCCTATGCTGGCCGTATCATCGACGAGGTACACCTTGCAGCCGTAGTCGGCTGCGTTCAAGGCTGCATTGATGCCGGCAATGCCGCCCCCGATTATCAAGATTTTCTTGGCCACGGGTTTTGTTTTTGGGTTTATAAGGTTTGTTGAGTTTGTTGTGTTTCTTGGGTTCTTTTGTAACTATTTAGCCACTAAGGCGCTAAAGCACCAAGATTATAGAATTATTCTTTTGATACCTGTAAGGGCAAAGCCCATACCCTCCTGCGGGCGCCTGAAGCGCAGCTGACCCGCCCGCCTCGCCTGAGCGGCTCGCGATGGCGGGCAGGTCTATCTTTGTGCCTTGGTGGCTGCCTGAACAATTACCACAGGTAACGAATTGCATCGTGACGCGAGCTTGCAATTATATCTCTGTTAGGATAATAGCCCCTGCTTTACACACAGCCTCGCAGGTGCCGCAGCCCAAACAGTTCTGGCTGCGAGCCGGACAGGATTTCCCTCCAGTCATCTCAAAGACATCCACCGGGCAGAAATCGGCGCACTCACCACAGCCGTTACATCGAGAGCT
>Ga0307435_1001194_pt1 | contig 10981 bp, 7 predicted proteins | sample SalMarWE160470MG_FD_202164 | JGI IMG/M metagenome (GOLD analysis project Ga0307435, IMG submission 202164) | Salt marsh sediment microbial communities from the Plum Island Ecosystem LTER, Massachusetts, United States - WE1604-70 | ecosystem: Environmental > Aquatic > Marine > Intertidal zone >... | reverse complement strand
AAGTAGAGGGACCTGATAAAAATATGCCTGTTATAGCTGATGTTCATACAGCGGATTTCTATGCATTAGAGGTAGGGGTTGGTAAAGCACATGAAATATATGTCATTGTTGAAATTGAAGGAAAATTGAAACTAACCAGGGGTGCAATATTCTCATTTTATGAATTCCCGTGGCCAAGCTCAGATAGACTGACTGATGAAAAGTGGCAGGAGATGCTAATAAATGGCAGTGCCCCGGAACAACCCTCATGGATTAATTATAAATCAAATCAGAAACAAGAAAAACGACTTACACCTTTATATAAACCCGACATACCAGATATTCCAGATTCTTCAACAGAGCCTGGTTGGAAGATTATTTATTATGACACAGGTTGCTAAATACATTTCTGCAATATTTTTATTGTTTGCTTCTTGTTTGAATTCATTTTCACAAGTAAGTTTTTGTGCCGTCGGTGATATTTTGTTAGACCGCGATGTTAGAACAATGATTGAAAAAAATGGGATCAATTATCCATTTGAGTCAATAAGGGGAATAGTTTCCAATCAGGATTTGGCTTTTTTTAATATGGAATGCCCGGTTGTTGATAGTTTGGATGGTTTTCCAATAAATAAAAGATATTCGTTCAGGGCTGAACCTGAATATATAAAGGGACTAAAATATGCAGGTTTTAATATTGCCTCTGTTGCAAACAACCATACCATTGATTATGGAAAATCGGGCTTTTTAAAAACAATTGAACTTTTAAATCAGGATTCGATTTTCACTCTTGGTGGAGGCATTAATCAAAATGAAGCCTTCAAACCATTACTCATAGAAAAAAATGGTGAGACATTTGCTTTTTTTGGAATGCTTGAGTTTTTGCTTGAAGGAATAACTTTTAATGAAAATAAACCATATCCAGCATATGGTCAGATTGACAGATTATGCGAATCAATTAAAAACCTCAATTCTGATATCGATAATATTATTGTTTCTTTTCATTGGGGAAAAGAGAGTAGTTTAATTCCCACATCAAGACAAGTTGAATATGCCCATATGGTGATAGATGCAGGTGCCGATTTGGTTTTGGGTCATCATCCCCACGTCTTGCAAAGTATTGAAACCTATCATGATAAATTGATTTTATATAGTTTAGGTAACTTTGTATTTGATAATACCGAAAAACTTCAAAAGCAGAGCGTAATTTTTCAATGTAAATTCATGAATGGCCAAATATTTGAACCCGAATTAATACCAGTTTACATCAATGATTGTAAACCTGAACTAGCATCGACAGATAGTAAAAAGGAAATTTTTGAGCATTTGAGAAGAGTTTCAAGTCCATTCAATACGAGTTTTTCCTTTGACGACTACTCAATAAAAATTCAATACGATATAGAAAAACCTCTAAAAGAGTTGAAATCAAAAGGTTTAAGTTTTTATATCTATAAGAATAAAATAGTAGCCTTTGATCAAAATAATGCAAAAATTAAATATAATATACCTGATACAAATTATTTCTATAAAGATGCTGATATATTTTTTCAGGATAATGTTGTCTATATCTATTCGATAATTTCAAATAAAACAAGTAATAAATCAAGGATTGCTATTTTTCCATTTTCGATTGAAAAGAAAGAGTTTATGCAACCATCTCTTGATAGTCATGAAGATTACAATCCATGGAAAATTGAGGTTTTCGATGTTGATAATGACAATAATCCTGAGCTTATTTTAGGAGTTAATAAATCGACAAAGTATTATAAAAAAGAGGAAAACAGGATTTTTGTCTTCAACAGGGATAAAGACTATATTTTTCCGAAATGGCTAGGTTCAAAAGTTGGCAATCCCATTATTGACTTTAAGTTTGATGACACTTCAAGCAATTTAGTGATACTGGAAGAATCAAAAGAAACATCAAAAAAAATGGTTGTCTCATACAAATGGAATGGATTTGGATTTGATAATGAGCAGATTTTGTTTGAAATCGAAGACTTAAAAAATCCAAAAATACAGTTTAAATTATCGGACTATAATTTTAATACAACATTATGATATCAACCCGCAACGTCCCAACTCCTGACTGAGAGTTTGCACAAACATGATATATAAATTGATTGAGGATAAAAACCGCCAGTGCCTAACAAATGTAGCTGTTGCACGACTACCTTAAGAGAATAGGTTTAATTAAGTAATTCGGGTTTACTTCCGGAAATAGTTGATAAAAATTTATATCCCGGAGTGGCTCAAATTAAATATTCATTTTCAATTAATGTGATTTTAGAACTAAATAAGCTTTTTAAAGGAAAAGAAGGATAATTAATTTACCAAGTGTTAGGTTTACTGATTTTTATGCCGTCTTTTAATATATAAGGATCATTAAATTGTGTATTGACCCCCAATAAATTGGACAATTATTTAATTTCAGTTTAGTAGATTTTTCTGATTTCCCGATGGCACGAATTTAGCATTGACGTCCTTAACTTTGTCAAGAGCAAGACAAGTAGCCTCACTGTCCTGCTCTGCATCCAAAGCTACTCTTGACAAAGAGTCCGAAAATACAAAAGGATGTTTATCGGAAAATTCAGGGAAAAACCTTTTCAAATACTGATACGGGCTCATTCTTTTCAATGACCTGTGTTTCCTGCGATAATTATATACTTTAAAATATTCCGCTATTTTCATTTTTGCATGATAAAAACTATCGAACCAGTTGCGCTGAATCATCTCCCGTTCCAGTACGCTAAATAATGCTTCTATATGCCCGTTCTCTTCCGGGGTCGCAATATGTGTAAATTCCTGGTTCATTTTTCTACTGTTTATGTATTCTCTTAATTGATGAGCTATAAACTGGCTGCCGTTATCATTGCGAATAATTATGCCCCTGGTATCATGGCCCTGCAATATGTAATCCAGTAAAAGAACCACGTCATACTTCCTTATGGTTGGCTTGAACAAATGATCAAGTACGAACCGGGTGCATACATCCATGATTGATAACAGGTAACAGAAACGCTTTTCCTGGTGTATGTAAACATACTTGATATCCATTACAAGGTATTCCAGTGGCCTGGTAGCTTCGATTTTGCGATACCGGACAAAATTGCGCTTGCCGCAGGCACTTATCCTGTCCTTTATTAACAATAAATGCTCCTGTTTCATCAAGCGGTACACTTTCTTGTGGTTGATTATAAAACCTTTTTCCTTCAGCTCCCAGGATACTTTTTCATACCCGTAAAAATCAAGCCCATTAGATAATATTTTCTTTATCTCCTTCACAACTTTGGCGTTGGGTACCTGCCTGCCATCCTGCTTCCATGTATGCGTGCTGGGGGGAATACCTTTTCTGCCAAATGTCGGCTGATAATACCAACTGCTTCTGGATATACTTATCCATGTCAGCAGTTCTGTTGTTGTTACTTTATTTGTTTTATAATGTTCCATTCCGTTTTTTTTAAAAGCTCTGATTTTACCTCAAGCTCCAGGGCCTGCTTGGCAATGATCTTTTTTAATCGTTCATTTTCTTTCTCCAACTCACGTACTTTCGGATCTACACGATAATATTGCACCTGAAGACCATCAATGCCATATTGGTCAAAACGGTTTTTCCACCGGCAAAAAAGACTCTGGACAATGTCATACTTGCGACAGGTGGCTAGCATGCCGTGCTCTTCTGCTTCCCGCAAAATCTGCACCTTCTCTTCTACTGTAAAATTGCGTTTCTTTTTCATGATGTTTAGCTCCCCTAATTTAGCTATTTTCTTCTAATCTGTTTTTATTTTTTTGTCCAGCTATTTCGGGGGCTAATACATAAACATTTTACCAGGTTCAAAATTTCATCTTAATTTTAATAATTATGGTTTTATTAGAATTACTGATGATATCTCTTCTCCTAAAGATATAAGTGTAATTCCATCTTCCCTTAGTTATTATGATATGTTTAACCTTCTTAAAGAATGTGAAGTTGTAATAAATCCACTGTCTCGAATTGAGCAATTCCGAAAATAATCTCTCTGTAAATTAAATCCGTTCAACTTACTAAACATACACATCTAACAGAAAGGCAGGGTGCACTATTGAGCAATCGTGCATATTTTTTTCTTATTGGGTTTTTATTGTCAAATATCCAATTTATTTCTTCAGTCAGTAAGTTACCTATTGGCATATCAAAACGCTGAAAACAGGGAAATATATCCCAATTTGAATCTAATACAAATCTCGTTATTGAAGCTGAACATGATTTATGAAGTAATTTTTCATTATTCAATAATTTTATACAAGAATCAACATAATTTAATCTTTCATTATTTTGATTTGCCCTCAATGCCTTTTAATAGATTTCTGATTAATCCTTGACAGAATTCCACAGTTTTTTCAAGGTATCTTGCCAATAGTTCATCCAACGTATTTGATTTTTTCGGAGATATTCCGGCTTCCAGAATTTCTACAATTCTATTCTTTACCTTCTGATTTCTGCTAACAATCTTACTGATTTTCCTGCCCATAAACCGGGCAGCCACTTGCATTAAATCTATATCAAGATCGGAAAACAAATCGCTGTGTTGTTCCCATATCACAGTATCATTAAAATGGAAATAATACTGTATAATTTCAGCAATATCCTTTATATCGTCACCTCTCATTTCCGGCCTGTCATCCCAGGCTATAAGCTTTAAAATTACTATTCCGGGAAGGGTGCATACCTTGAATTGCCTCTTATCTTCAAGCTTCACTTCTGTTGTGGCTTCTTCATATACCTCTTTAAAGCCCTCCACATTCATCGAAGTAAAACCAGTCCCTTTTATTGTAACTACCCCTTCTTTTTCCAATTCTCCAAAAGGAATAAGGTCAACCTGTGTTTTATCTTTCCAAATCAGAACAAAGGAGTTTTCTTTATATGGAGTGAATCCTTCATGTTTAATAAGGTATTCACGAAGTTCTGAGAACATTTCGCTATCTTTTATCAGAACACCAAAATCAATATCCGTTGTTGCCCTTTTAGGTGGAGTATCATAAACACCTTTCATCCAGATATCTCTTGCAAGAGCCCCCACCAGGTAATAATCAATATTAAACTTGTTGAATCCTCTTTCCAATGCACCCAGCAATTCTTTATAATTGCCTTCCTGCCTTATTTTATTGAATTGTATGTTTAATATGCTGCTCATAAATTTTTTGTGCTGTTTCGATACATCTGCCATCACCGGTATTCATTAAATCGGCATATGTCAACAAAAGAGGCACTGTTTGTTTAAACCCGGTTTCATAATTCCAGAATTTTTCATAAATCTTTATATCTCCTTTTATATCCGGGACCAGCCTATATTTTTTCATTATATCAACTCTTTTTTCATTGGTATACAAGGTAAGGATTTCCGGAATCAGATATCCAGTAATTATATCCCCCGCAGCTTCTCCACCCCAAAAAGTTTGACCTTCATTTAATTTTAAGTTTTTCCAGTTCCTGAAATCTTCCTGCCTGATAAACTTAAAGTTGCCAATATGCAAAGCAGGTTTTAACTTTTCATCATAGGCTGTCAGCCATTTTTCAAGTAATTCCTTTTTATTGACCAGGTATAAGGTTTTCTCAGTTTTTTTCAAAACAAATCCTTCTTCTTTTAATCCTTCAAGAATATATTTAACATTACCCAAAGCAATGCCAGTATTTTTGGCAATTTCCCTATATGTATCATTTATCATCTCTTCATTCTGTAAAAACAGGAAAATTGCTTTTAATCCGGCTTTTGTAAAAGCCCTGCCTTGTTTTTCGGGTTGGAGATATTTTTGTTGTTTGCCTTCTACCTTAATGAGCAAAGTATCCGTTTCAATATTCACATTGCCATTCAGGTCAATAAAAGCTATTCCCTGTCGCCTGAATTCATCTTTTATAGCAGGAAATATATTCTTTTCAGTTATAACCATTAATGGCTTATAATATTCTGCCAACTGGAAGATTTTAGGAAGGTGATAATTACGTATCTCTTTCTTCGCTTCGACATTAAACTTTGCTTTTTTACCATTGTATTCAATCTCCAATATACCATCGATTTCAGCAATAGTCATCTCGTTCCATTTGCCTTTAATATTTAATTCCTTAAGGATGTCGTGTATTACCGTATATATGAGTTTATCTTCCATTTGTTCATATTCAATAAATGTTCACGTTACGTGAACAAACAAATATATTGAACATATATCTAAAATCCAAAACATCTGTCGATAAATTTCAAAACAAGTTATATGAGTAATTATTAAATTATTTGTCACGTTAATACCGGTAAAAACGTGACATTTTTTATTGTTGACTAACCTTCAAATAACTGAATCCACAGGATAATCCCACCGCACAAGCACGGTTATAAGGTGTTCCTCTTCCTTCTTCGGCAAGTCTTGCGCCAGCCCGTTGCAGTATTTGCCTATAATATTTTTTATTTCTAAGGTATAGGTAAAAACTACAACGCCCTCCGGGTTGCTATCGCAAGGCTGTCACAATCCTTGCAGCTCAGTCGTCATCGTCACGGCAGCCTTTACTGTCCTGCAAGCCGCTTTACTTATTTCGCCTTCATTTCACTTCAGGGCTTCGCAAGCTCAACACCTTTCGTTCCATTCCGGCTACTTTCGTTTCAGCCGCTTGCAGTCCATCGGCTGCCAGTGTTTGGGCTCGCCTGCTGGTCGCTGCGGGCTGCGGTTTTGTCACAGTTTTTGCAGAAGCATCCGTGTCCTCAACATTGATTTCAAATAATATAAGTCTGCTGGTAATATAGAAACTTCAATGGAAAAGGCAAAAACTCCGCCAAAACCTTGCTGTAAACAGTAGCTGCAAACCGTATTCATTCCTCATACTTAAGTTTGCACCACCCTTGCTCCACTCGCAACGGCTCGCGCCCACAGCGTCTGCAAACCGTTCGTTCCTCACTCATTGCATCCGCTCTCCCGACGCTTGCTCAGGGCTGCATAACCTGCTTTCTCGACGTACGCAAGTATATTTTTATTTAAGGTGACCTAATCTCAAATACTTAAACATTATCTTTATGAAAAAATAGATTATGGTCTTTCAAATATTGATTCTAATATTCAGTGATAAGTAGTTTTTTTGCATCAGTGAATGAAAATCAAAACCTATGGAACATCCTCTAAAATGTCTTAAATGTGATAGCTTTAGAAAAGTTGAATACTCTGATAAGGTTCTATCAACAGATAAGAAATCATTGAGAATTAGTAATGCTCCCTTTTATAAATGTGATAATTGTGGAGATAAAGTTTGTATCATCAGTGAAAAGGAACTTGCAGATATTCAAAGTAGATATTTTCCAACAATGGAAAGCGGTAAAAACTATATGATTGATATGAAGGACTTATCATCTGTTTTGAATTCTGAGAGAAAATTTAGCTGGTATGATTCATTAGATTTTAAGTATGATTTACGTGATTATTATACTATACCTGGTTTATATAGACCTGAGAATGATGGTTACTTGACACCTGTATTTTTTGATAAAGATGTTTTATTATATTACAATAATCATCCTGATTATCAAGTAAAACTTCACTCATTTACATCTGGCAATATTTACTTTAAAGGAAATAGACTTTTTGAATGGGGATTTGGAATAAACCGATCTGGTAAGATTTTTAAGTGGCTTGGAGATTTAGAAAGTGATTTCAAAGACGAAAGTATGAAAAGTCACTGGAAAAGATTTCAGGCATCAAATATAGATTCAGATCACGATATTTATTCAAAATTTTATTTAAGTCAAAACCTATATTCATCTAAGGATGCCTTTCAAGGTTCTGATAACGAAAATAAGATATTTAAGCTCAAAAATGATTTTGACTCAGTATTTAAAAATAGATTTGGTTTTGAATATTCAAAGCTCATAAGCAATGTTTTTAATCAAATTTATAAGCATCCCATCCTGGATGAGAGAAATCAAATATTTGAAGCTTACTTAACTTTGAACAAAATTCTTGTTGAAGGAATTGATACAAAGAAATTAAAAGAAAAATTAATTGATTATGGTATTCAAGAGAATGAGCTTAAAGGATTGGGTAGTTTAAGGACATTTAGTTTATTTATCGAAAAAGTCATAAATTATGGGGATTGGTATAGCTTAATGACACCATTTTTTGTCTTAAATGATTTAAGAAATCTACATGGACATTTAAATGACACTTCATTCAAAGGGGAGTATCATGATTGTGCCATAAGACTTGGTTTAAGTGAAAAAGAAACAGATTACAAAATTTATGAAACATTAATACAGAAATTGATTAATTCTTTTGATTTATTAATCAACCTATGTAACCAGTAATTTTTAGTTGTGAATTTGCATGTGAATGCGGCCTCCCAAAGATTATTAATATATTTATTGCAATAAATTAGTTTTAGTTAGAATAGACACATACGCCAAAACATAATAGCAAAGTTACAGGCTGGTTGCAAAATCTGACAAGGGTTCACTGACGCCAGCCTCAAAAAATCTCCACTTTCGTACCTCAAGTAGTATTTTTTGGTCTGCCCTTGCATATTTTGCCCCCATCCTGTGGCCGCAAGGGCATTATGTTTTGTTGCATTTTACGTTGTAAGCTGGGTGGCTGGTGGCTGCTCGTTTACGTTTATCGCATTGCCGGTTTTCGCTTTTATTTCCTGCGTCATATCGGCTGGTACTACATTAAGCTCTCGTGGCTGTCGCTCTCAGTTAGCAAGCTGCCCTTTTAACGGGTGGCTTACTTTTTTTTGGCATATCTGATCTTGATCAACAGATTATTTTGAAAAAGGAAAAAATTCAGCAAATATAGGCGGTTATGCTTTACGGGGCATCAAGTTCCAGCCCTCCGGGTTCTGACAAAAATTTTTTCTGCTACTGCCTGATTCTTAATCGTGAAAAAATTTTTATCAGAAAACTTGACACCCCTGCATACCGCCTGTCTGACTTGCTTTCTTTTTTCTTTTTTCCGGTTTTTCTTTTTTCTTTTGAAAATAATGGTGTGAATTATACCGGATCAAAAACTTCTGACATGAATAAAACAGACCTGACAGTGCAAAAAAAAGCAAAGACCTGCATAAACACCTGAAAAAGAAGGATAGCCTGATATTTGATGTAATTTCCCTTCGAAAGCAAGGACAAAACCGGGTTTTCTCCGTGCCAAGTCCAAGCTAAAGCCGTATTGTTTAATTTAAATTGATAGAAAGATGGGAAAAATTTCTCAAGGTATTTTAGGCAGTTTCTCGGGCAAGGTTGGAAACGTTGTCGGAGGAAACTGGAAAGGAATTGACTACATGAGGGTAAAACCTGCAAGTGTAGCAAATCCTCAAACCGAAGGACAAGTCGAACAGAGGTCGAGATTCTCAACTGTTTTACAGTTCCTGCAGCCCCTCAGGGGATTTCTTAAAATCGGTTTTCGCGGTTATGCCGTCAAGATGACCGAATTTAACAGCGCCATGTCGTATAATGTCAAGAACGCCATCCTGGGCGAATATCCTGACTATGTGATTGACTTTGAAAGCGCATTGATCAGCAGGGGAGGTTTAACCGGGGCATTAAACCCGACCGTCAATTCTCCAGGCGTTGGTCAGATCCTGTTCAATTGGGTAGATAACTCGATTGATGGAAATGCAAGCGCAACCGATAAGGCAATGGTGCTTGTATATAATCCGGCAAGAAATGAAGCGGTTTATATTACCAATGGCTCATCCAGGAATACTGGAACTCACACATTGACCGTTCCTGATCAGTATTCCGGTGACACTGTTTTCGCCTTTATCGCCTTCATCAATGAAGAAAATGAGGTGTCAAACAGTAAATATGTTGGTGAAGTTGTTGTTAGTGCAGTCTAGTATCCTTAACCGGATTGAACCGACCGGAGGGAGCTCAGCGAAGCTAATTTCTTAGGAAAACCGCTACTGAAAAGAAGCGGTTTTTTTATTCTTTTTCTTTCCCTGCAGATACTTTTTATCTTTGATTTTGTATGTAATTTGTATGTACTGAAACAATTCAGGCAGTCACTTTATTTTGTAACTGCCTGATTTAGTTGTAGCGTGAGAGAGACTTGAACCTATTTATGTTCATTTTATAAAAGTTAATCTAAAAGGCTTATTATACAATATATTTGGGCATGTCTAACTAAAATAGAACAAACTTTATTTAAAATAAATTAAAGAAATTGGGTGCAATATTGGGTGCAATTACATATATTTGCATATTAATTATTAAAAGTATCAAGTATGGCAACAGTTACTTTCTTCATACGATCAAAGAAAAAAAGAGCTGAAGGCCGTGTCAATATAAGAATACGGTTAAGGCATGGAGGGAATTATTATTATGCAAAAACTCCTTATAACATTTTAATAGATCATTGGAATAGTAAAGCCCAAAAAGTCAAATATAAATCAGATGCTAGTTATAAAGATGAAATAAATATAACATTACCGGATCTTGAAAATTATATTTTAAATGAATATAGTATTATTAATGATAAAAGCGGACTAACCAGTAATTGGTTACAGTATAAGGTCGATCTATTCTTTACTCCTGAAGGGTGCATTGGTAAGCAAAACAATCTGTTTGATTTTATAAAAGAATTCATAAAAAAATCTGAAGACAGAACAAATGAGAAGACAGGACAAAAAATAAGCACCAGAACAATACAAAAGTATAATACCACTTTAAAGACATTGCTTGATTTCCAGAAAACATATAAAAGAATCATTGATTTTAATACAGTAGATCTTGACTTCTATCACGATTTCAAAGCATATTTAATGAATGATTTAAATTTTGCCACAAATACAATAGGTAAGTACATATCAACATTGAAAGTATTTTTACATGAGGCAAAAGAACAAGGGTATAACATTACCATTAGTAAAAGATTTAAAGGGGAATCAGAAGAAAGCGAAAGTATTTATCTAGATGAAAAGGAACTTGAAAAACTGTATGATTATGACTTTAGCAATGATAGTCGTTTAGAACGCATAAGAGATTTGTTTATAGTTGCT
>Ga0307435_1001193_pt1 | contig 10985 bp, 10 predicted proteins | sample SalMarWE160470MG_FD_202164 | JGI IMG/M metagenome (GOLD analysis project Ga0307435, IMG submission 202164) | Salt marsh sediment microbial communities from the Plum Island Ecosystem LTER, Massachusetts, United States - WE1604-70 | ecosystem: Environmental > Aquatic > Marine > Intertidal zone >... | reverse complement strand
ACTTGTGATTCATAATTTATTTCTTTTTCAAATAAAAGAAAACAACATAAGTAAAATTAATATTATCTAATATCAAGTTATTGGAAGGCATATGAATAGTACAAAATGTTTTGTAATTTCTGGATTGGGACGGACTTATCATAAGACAATAATAATGTTGCCGGAATGAGTCTCTCGCCGATATTTCAGCCAGAAATGAGCTTCGAAAAATAAGGAATGTTGGTAGCAGAATTGAAACATATATCATCAAAAATATCAGGAATATTAAAAATGTGTAAAATAAATATTATTCCTAATAAGCTTTAAGATTACAGTTTACATAAAAATTAAACGGCAGTATTATTAAATAACTCAAATTTTTCAGAATATAAGATCACATCAAATCCTTTTTGTATATTTATCACGGCAATAAAAATTAATCTTTAAGTCCGGTTTACAATTATACCAATAACTTAAATCTAAATATAAAGTTATATGAAAACCATTGGGTTGATAGGCGGTACGGGATATCTGTCCACAATTGAGTATTATAAAATCATTAACGAGACAGTGAATAAAAAACTGGGAGCCCTCAACTTTGCCAGGTGTATTTTATATTCTTTCAATTATGGAGATATTGACGTACTTAATAATAAGGATGATATGGCAGGACTTTATGATCTTTTGCTGGATGCTTCCAATAAAGTTGTTGGCAGCGGAGCAGAGTGTATTTTATTATGTGCAAATGCACTGCACTATTTTGCTGATAAGCTGCAAAAAAACATAGCGGTACCACTAATAAATATTGCCGCAGAAGCAGCAGCACATGTTAAAAAGAAACAACTATCGACAGTTGGATTGCTGGGCACCAGACAAACAATGGAACAGGATTTTTACAAATCAAAGCTGAATGCGAAAGGTATTGAGGTTCTTGTTCCTGACACTGCCGCCAGAGAAGTCCAAAGAAGGATTTGTTGATATAATCAAAAGACTGGAGAGATTCGGAGCAGAAGGCATTGTCATGGGATGTACGGAAATTCCTTTGCTCATAAGCCAGGAAGATTCTGAAATACCACTATTTAATACTTTGCTTATACATGCGCAGGCTGCGGTGAATTTCGCCCTGGGAAATTAATATATGCCTTCCTGCACCTTATCTTTTTATGAATATAAAATCTCCCCCTTCATCGCCTGCATTCTGAATTGTACCGTATTGGGGCACATTCGGACTGTTATTTAATACTGCTGTTCTGAAACTTGTAAACAGCTCTTCGGTTGATAAATATTTTTGTTCATTCTGCTGGAGCCTCTTTATCAGAAACTCAAGAAAAACACTCTTGTCAGGTACCTCTTCAAGGGTACCACTTGTCATTGCCTTCCGGCTGGGCAGTTCATATAATTTGTTGATACCTATAGGTGCATCACTAAATGCTTTTCTTGTTTTGAAAATAGAACCTCCAAAACACGCATCAGTAATAAGCAGCGTATGCTTGGAATTAATATCATCAATATATCCCTGCATGGTAGTATTTCTCAGCCAGTTTGCTGTATTCGATTGATGCGCATCGGCCGGCAGCCAGTAGCCTGTTTCCTTCTGCTTGTCCCAGTATCCATGACCGGCATAGAATATTAACAGGTTATCATTAGGTGTAATAACCTGGTTTAGTTCATCCAAAGCAATAATTATTTCATTTCTTTTAACATTTTTAAGGAACTTAACATTCCGCGGGTCAAAGGTATACTGTGCAACAAGCGTATTATATAACTTCTGTGCATCGATCAGGGGCTGGTCCAGATCATTCACCAAATAATCATCATATTCATTTATTCCAATAATCAGGGCATAGTATTTCCCCACGATATTAAGGGATTCCGGTGTAAATGCAGTGACAGGTTCCTTTATTACAGGACTGCCTGAAATGCGTTCAATATTATAGTTTACTACGGACCTGTTCTGCTTGCCATCCGTAGCTTCTATTGTTATGTTATTATCTCCTACTACTAATAATACTGTTGTCTGAAAACTCCCATCCTTTGAAAGCAAGGCTTCTGTTCCGTTAACCAGAACCTCAAAAACCCCTTTATTGGTTTCGACATTTCCTATTATATCTATTTGCTTGGTATTAACCTGGTTCTTTACTCCTTTAGTTAATGATGGTGAGATAATATTAATAACAGGACCCCCGGTAGCGGATTTTTCAACAATTTTGTTTTTAGAGATATTTATATATCCCGGTTTACTTTCACTACTTATTTGTGCGTTGATTGTAAAATTTATAAGAAAGGAAAAAACAATAATAGTTATTACTTTGAACATAATCAGACTATATGTTTTAACTATAACTATATGTAAAATTAACAGTTTTTTATTAATAATCAACACTCTAAATAGTAAGACCAATACCTGCGAAAAACGAGACTAAGTCTGTTGATTCTATTCCTATAGTAAAATTTATATGTTTAAAAGTAAAAATAAAACCTGCTTCATAATAATATCCGTCATGTTCTATCCATTCCAAATCATAAGAACCATAATAACTGCTATAATATTCATCATATTCATCATAATAGTAAATACCAAATCCTGTGAATCCTGACAACCTGAACTTCTCTTTATTTACAACATTTAATATCGGTCCCATTAAACCTATATATTTTTCTTCCCATGTTACATAATAAATGCCGTAAAGAAAGCTGGCATAAAAACCTGATTTGCGGGGACCAAGAAAGCCTAAACGCCCGCCAAAGGGCCAATAATGCCCCAGGGTCCTTGCACTTACAAACAAGTCAAAATCCCCGAATGTAGCAGCTCTCTTTTCAGGATCAGCAACTACTTTAAATTTAATCTCGCCCGAAAGTTCATTAACATCATTCAGCACGTTCCATATGATTTTTTTGTCATTGCCCGGACTTACATTTTTGCCTACATCACCGAAAACACTCTCAAGCGGAATATAAATAATCCCATTGTTCAATGTGTAATATACTGATACGGTAAATAAATTTTTGCTTCCTGATTTATCTGTAAGATCATAGTAAATAACTATCTTTTCACCGGCCTGGTCAAATCTCACATTTTGTATTGATTGTGTAAAGGAAGGAATATGCAGGAGGAATAAAAATATATAAGTTATTATCTTATACATGTTTATTTTAAATTACAGCTTCAGGACACATGAAAAGATAAAAATAATATTTATTTGATAAAATATAAATTATATATGCCGTTAAGTTATAAAATCAACAGCTTTTTTAATTGCTCTTTCTATTCCTTCGGGTTCACTGCCTCCTGCTGTAGCAAAAAACGGCTGGCCACCTCCTCCCCCGTTAATTTCTTTCGCTGCCTCCCTTATTATTTGTGAAGCATTAATATTCTTTTCCTTAACCAGGTTATCAGATACCATAATAGTTAGGTTCGCCTTGCCATCCAGATTTGCCCCGACAACCATAAATAAATTCTCAACCTTCTTTTTTATCTGAAATGCAAGATCGCGTATAGCATTTGCAGAATCAACGTCTATTTTCTCTGCAATCAGATTTATGTCATTAACTTTCCTTATCCTGCCTATTAATTCAGATTTTAAATCTCTTATTTTTGATCTCCTGAACTGATCGACCTGTTTTTGAAGAGTTATATTCTCATCTATCAGGTTCCTGACCGATTTTCCCAAATCCTGAGGGCTCTTCAGAAGATCATTAATTTTTTGCAGAATTTTTGACTGATTATTAATATATTCTTCGGCCTTTGAACCCGAAATTGCTTCAATTCTTCTTATACCTGCAGCTATTGCGCTTTCAGAAACAATTTTAAAAAACCCAATTTGTCCGGTTGATTCAACATGCGTGCCACCACATAATTCAATGGAATCAGCAAATCTTATTACCCTGACCATGTCATCATATTTTTCTCCGAATAATGCTATTGCCCCGGCATTTTTAGCCTCTTTGAGAGGCATTTTCCTGTTTTCTTCCCTCGGTATATTCTGCCTGATTTTTGCATTTACCAGAGACTCTATTTTTAAAAGGTCCTTATCAGATATCTTCTGGTAATGAGAAAAGTCAAACCTCAGATAATCGGGACTGACAAGAGAGCCTTTTTGTTCAATATGCGGACCAAGGACTTCCCTTAAAGCATAATGAAGCAGATGTGTCGCAGTATGATTATTGGCAGTGTCAATCCTCTTTTGCATGTTAACAGCAGCCTTAAATGTTGCATCAGGTTTTAAAGGTAATTTCTCAGCAATATGGATAATAAGGTTATTTTCTTTTATTGTATTCAGGATTTGTATTTTTTCCTCTTTATTATCAATATATCCCGAATCACCGACCTGCCCTCCACTTTCAGCATAGAATGGCGTTCGATCAAATACAAGATGGTACAATTCCTTACCCCTGGTTTTAACTTTCCTGTATCTTTTTATTTTTATTGTGGTTTCAAGATTATCGTAACCGACAAATTCTTCCTGTTCTCCTTTTTTGTCATTAATGTAGCTCCACTCTTCAGTATCAATGTTGGCGGCACTTTTAGAGCGTTCTTTCTGTTTCACCATTTCTTTTTCAAATTCCTTTCTGTTCACAGCAAGATTATGTTCTTTAAGAATTAATTCGGTAAGATCTAAAGGAAATCCATAGGTGTCGTAAAGTTCAAAAGCAACCTCACCCGTCACGACACTGTTTTTTTCTGATTTTGCCCTGGAAATTATCTGGTCCAGCAGCCTAATCCCTGTTTCAAGAGTTCTCAGAAATGATTGTTCCTCTTCTTTTATCACTTTTTCAATGAGCTGATGCTGAACCTTAATTTCAGCGAATGTATCACCCATCGTCTTTACAAGTGCAGGAACAAGCTTATATAGGAATGGCTCATCCTGGTTAAGAAAAGTAAAATAATAACGTACTGCCCTTCTTAAAATTCTTCTTACAACATAACCTGCCTTCGCATTAGAAGGTAGCTGCCCATCCGCAATTGCAAATGAAATAGCCCTCAGGTGATCAGCAACGACCCTCATGGCAATATCAGATTTCTCCGAATCACCATACTTTATTTTGCACAATCCCGAAATTTCCTCAATAACAGGCTTAAATATATCGGTATCGTAGTTTGAGGTTTTATTTTGTACAACCATGCATAATCTTTCAAAACCCATCCCCGTGTCAACATGCTTTTTGGGCAGTGCAACCAATGTTCCATCAGCTTTGCGGTTAAACTGGATAAATACCAGGTTCCATATCTCAATAACCTTAGGATGATCTTTATTTATAAGGCTTGCCCCATCTTCGTTCTTTCTTTCTTCATCTGACCTCATATCAATATGAATTTCGGAACAGGGGCCACAGGGACCTACATCACCCATTTCCCAGAAATTATCCTTTTTTGAACCAAAAAGTATCCTCCCTTCATCCAGAAATGCCCTCCAGTAATTAAATGTTTCCTCATCCCTCTCAATGTTGTCATCTTTGCTCCCCTCAAATACTGTTGCATATAACCTGTCCTCAGGGATATTCAATTCATCTGTTAAAAATTCCCATGCCCAGGATATAGCTTCTTTCTTAAAATAATCTCCAAAAGACCAGTTACCTAACATCTCAAACATCGTATGGTGAAAAGTGTCATGTCCGACTTCTTCAAGATCGTTATGTTTTCCTGAAACACGAAGACATTTTTGTGTGTTTACTATTCTTTTATGATTAATCGGTGAATTCCCAAGAAAAATATTTTTAAACTGGTTCATCCCTGCATTTGTAAACATTAAAGTAGGATCATTTTTTACTACCATAGACGCAGAGGGCACGACTACGTGCCCCTTAAGCCTGAAAAAATTTATAAATCTTTGGCGGATCTCTAATGAATTCATGCGAAATAAAAAATTTTTTTTACAAAAAATACTAACCAGTTATAAACAATCTTCTCTGAAATGGTTTGTAAATTTAAATTTTTTCTTATAGATTTGTTGGTACCAGTACAAAATAATTACTCAACCTATCGACAACACTTGGGCAAAAACAGAAAAAGATATAAATATAATTATAATACCTTAACATTTGAAATTGTTAATATTACGACAGGGAAAAAGATACTGAAATCCCTGGTTTTTATATTTATTACCTGTTTTATTGCTATATCCGGCTTTATATTAATTAACTCCGTTTATTCTCCTGAAGAGCTGTTGCTTGAGAAAAAAAGCGCGGAATTAAGTAATCTGGTTGAAAACCTTAATTATCAGCTTGACAGCATCAGTCATATTCTGGAAAGTACCCATTTTAAAGATGATAATTTATACAGAATAATCCTGGAGATAGACACAATACCCCGAACAATAAGGGATGCAGGTGTTGGTGGTTCAAAAGAGTCACAAAAAATCTCGAATTCAAACAAGGCCGGGCTGGTGTTGCTTACTTCACAAAAGATAGAGAAACTATACAGGCAAATAAATATTCAGCAAGAATCTTATGAATATTTGCAAATCAAAGCAGATGAAAAAATAAAAAAATTATCTTGTATACCATCTATTCAACCACTTTCAATAAAAGATCTATCCTTTATCAGCTCATATTTTGGCACCAGAATAGATCCTTTCTTTAATTATCAGAAACCTCATTATGGATTAGACTTTGTCGCACCAAAAGGAACAAAAATTTATGCAACAGGTGATGGAATTGTAACATTATCGAAATTTTCTCGTAAAGGGTATGGGAATGAGATTATTATTAATCATTCTTTCGGATACAGTTCACGATATGCGCATTTGGATGATATTTATGTTAAAGAAGGTGAAAAAGTGAAAAGAGGACAATTAATAGGTTTATTAGGAAATACAGGACGATCAACTGGGCCCCATCTCCATTATGAAATAAGATTTAATAATGAACCTATTGATCCCATGTATTACTTCTCGGATAATATTACCAGCGAGGAGTACGAAAGAATGTTAAATAATAGCACTTTTCGATAATTGATTAAGTTAAATAAACATCGCTAACTATGCCAAAGAGTAAATACAAGTTTAATCCGGAATCGCTGAGCTATTTAAAGATCGAGAGATCATTAAAGCAGAAAATTCTAATCTCCCTGGGATACTTCTTCGTATTTATATTTATTGGAGCTATTGGGTATGTTATAATAAGTTCATTCCATGATACTCCAAAAGTGAAGGGCCTTAAGAGACAGATTAGTTTGCTACAAACCAATTATGAAACATTTAATAAAGATTTAAATAACGTTGAGTCTCTGCTTGAATATTTGCAGGAACGTGATGATAATATCTACAGGACTATTTTTGAAGCTGAGCCTGTTCATAAATCAATACGTGATGCAGGTTTTGGTGGAAGTAACAGATACAGCAATCTCGAGTTAACAGATCAGGAAATTATAGTGCAGACTGCTAAAAGACTGGACAAAATCAGGAAAAAAATATATGTTCAGTCGGTATCTTATGATGAACTTATTGACCTGGCAACAAACAAAGAAAAGATGGTTGCTGCAGTTCCGGCAATACAGCCTATATCTAATAAAGATTTAACGCGTACCGCATCTGGCTGGGGTTACAGAATTCATCCTATTTATAAAATCAGGAAGTTTCATTATGGTATGGATTTTACGGCTCCCACAGGCACAGAAGTATATGCAACAGGTGATGGAACGATAGATATCGTTGAATCCTCAAAAAGAGGGTATGGTAATAAAATAGTTATAAATCACGGATTTGGTTATAAGACATTATATGCACATTTAAGCGGTTTTAATATCAAAGTCGGGCAAAGCGTAAAAAGAGGTGATGTGATAGGTTATGTGGGTAATACCGGATTATCTACAGCCCCACACCTTCATTATGAGGTTCATTTAAATAATAATAAAGTAAATCCTATTAATTATTATTTCAATGATCTTACTGCTAATGAGTATGATAAAATGATTGAACTGACTACAAAATTTGGAAAATCATTTGATTAAAAATACTAATCCCCACTACTTATAACAACAAAAGGCTGTCTCATAAGGGCAGTCTTTTTTATTTGGGGACAGCGCCCATATTTTTAAAAATATGGGCGCTGTCCCCTTTTTATTATTAAATTTACGAATTATGAAATGTCTGGTCCTCACATTAAAAATTATTCTTATAAGCTGTTTGGCTATTGCACAGGATTTGGAGGTTGAACATGTTATGATAGGCACCAGGTCTGTGCCTGATACAGCGGAAGTGAGATTAACACTTATAGCCAGAATACAGGGCTATAATTCATATACAGAGAACAGTAATGATATCTATGATAAGAGCGTCGGTTCTCCTAAATCCGTAATAATCCTTGAAGAAAAAAATAAGTTCTATATAAATAATCTTGAAAACAGGGCGACTTCTGTCTATGATCTTAAAAATTTTAACCTTATTAAAATTATCAGGCATAAATTCACATCGGAAGATTCATATTTATTTAAGGATACATCCCTGTTTGACAATGAATTTCACACAAGAAAAAGTGAGTTTAATATCTTTCAGGGCAAGCCTGTGGAAGGATGTCTGTCTCACAATAACAGATACTTGTGGGTGACATACTACAGGCGTACATATGATTTGAATGCTGTAGACCCTTCAGCCCTGGCTATTATAGATACCGATAAAGATGAAATAGTAAGGGTAATGCCAACAGGCCCTCTCCCAAAGATGATTGCATGTTCGCCGGACAATAAATATATAGCCGTAACTCACTGGGGAAATAACACAATCGGAATAATTGATATCAGCAGCAATGATGTAAGTAGTTTCAAATATGTCAAACTATTTGAAGCAGGAAAACGTCCTGCCCTGGATTTTGATACCACAACCAAAATAGACAGGGACAAAGATTGCGGATATTGCCTCAGGGGAACTGTATTTTCACCCGACAGCAAATATTTGCTTGTAGCCAGAATGGGAGGTGGCGGCATTGCAGTCTTTGATATAACAAACATGCGGTATATAAGAACTGTATTTGGCATGCAGACAAATATAAGACACCTTGCTGTGGTTGGTGATCAATTATATATCAGTACAAATATTACGGGATATGTGCAAATGACAAATATTTACGATTTAATTGATTCAGCTTTAAACTCAAAATCGGATTATAGCTCCTGGAGAAGCAGGTATGTTGGCAAAGGTGTAAGGACTATTGCCGTTTCATCGGACGGCAGGTATATCTTTGCCGCAGTAAATAATGAAAGTAAAGTATCAGTTATAAGAACCAGTGATATGAGTATTGTTTCTGCAATTAACGCTGATTCCTTTCCCGTTGGAATGGACATTGGTAATGATAATTCCAGGCTTATTGTGACTTCCCAGGGCAAAGTATCCTGTGGAGGCGGACAATCAATAATGATATTTAAAATTGATATCCAATAAAAAATCTGTCTTTTATCAGAAAATGGTTACTTTTATTGTTTAGGTAATAATTGATAAAGTATTGGTTTATTTTGATTTATTTATTAAATTAGATTCTGATTAATTTCTAATTTCGTCTGTATGCCTTATAAAGAAAAGAAAGTTGAAAAATTGTACTATTCGATAGGAGAAGTTGCCAGGATATTCGGAGTTAATACTTCATTAATCAGGTTCTGGGAAAAGGAGTTTGACGTTATAAAACCAAAAAAGAATTCACGAAACAGGATATTGATAATTTTCACCTTATTTACCATCTTGTCAAAGAAAGGGGTATGACATTACAGGGTGCCAAGAAAAAGCTTAAAGAGAATAAAGAGGATACGATCAATAACTTTGAAATAGTAAAGTCTCTTAATGATATAAAAAATCTCCTTTTGGAAATTAAAGATGCTTTATAGTTCGGGCTATTCCTGAAAAATAAACTTGAATATCTTTACAATTTGTAACCAAAAAGCTATTAAACAATAATAAGACATGAAGTTATCTGAAATAATTTCTGTAATTGAATCATTTGCCCCATTGGCCTACCAGGAGAACTATGATAATTCAGGACTCATTTTGGGAGATTCTTTAATGAAAATTAATAAAGCACTGATTACAATTGACGTCACTGAAGAAGTTATTGACGAAGCCGTTGATACAGGCGCGAACCTTATTATTTCTCATCATCCCCTCATATTTAATGCAATAAAAAAAATTACAGGTAATTCCTATACAGAAAGGTTAATAATTAAAGCAATTAAAAATAACCTGGCCATTTATTCCGCCCATACAAATATTGATAATATTAAAGAAGGTGTCAATTTAAAAATATGTCAGAAACTCGGACTTGCCAATCCGGTTATTCTATGTCCCCTTGCTGGCGAGCTAAGAAAAATAGTAACATTTGTACCTTTAAGCCACGCTGATAATGTGAGGACAGCACTGTTTAATTCGGGTGCCGGCCATATTGGCAATTACGAACAATGCAGTTATAATCTCGAAGGATTAGGAACATTCAAAGGATCTGAAAATACAAATCCCTATGCCGGAGAGAAGGGTAAACTGCACTTTGAAAAGGAGGTCAGGTTAGAGACTATTTTTCCAAAAGCGATACAGACGAAGGTTATTTCAGCACTGCTTGCCGCCCATCCATATGAAGAGGTCGCCTATGATATTTATCCTCTTGAAAATGAGTATTATAAAGCCGGACAGGGTATGATAGGGGAACTGGAAAAAGATATTGATGAATTGAGCTTTTTAAAAAAAATAAAATCAGTATTTAATACAAAAGTTATAAGACATACCAGCTTAAGAAATAAAAACATTAAGAAGGTGGCCGTTTGCGGAGGAAGTGGCTCTCATCTTATTAAAGATGCCATAAAAGCAGGTGCAGATATCTTTATTACAGGTGATGTTAAATATCATCAATTCTTTGATGCTTCAGATAAGATTATAATTGCTGATATCGGGCATTATGAAAGTGAACAATTTACAAAAGAAATTTTTTATGAATTACTTAAAAAAAATTTACCTAAATTTGCGCTTCATTTATCTGAATTAAATCCTGATCCGATAATTTATTTTTAAAATATGGAAGTTAAAACAAAAACC